>Ga0080006_1151731_pt1 | contig 42801 bp, 39 predicted proteins | sample RS3BMetagenome_FD_69209 | JGI IMG/M metagenome (GOLD analysis project Ga0080006, IMG submission 69209) | Ferric oxide microbial mat and aquatic microbial communities from Rainbow Spring, Yellowstone National Park, USA - RS3B (SPADES... ...
AAGAGACCCTGGGGGATCACATTAACTCTGAACGGACCACACCTACAGTATCCTCGCGGCACACATGTCACCTCCCCTACTCTCCTTTAAGCCCTTGCACCCTTTTCTCAAGCTCGCTAACTCGTTCCTCTAGTTCAGTCAAGTCTTCGTCATACCCGCATCCACACCCACAACAACATCCGTGATGATGCATATGTTGTCTCGACATACCGATATTTCACCTCCTATTAAAGAACCTATATCAGGGCTTATAAGGAATCCAAAACCTCGCCCCTTCTAGGGGCGGGGATTCTAAAAGTATAAATACACACGCAAAGAATATTTGGCAATGCGTGTAAGGGCGTATAGGTTCAGAGCGTACTCATCGAAGACAACCGCGAGGGTGTTGAAAACCCAGTTTGAAGCAGCGTGTAGGCTTTACAACGCGCTCTTACACGCGGAGCAAGAAGAGTATGAAAGAAACAGACACATGATGAGTAGAAACGAGTTGAGACAGCTCGCTTTGGATTTGAGAAAGCGGAACACGGAGTTTCAGGCGCTACACTCCCAGGTTGCCCAACAGGTTGCTGATAGGTTCTACCAGGCACGGGAGAGGTTCCTCGACGGCCTTGCGAACAAGCCGAAGAAAAAGAAGCCGCACAAGTTTCTTTCTTTGGTGTACCCTCAGAGTGGTTGGAGGCTTTCTGATACAAGAGAAGTTGGTCTCGGCAAAAACAAAAAGAAGAGGAGGGCTCGTCTCTACCTGAGCAAAATCGGGTTTTTTACTTTAATCCTCCACAGGGAGCTTCCTTTGGATCGAGTGTCTCAGGTGTGCGTTAAACTCGACCCCTCTGGTCGAATCCACGTAATCTTCTTAGTGGAGGAGGCTGAAACACTGGGGCAATCATCGAAGGAGCCCAAGAACGCTGTGGGTGTCGACCTGGGGCTCGCGAGGCTCGCCACACTCTCCTTTGGATGGGCGCTACTTGGAAAACCCGAAACCGCTTGAGCGCTCCTTGGATAGAGTCAGGTTGCTGCAGAGAACACTATCAAGGAAAAGGTTTCTTTCGGGTAACTGGTTTAAAACAAAGACGAAACTTGCGAAGGAGCACGAGCACATTAAGGATTTTAGGCGTGACTTGTTCTTTAAACTCGGGGCTCTTCTTGCAGAGGAGTACGACCTCTTAGTGCTAGAGGATTTAAACGTCCAGGGCTTAATCCAGAAGGGCGAAACCAAAAAGAGGAGGAGGATGAGGCTTTACGACTCCTCGTTCTCAGAGCTCAGAGCGGTGTTGGAGTGGGAGTTTCGAAAAAGAGGGAAGCTTGTTTTACCTGTTCCAGCGTACAACACTTCACGTGAGTGTTTCCGTTGTGGTGGGATCAACAAAAGCTTGACTTTGGAAGACCGAGTGTTTCTCTGCCCCAACTGTGGTTTCACCTTGGACCGGGACCTTAACGCTTCTCTTGTTCTTTTGAAGAGGTCAGGGTGGGTGCCACCCGCTGTGCCTGCGGTTGAGCTTCGCCCAATACCTCCCCTCCCAACCCTTGGGTTGGTGGGTAGGCATGGTGGGGTGATGAGGCAGGAAGCTCCCGCCTTCAGGCGGGGGTAGCTCACACTGAAACCCACTTATTTTGAAATATTTACCGCTTGCTATACTAGTAGCTCGAGTCTACGTGTCAGTCGCTAGTATACCACATCATAGGGTTAACGTCGCTCTATTGAACCGCAAGTTAGCAAAGAACTCAGCGTCCCTTCTATTTATTCTATAGAACAGATGAGTTTGGCAAAGTCATTTAGTATCAGAATTACTCCTAGTGAACCCCCTGTTCGCTCTTAGATATAGGCATTGCAAAGTCTGGTTGCACGGTCTGACATACCATCCAAACGCGCTTTAGCAAGAGCCAAGCTCAGTTTTGGGTTTTTAGAGAATTGATCACGGTCGATGCTAGCTCGTGTTTAGCGAGCCAGTTTTCCTTTGAAGGTGGCCGCAGTGTAATTTTGGGTGCTGGCCTAGCGTAGAAGTTGCCTTGACCCATAGCCGCTAATCCTCCACCCAACTCTATATAGCAGAACCCTTCGCCGCCGAACTCGGCGCCGGCGCCTTCGCCGAGTTGGTGGGCTATGTTACGGGCTACCGTGATTCCTTCAGCCATAGCGAAGACACCCGCCATCGGGAGGAATAACCCGTTGTGTAGCTTGATGGAGGCCAAGTCTCCTATTGTGTAGACACCTCTGTAGCGTGTTTCGAGGGTGTTCGGGTGCACTGGCACCCAACCAGTTGAGTCAGTGAGTCCGCATTCACGCACTGGGTTTGGAGCTACATGTGGCGGCACAACTGCGAGTACGTCGTATTCAGCTTCGTCAACCTCAAAGAGGATTTCATTCTTCTGTGGATCTACTTTTAGCACCATTCTCTCCGTGTTGTAGCCTATTCCACGCTTGGACATCTCCTCCATGAGCATGCTTCCAACTTCGTCACCTGCAGACAGCATGGGTTGCCACTCAGGCGTGTACACTCCGAGGTCAACCTTCTCCCTTACCCCGCGTTTACGGAGCAACTCCTCTATTAGGAATGCGGCTTCGTAGGGTGCGGCTGGACACTTGAATGGAGTCCTCGCTATGAGCACACCAATTTTCCCCCTATCTATTTCTTTCAGTCTGCGTCCAAAGCTGAGTGCACCCTCCCATTCATAAATGTTGTATCCAGCCTCTGGGAGGCCCGGCACAAGTCCGGGCACCAGCTTTGCGCCGAGCGCTATCACCAAGTAGTCGGCTTTAATTGTCTCCGAGTCCGTCTCAACAGTTTTGCTGGTTGGGTCTATTCTCCTTACCTCGTCCCTTACAAAATCGATTCCCAGCTTTCCAAGCAGGGTTGAAATGTCAGCGCATACTGCTTTGTAATCGGTGACATCCCCACTTATGGCCCAAAGGTTGTTCACACATTCGTGGAACTCGGCTCGACGATCCACGAGCACTATCCTGTGTTTTGAGCCAACTACTCTTGCGAGCTCGGAGGCCGTTGTCAGACCACCGACGCCTCCACCTAACACTAGAATTGTGGCATCCCTCATCCAAAGCTCACTACCCTATCTGCGTCCTCGGTGAGTGAAACAAGCGTATCCATGGTGGACAGAGGGCAGGCTTCGCTTGCAGCCATCTTGCGAATCTTCAAACATGTGCCACAGCTCAACGCCTCTCCACCGAGATCAATGAAACGTTGGACCACTCTCTTTACGTCAAATTTGGAGCTATCGACAGAATCTATTTCGACGGCTGGTCCAAGCAGAAACACAGATACCTTGTGGCCTTTGGAGAGCGAGGCGCAGGCGAATCTGAAAGCGTTCCACATCGTTTCAGGGTCCTTAGTGTTTATTATTATAGCGTACTTCAAACGCAATCAGCCTCCCTCTTAATCATAGTGCTTTGGTGTTCTTTGAGAATATCAGAGAGCACAGCCTTCATATTGTTGAAGGCCTCTAGCAACCGTGGATCCCGTAGAGAGTAGAATGTCTTGTTGCCCTCCCTTCTCGCCCTAACAACACCCGTCTTCCGTAGTAGGCTAAGATGCTGGGAAGCGTTGGGCTGACTTATATTCATAACCCTCGAAAGTTCCTCAACGGTTATCTCACCTTTCCCCAATAACTCAAGCATTTTAAGCCTAACAGGGCTCGTGAAAAGCTTGCACACCTCCGCGTGCAGGGCGTACACCTCATCTGAAACTCCGAATTGAAACTCCGAATCCATAAGAAGATTCGAATATTCTAATATTTAAGCCCAACGTGAATCCACACTTAAAATGCTTGGTTCTGCAAACAACCCTAATGTCTGCCCATACGAATCGGGCGAGCGCTAACCAATGCTTTCCCGCTGTTTACCTCTAAGACTGGAAGGAACCCTTACTCCGCCCAAGTAGGCCTGCGTCACCCTAAGTTTGGGGTGGGTCTCCAGCACAACTAGGTCAGCTGTTTTACCCACCTCTATTGACCCCAGCCAGGTTTCGAGGTGGTTGGCGTACGCTGAATTGTACGTATAGCAGGTTATTGCTTCCTGCAGACTTAACTTCTGCTTATGGTGAAGTGGGTTGAGTGTTAGGCTTATGCCGTACACTGGGTCGAGCGGCATCGAGTCGGAGCCGAAGGCAAACCTAACACCGCGCTCGAGGAGGCATCTAAAGTGATTGTTGGCAGATAATACATATGAGCCAAGCCTCCTCTCGTATAGTCCGCCTGGAGCCGACCACTGCAGGAAGTTGGGTTGCATACTGCACACGAGGTCCACTTCATCATCCTCCAACTCCTCCGGAATCACTAGCTCATTGTGCTCCACTCTAAGCCTCCTACCACGGAACTTCTTGGATACCCTTATAACCTGATTTACGGCAAGGTCGCCTATAGCATGTGTCATCACCTCCATCCCCAAACTGAGTGACTCATTGTAAATAGCTGCAAGCTGTGAGTCAGTGTAGAGCAGGCGCGGCTCACCTTTACCATCCACGTAGCCCAAGGATACCGCGGCTGTTCGCGCACCAATAGAGCCATCAGCGAAAATCTTGGTGAACCCAGCGTAAAGGTTTGGGGCGAGTCACTCACCTGTGCGCCACCCCCTCCTAGTTAACCCAATAGGTGAGAAAACAACCCTCATTATCGGAGGCTTCCTAAGATAATACTCTACGTTAGCTGGTTGGCCAATGTCACACACCGCGGTAACACCCTTCTCTAGGCAGTACTCCTGCGCCATCTCCATCCAACCGCTTGGGTCGAAGCTCTCAGTAATCTTTGATTCGAGTTTTACTAGCTCACTCTCCCTAACCAAACCCGAGCCGGTTACCTCCACACCTATGCTTCGTGCAAGAGCTATCCCTCTACGGTTCAGCACTCCCATGTGGCCGTCAACCCGCACGGCCAGAACCGGGCTTTCACTCCCAATCTCATCTGGCGTTAGATAGTCCCCGCCACCCCAGAGGCTCTCATCCCACCCACGCGCGTAAACCCACCCATTCATAGTGGGTGAGGCCCGCCTCGGGTAGCCCACCACATCCTCCCTCGACTTACCTTGGAGGTCAACCGTGGCGAGCTTAAAAGCTGTGGACCGCACGTGGGCGTGGGCGTCAACGAACCCGGGAACAACGAGTGCCCCATGCAGGTCCACTTCGGCATCACCGCGAAGCCCACCCCCAACCTGAACGACCCTGTCGGAGAAAACCAGGGAGTCAGCGGTATCCCACGGCGTATAGACAGTGCAGTTGGTTAATCTAACTGTCTTTACCACGAGGCGTAGGATGATATCCTCTATTTAAAGCTTCATCAGAGATGAGTAGCACATAGATAACGTTTTATCAGGCGTTGTATCCAAGCGTTGTGAACACTTTTGGCTACCGCTTAGAAAAAACTAAGATGTAGGATGTTCCATTACAGTGTGTTCCAATGGTATGTAGATAATGCTGTGTTATCGCCAGTGGTTCCGCGTATTTTAATCAGAGGGTTGAACTCGACACATTTAGGTGGGTTCTTTGGTTCCTGAACCAAGTGGTAAGGTCTGACTTAACGTGAGTGACCTCTTTCTGTATTCTCTCAATATGTCTTCAAGCGTTATTGACCCCAAATACTTACCATTCTCAACCACGGGGCACCACATAGTCCTATTCTTCATCATAACATCCCATGCTTGGTCCGCTGTACTGGTTAACTTCACGTATGATGCGCCTTTCTCGGTATAGTTGTACACAGGTCCACCCTTGTTAACAATCTGGTCTAGGTAGACCACGCCTATGAACCTATCTCCATCGACCACAGGAAGCGAGAATAGTTTGAGGTCATTCATGGTTTTAATAGTGTTCTCAACGGTTTCTTCTGGTCGAACACCAAGGTTTCTTAGACCGATCTCTGAGACTCTAATTGATGACAAGAGGGGTGTATTATACTCACCCATATGGGCCGGTGAATCTCTGTGTGTGTTTACTTGTGAGCGGTAAATGGAGTACTTTAACCCAGAAGCCGTGTATGATATCGCTGTGGCCAGCATCGCGGCTGGGAGAAGCTGTAAACTGCCAGTCATCTCAACAACCATCAGTATAACTGAGAGAGGCACCTTACCAGCGGCCCCGAAGAATGAGAGCATGCCGACTATCGCAAACGGTGCCACGCTGGGGACAACGCTTGGGAAGAGTATGTGGAAGACTAAGCCTAGGAAGCCGCCTAGAGATGCTCCTATAACCATGCCTGGGGCGAACACTCCACCGCTGCCACCCGAACCCACACTCATAGATGTGGCTATAATCTTGATGAAAGGCAGGAGAGCCAAAACCACTATTACGGGAAGACCTCCACCCACAAGCGCTTTGAGATTGCCCGATATAATTAGCTGCACCCATCCGTAGCCCGTGGCCATCACCTCTGGGAAAACGAGTGCGATAAGACCCACCGCTACCCCTCCGATCATGGGTTTCACATGCGGTGGAATCCTAAGCTTTTTAAAGGCTGAGTTAACACCGTAGAACGATCGCACATACACGATTGCCAGACCCCCAGCCGCCAAACCGAGTATGGCGTAGAAGGGTAGCCTTAGCACGCTGAAAGCTTCGGTATAGTAGCCAAATATTGGTTCAAAGCCTACTATTGAGGCAAAAATAGAGTAGCCTACGGATGAAGCAACTATCGCGGGGAAAATAACTTCGGGTTCAAGGTCTCTCCTATACAGCACCTCGGCAGCCAAAACCGCGCCACCTATCGGGGCCTTAAAGATTGTACCAATACCTGCACCTATACCCACCGCAACAGCTATACGCCTATCCTGCGGGCTCAGGTGGAACATGTCAGCTATAGCCGAGCCTATACCCGCCGCCAGTTGCGCCGTTGGACCCTCCCTACCCGCACTCCCACCGCTTCCGATCGTGATCGCTGATGCAACAAGCTTCACAAAGGGTATTCTCCTCCTAATCTTTCCCTGCTTATTGTGATACGCGTCTATGGCGGCGTCAGTTCCATGGCCTTCAGCTTCCGGTGCAATAGTGTACACTATCAACCCAGAAATGAGGCCGCCCAGCCCCACAACCAGTGGTAGCGCGTAGGGATGCTTAACCGCATAAACAAACACGACGCTCCCCCCCTCCCCAACTGGGTGTGGTATCCTTGCACCCGCCAACGAATCCAGAAACAGGTATTCAAAGAGTTTAATACCGAAGTACAGCGCCATAGCACCTAAGCCAGCCACGATCCCTATGACCACACCCAGTACTAACCATTTTTCAAAGTATGGTAAGGAAAGCAGTCTCGACATTCTAATGCAACGAGTAAAACCTTGGTGCTTTAAGCTTTAAACCCAAGCCAAGAAGTATCCGCTTTAAGTGGTTAAACTTTCACCACTCTAGGCTAAAGTGTGTGCGAATCACAGCGGCCAAATGTGGTGTACACTCGCCTTGGCAGATGGACCATACGTCTGTGTTAAGAATACCTTAGAGGTAAGCTCGAGAGCTTGTGGGCGATAACCGAGTCCTTAATGTATTATTGGGTAGACCGGGGTACATTGATCAGCTAAGCCTTCACGTTGACATAAGAATAGTGTAAGCCACTTTGAGAAGGTTGTCCTTAGTGGAAACACTTATAGGGTTCCAAAGCCTACCCCTCTGTATTAAGGGGCAGGGTTGCTAAAGCAGGGAAGGCCCAGGGTGGGGGCTTTCTTGATGAATTCATGAAAACCCACTCTTGATGTGTGAGGCGCAGTGATATATCCCTGTAGAAGCTCACAAGAGTCCAACATGACACTCATGGTTGGGAAAGCATCGAGTTCGGGTGGTTGATGCATAAAGCTCCCCCCGTAGACCCAACATTTGTTTTCAAAACAAAATCGACGTTTAGAATAGATCTTGATTTACCATACGGGGCGGGACGTGGCAGGCGGTTCACCATACAAACATGTGGAGACGTGATATTGTATGGAACTCTCCCCAGTGGTGTGAAAATTGTATAAACCCTTTAAAGAATCTGGCGATTGCTGGTGATTTATGGATAAACAGATTTTGAGCTCGGATGGGAGTGTTCACTCAACCCTAATCGGGTAGCATTGATAAGATCAAAACCCGTTATTTTCCATATCTGTTTTGAATATAGGAGGTTTGCAGGTTTCACCCTACATGGGCATACGTGGGTATGCGTCCGCATACCCCCTAGGCTTGGGCATCACGGCATCATGCAGACCCCTGACGAGTTCATCGGGAACAGTCAGCCCTGCCTCCTCGTGTCAGGGCGCACCCAACCCCTCACCCGCTCACCCGCTCACCCGCTCACCCGCCTTCCACGTCGCCGGGGAAGGCCTCATGGGGAACGCCGACCATCTTCAGCCTCTAGGTGTACACGTACCCCTCTCACTCTCAGCCGAGGTATTGGGTCTTCGCTATCAGCCTACTGCCAATGCACAACCGAATGCTTAAATCCAGAAATCTATATAAACCTAATCTATTTTGAAACTGCTGACTAGGCGAAAGCCGTAAAGGTTGGTGTCGAATCAGTGTTATTAGAAATGTTGCGGCGAAGGCGACGGGGCGGACGTGTCGAATGCCCACTCCAAAGCATGATAGCCAAGGTGAGTAAAAAGTGGTCTCTTCTCGTGCTTAATCAAATAGGTATCCACGGAGAAGCGAACTACAATAAAATCCTTAGAGAGCTCGGAGGAATCAGCCCCAAGTCTCTTGCAGACACGCTTAAAGAGCTGCAAAACATGGGTCTAATAGCGCGCAGCGTAAACGATCGTACACCTTTACGTGTGAGGTACACTTTGACAGAAAACGGAAAATCGCTACGGAGTGCAATAATACCACTATTAGAATGGGCGGCCCAAGCCACTCATCATACAGAGTGCCCCATACTTGACCGCCGACCAAGATAACACCGCCTTCTACCCGCTATATTCACGGTTTACCGTAATGGTTAGAGGTTTTAGCTTCCCCTGTCCGGGTGAAATTAGTCTTTGGATGCTGGGTGATTCTTAATGGTGTTACTTCGAAGGTTTTTTAGAAGGCTTCGGGTTATCTGTGTTTGTGTTCTCGGTCTTTGAGCTATATGAGTATGCATCAATGGTTAGGCGTAGATTCGTAGAGTTGCTTTCGAGTCTGCCATGGGAAGAACTCGAAAAGAATAGGGAGGCCAGTTTCTACTCAATGAAAAATATTCTTTTACACATGATTGACAATGAAGATTGGATAGTGGGGTACATCATACCACGTCAAGCAGATAAATACGTGAGGAAGAAGTGGTCTGAATATAAGAGCATGAGTGACGTGGTCGCACATCTTAACGAAGTAGAGTCGAGAACAAGAAATTTTCTGGTCGGATTAGACGCCAACCAACTTGGTACCGAAGTTACTTTGAAGCTTCAAAGTGGAGCGGAGTTCGTGTTAACTGTGGAGGAATGCCTCTTTCAATCCTTCACTGAACAATTATACCATATGGGTGAGCTGATAGCGCTGCTTTGGCAGACCAACACTGAGCCACCGCCCATGCAGTGGTTCTATAACAATCCGAGACGCAAGCATCCACACATATCGTGAATCACGTTTTTGAATACAGATGTGGTTTGAGTAATCCAACTCTGCTTAGACATCAGACTTGACAAGACTACCCATTTAATGTGGTGAAAGGGTGGGTGCCACCCTTCTGGTGCGCTTGCTGTGGAGCTCCGCCTAATGCCTTCTCTCCCAACCTTGGGGTTGGTGTGGAGGGGAGGAGGCATGGTGGGGTGGTGATCCATGTAGCTCCAGCCTCCAGTCACAGGTAGCTTACTTTAAGCGGGATATCGAGACAATCGGGATATTGTATAGAGATTGCGGTATAAGTTCAGAAAGTGTTAACACCGCGTGTTGAAATGTCAATCAAAGCGGGTGTAAGACGCCTGTAAATTGCTTGCAATGTGTAAAGCTTTTTTAAACATAAATTGTATTTCATTGTGATTCTGGATGTCTGGAAAAGAGAGTTATTGGAGGTTTTTGGTGGCACCAATTCTGATCGCCGCAGTTGTTCTGTCACTGGTGTACGTTTCAGTATCTGTGCTTAAAATAGTGCCACTAAAGTATACCGAAGCACTCTATGTAGTTATTACACTCATCCTTGGGTATTATTTAGTTGCAGCTTTTTCGAGCCTGTTTGAGAGAGTTGTGAATAGTCTCTACGGCCCCAAAAAGGCGAGTGTTGCTAGGACCACACTCAAATATGTGGGTTATATTATCTTGGCCTTCGCGGTGTTAAAGATTGTAGGTGTGAGCGGGGTGGCTTTGCTTGCAGGGGGGACATTCGGTGGTTTGGTGATTGGTTTAGCTGGACAACAGGTGCTTTCGAACGTGCTTGCCGGCCTACTCTTACTCCTCTCAAGGCCATTTGAGGTGGGGGACAGGATAACCGTAACTGAATGGCAGTACGGCGCGATTTTACCTAGTTACCCCCCAAAATACTTTTCAGATGATTTGCTTTACCCAGGTTTTACGGGTGTAATAAAAGATATATCGCTCAACTACACCCTTATACGGACGGATCAGGGTCCTCTTGTCAAAATACCGAATAACATCTTGATTCAGGCGACATTCATAGTACATGGTATTGATAAAAGATGGGTGCGGACACGCTACGAGGTTGTTAAACCAGTAGATATTGACCAACTCCTTGAGGCGGTACGTGAGGTGGTCAGGAAAAATGAATGGGTGGTCGACCCAGAAAGCGCACGGATTACAATTCAGAACATCACATCCACATCAATTGTTTTGGCGATAGATGCGCTGTGTAAGGGTGAACTCGAAGATCCACCGAGAAGCTCTCTTCTCTATGACCTAGAAAGGACTATAAACGTTATCAAGCATTAGGCAGGCGCAATGTACTAACTCTATTATGTGACGCACACCGCAGAGAACTCTATCAGAACACACTATGCGTGTTCGCGTCCACCGTTGTAGAAATTAACAAGCAGCTAACCCTTCAACATCATTAACAATTTTCTTATAATTTTTGGTTAATGCTTTATTACATAGGTACTGTGGAATACGGTATTGATGTAAATCATCTCAACCTGGCTCCACATTTTGTAGCACGTTATTTCCAGTGCACATAAATTATGCATAAGCGCATAATTTGAAAATGTGCCGTATAACAACCTCAAGGCGCTCGCATCCTTGCACACTGAAAAGCGTTTTTGTGGACTGAATGGAACGCACGTCTCAAAAGTCGTTCGAGAGGCTACCGCTATACCATTTGATTTGAGCGATAAAGTCTTATAATAGTATTGCAGCGCCCGCACAATGTTCTCAGACATGAATGTGGTTGTCGCTTATTCGGACACTACCTATATCCTCGGAGTGTATACAGCGTAAAGGAATATGAAGTGAAAGCAAGGAGGAAGCCGGTGGCCATGAAATAGGAGTTCAGGTTGTTGGTGAACCCAGAGAAGATGAATAGGAGACCGTTAATGCCTGCGAAGAGCACTGAGACAAAGCCAGACAACGATGTGACGATTACAGGCGCTTTTTTAGTAATAATCGAGGCCACTAGGTCTACGATTGAAAGAAAGAATATCAAGTAGCCCATCATCATATGAATCATAAATAAGCCACCACCGCTCTGCATTAGACCCATCATTGCACCCATCACTCCAAAGAAGCCTTGGGCTTGGGTTGTGCTAGGGAAGCTTACAAAAAGATTAACCCACATGCCAGTCAAAAACTGTAAGATTAGAAAAACCAGCGTAATAATTACAAGCGCTTCAAGCAACGTATTCATACCTCTGTGTGTTTCAACGTTAGTTGAACTTTGGTCAATAGCATTTTGTTGCGCCCACATTTCATTTAGCCACCTATTTTAAGTACACCATCGATTTAAACATACTTACATTTCCCACCAGAGAATAGGAATTGTATTTAATTTTCCGGAATTTCCCCTTGATGGATGTGTGTCTATGTTGATGAAGGTTCGATGAATGTGTAACCAAAGTGTGAAACCTCATAATCGAACACTATCCATATTTGTTCAATGTCATCGCCCAAGTATTACTCGCAAGAGATATTCCCGTGCAACATACGGGGTAGGGGGTCGTTTGGGTTATCGTTGCTTCTATTGCCTGTAGCGAAACCTCGGAGTGATTGTACTCGAACGTGGCCTTACCAGTAGCATAGCCCGCTATAAAAAGCGCACTGTACACGCCCTCTAACCGCTTGACCCCCTCTTCAAGTCGTTGGGGGCAGTCTGGGTAGCTGGTTACGTTGCTTGTGCAGGGTTTACCACACTTCCCACAATCTATTAGTAAAACAACCCGTTGCACACTTGTAGTTATGCGGCTACTTATGGTAGATTCCGTGAGAGTATTAGTGTGAATCGATAAAAGCGCTATAATCGCCGTGATTGAGGCGATTATTACTGCGTAAACCACACCGCGCCAACCCCTCCTATGGCGAGTTATCGAGGAGTGTCTACCTCTTGGTTTCATGCTGATTACCTCCGAGGTATAAAGCGAGAAAGCATGCCCACTCTGTAGCGGATACGACTTCGACACCCCGCACTCGATCTTACTCCGCTGTGATGTACCCATAGGACATATACGCACCACAATGGAAGATGTATGTTCCAGGAGTGGGTGCAAAGATTTCGACGTATTTTGTAGCCCCAACTGGGACATTAACCACCGCGTTCCCCCCGTGTACACCTAACCCCTGAAAGATTGTCTCCAAGGCGCAACCCCCCAAGTTGTCTGTTAGAGCAATCACAACTATTCTATCAGCTGGGATGGTGAGGTTATCGGGATAGTAGGCATACGGATAACCCGGCTGCCCTTCAACGATATGGTAGACTGGCGTGCCAGGTGGTATCCGGCTCTGACTGATGACCCCTGAGTTTTGAGGGTTGTCAAGCAAGAAATATGTGATGGACGCTATCACAGCAACCACAATCACAAACGCGACCACTGTATCTATAGTTCTGGATCTTCCTTTGGTTACCTTTTTGTAAAGTTTGCTTGGTTGCTGGCTTCCTTGAATCTTCATAGAACTAGACCTCCATAGTTTTGAACGAAGTAGAGTAAGAGGTAAGAGCCGCTGATGATGAACAACCCTCCGGTCACCCACTGTAGGTATGCTCCCAAGCGGCGATAAAACCGGGTAATGGTATTTCTCCCGATGGTGAGCATCAACATAAACAAGGCTGCGATTGCAACTCCATAAATGAATACTGCTACTCCAGCCAACCAATACACGCCTGAAGCTAGGGGTATCGCACAATCCCGAGAAAGATGGGTAGCGTGCAGGTGTGCGAAGCCGCACCGTAGGAGACACCAAAGAGGTAGAGAGTAGTCGCCTTTGAATTAGATGTATGTGAGTTTGCTTTAATTGTTATGGCGTTGTAGTAGCGATTGGCGGGATTGATTTGTTCTAACTTCCAAAGGAAGCCTATGCTTCGACCAGTAAAGACGATATAACCTAAACCTAAGAAAATCGCACCGATGGCGGGGATAATATAGATCAAGTAATTATAGACAAGTACACCTATCCAACTTACTAGGATGCTCGCAAATGCGTAGAATGTAAGGATTCCTAGTACGAGCAAAACGCTCGTTTTTAGCACTCGACGACTAAAGTGGTGTACCATTGAATTTTCTTCTTCACTTCTAGCACCATCGACAACTCTTGAGTCATTCGTTGTTCTTGCATCACCTTGCGTTCCTATAAAATACTCAAGAACGTAGGTGTCAGGGCTATGCTACACGGTGAAAAGAAAGAAGTAGCACCACCTACCAACGCAAGTCCGAGTAAGAGGTAGGGTGGCGAAATTTTTGTAGTCGCGCTCTTAGCGAACAGACCGCCCACGTCGTGAGTGTACACGTAGTGTCCTCCGATAAACAGGAGTACAAGGAGTGCTACCGAGAAAACTGCGGTTAGCAGGCTACGTACATGAGTAGAGGGTAGCCGTGGATTCGATGACGATGATGGTAGCTTAGCGGGGGAGCCATCAGTATTCACGCATGTAAAGCGCGTCGACATCGATGACCACTTCGAATCGTTCGATGATGCGGGGGTGTGGTTAGTTGTCATTTTGAATCACCTCATAGCCTAGCTCTACTATTCTTCTCATTATTTCGTCCTTGAGCACGTCTCCATCTCGATAAAACACCACGACTTCCTTCGATTGGGGGTCAATCTCCAGATAGGACACAGCGTCAAGCCGAACCACAGCTTCCTCAATCCTTGATATGCACTCGTCACAGTGGATTCCAGGAATCCTTAGAACGAGCTTACTTTCGGTTTCTTTGGATTTGGTGTGTTCCTTTCTGTTTTCTTGGATTTTTTCACCTCTACTTCTCATTTTGGTCAAGAGTCGTCCGAGTGTTGAGGCGGTTTTCACCCCGAACGAATTAAGGATCACGGTGGTCACGCTCAACACCATCGCGGCCATCGCCCAGATGGGTTGCACAAGACCGGCCGCTGCAAGTGGTATACCTACGCCGTTAAACGAGAAGGCGATAGCCAAGTTCTGCTTGGTCTTCCGATAACTATTTCTCCCAATCTGGATAGCGTCGATCACCTTGTTCAAATCACTTCCAGTGATGATCACATCGGCGGATTCGATGGCGATATCCGTACCAGCGCCAAGCGCGATTCCCACGTCAGCCTGCATCAGCGCGGGGGCGTCGTTTATGCCGTCGCCCACCATTATCACCCTGTGACCTTCAGCCTGTAGCTCCCTTACCTTATCCGCCTTCTGGTCTGGAGTCACCCGTGCGTAGAATCGCCCTATACCGACGCTTTCCGCCACCGCTTTGGCTGTTCTTTTCGCGTCTCCAGTGATCATAATAGGTGTGAGGCCAAGCGCCTTTATTTTGGCCACAACATCCGCAGCCTCCTTCTTAATGGTGTCCGCAACCCCTACCACTCCCATGAGCTTTCCGTCAAGCGCAACGCCGAAAACAGTCTGACCTTTCGCCTCCATAGCCAAGACTTCATCCACTATTCTAGTATCGATGGACACACCCATGTCTTGGAGAAAGTCGAGCTTGCCCACAAATATCGGCTTACCACTAAGCTTAGCCCTCACACCCGCGCCAGACACCTCCTGAAAATCTTTTGCTTGCTCTAAGAAAAACCCGTGTTCACGTGCGGCTTCAACTACGGCTTTTGCAAGCGGATGTTGAGACAAAGCTTCTACGCTGGCCGCAAGCGCAAGCACATCCTTTTCCGACACACCATCCTCTGGTAGAACGCGCACCACGCTTGGTCTACCCACCGTGATTGTGCCAGTCTTATCGAAGACCACTGTGTCCACTGATTGTAGCACGTGAAATGCTTCAGAACTTCTAAAAAGTATGCCCTTTTCCGAGGCTAATCCGCCACCCCTAATCATCGCAATCGGTGTGGCCATTCCGAGTGCACACGGGTAACCCATCACAAGCACAGAGAGAGCCGCGAAAGCGGCGCGCTGCAGGTTGGGCGCACCAGTAAGCGCCCAAGCTCCCAAGCTCCAAGCTGTGAAACCCGCGACCGCGGCGAGTATGACCCCCGGCACAAAGAAGCCCAGCACCCTGTCGAGTAGTTGCAGGATTCCTGGCTTCATCGCTCTTGCTTCCTCAATGTATTCGGCCACACGTTGTAAGAAGCCTTCGCTACCAACCTTGGTCACACGGATAACAAGGCTTCCATTTGTGTTCACCGACCCCCCTACAACTTCTTGTCCCACCCTCTTCTCCTGCGGGATGGGTTCACCTGTTACTATGCTTTCGTCAACTGCTGACACCCCTTCTACAACGACGCCATCCACGGGGATGGCTTCCCCTGGCCTTACGCGCACCAAATCTCCCTTCGACACCTGTTGAACTGGAATGGTCATTTCTTTTCCATCACGGATAACCTTAGCGGTCTGAGGCTGTAGCGAAAGAAGTCTCTTTACGGCTTGAGAGCTCTTGGTTCTCACTAGGAGCGAGGCGTACCCACCTAGTAAGTGGTATGAAACGATGAATACGGAGATCGCGAAAAAGTCTGGTGCTGGGAAGCGCTTGTCGACGAAGAGTCCTATGAATCCCCCTATCAGCCCCCCGAAAGCAGCTAGCTCCATGAGCACGTGCTGGTTGAGGATGAGCCTTCTGAGTGAGTGGTACGCCATCTCCAGTATCGGGAAGCCGAAGCCGAAAACGTTACTCAGAGCCAGAGCGATCATCCCAACACGCATCCACGTAGGCATTGGGCGTGCCACACCCAGCCAGTAGAGCGACATGATTCCCAGCGCAGTGAATGTAAGAGTGGCGGAACCCAGAAGCCTGTTTCGCGCACCCCTCAACTCTTTTTCCTCTTCTTCAAAACTTCTCACCTTATCTGGGTCCCTTACCGTGTACCCAAGACTTCGAAGCGTCTCGTCCAGCTGCCAGCCCTCAACCTTAGAAGGATCAAACTCAACAAGCACCTCTTCGTGTGCAAGGCTCACGTTCACACTCAAAACCCCCTGTTGTCTTTTGAGCGCCTTTGTGATATTACTGGCGCAAAAAGAGCAGTGCATACCGCCGATCTTAACTTGGTGTTTCGCTTTTACTGACAACTCGCTGCCACCCCCCTCGAGAATGTGTTTATATAATCTGTTTACGCATCGTAACCAGCATCAGTAATCGCTTGTCTCAGCTTATCGACATCAGTTATCTCAGGATTATACTCAACAATCGCTCTACGCTTATTGAATTCAACTGAGGCTGAAGATACTCCATCAAGGAGGCGTAGCGCATTCTCTATACTCTTGGCGCAACCTTCACAGTGCATGCCCCGCACCTTTATTATGGCAACCTTCTTATTTACACTCATTTCCAAGTCGCCAACATAGTATGGCGACAAAACTATTTAAACTATAAAGTTTATAGTTAGTTACTAACTATACACAATTATACCAACTATGTGATGATATACCTACAGCCAACCAGTTGTACAGAAAACGTTTTCAATGGTTTCCACAATCCAACCTTCCACACTGCGCCAATCTGATAAAAAGGAAGCAACAATTGCCAATATACCCCTTTTCAGGATTAAACCCCAACTATTTACTATAGACGAAAATAAACAGATTGCACACTATAGCCCTCCATAAAGCGTAAAAATACATTCACGCCCTCTATCTGACCAATATGGTCAAAACCCTGCGAATGATCACTCATCGTGCCGAGTGGACTACCCCTAAAAAAGGTGGGATACTAACACTGACAGATAACTGGGTGTTCCTGAGTGAATCAAGCTTTTAGCTATTTTAGACAAAAAGTAGATGAGTTGATGGGTTAAGCTCTGCTACCTTAGAAGAATAGATTGAGGGTCATGCCTCGGTTTCGACTCCGTCGAAGTGTTCGCCCAATGAACCTAGCAGACGCAGTGTGGTCACCTACTCAGTCCAACTACTTGTTCAGAAAATCTCACCGATGTCGACTCCGTTCAACAATAAGTGGCCACGGACTTCACACGCCCTTTTCAAGGTCTGGGTCACATAGCAGTCAGCAGAAGCCTTCAAAGCCAGCTCCCTTATCACATCCAGCTTCTCTGGGCTCTGGATGAGTACAGTGTACTCAAGCTTCTTTAGGCTCCTCGGCCTGGTCACCCTGAAGTCGCCGTTTATCTCTATTCTCAATGATTCAAGCCTGATCCCTGATGCGGCGGCGTGTTCGGCGTAGTGTACACACTGGCAAAGGCCCAAGGCGGATATAAAGTACTCTAGCGGGCTTGGACCATTCTCATCGGCAGACCAAGAATGCGGGTTTCTACCCCTAGCTGTGGATGCCAGGTCGTCGAGTTTGTCCACCACAACTTTCACCTTCGCAGATACCTCCGTCCTATCGGCTTCCTCATATTTCTTAAGTCTCTCACGCATCTTGTCAGCGAATCCAGTGGAAAAGGAAACCATAATCTGACACTCCTATTGTCGATTTATCCTGTGTTTTTCACACTCTACGCGATACGGCGTATCCGATGAACACGCCCCACAGCAAACCATATACTAGGTGTGCCACGAGGAAGGCGCCGGCTATTGGTCCCATCATCGGTATAAGCTTAGACTGAACCGTTGGCGCCACGGCGGATATGGGCACGCCTTTCGCGGCGGCAATCGGCGCGGCTATTGCGACCACCATAGCATGCGGCATCACGGCTAGAAGTACTGGGAGGCCGAAAACCAGCCATACGAGGAAGCCAGCTAGGAGGCCGATGTAAGCACCACGCTTAACGCTGTCTATGAACAGAAAACGTTTAACACCGAAGCTTATCGCGGCGAGTATAAGCCCAATCACCACACCGTCAACTAGGTGAAGTATTAGGCCCCCCATCGCGGTCGCAATACCCCCAGTTGGGGATAGCCCAAGCACACCTATACCCATAGCTAGCATCATGATTAGTGGTGTCACACCCATTACGGCAGCTGCAATCATCATGACTATACCCATCAGTATGGCGCCGACGAACCCTCCAAGCGCCGCCCAGCCAAAATAGGTGGACGCCTTAGCCCTCGTCACTTCTCGGCCCTCCATGTGTGACCCCATGGTTTGAGCCATTTGGGGGTGTGCTTTCGACACGTGCTCCATGAGTGCAGGCATAGTGGAAAAACCAGCCTTACACACAGGGCACGTGTGCATCCCTTCGGATTTCTCAGATGACATATGACATCGGTTGATAAAAGCCTAAACGAGCACTTGACGTTTCCCCTAAAACCCTCCAAGATTTTGATGGTAAAACTCTAATCGTTAAAGGGCGCAGCGAAGATTCGACCGACTCATCATCACACTACGCTTTCACTTCAGGAGTTTTAAGGTGACGATATATGGGGGAATTCAGCAAACATGTGAACAACTCTTGATCCCCTCTGAACCTCTAGAGAGGGATTGGGGGGACGGGAGTGGTGGGAACCCTCGAAACATCAACGCCTATATGGAAAAGCCGCTAATTCACGATTTTGATCACTTTGGTTTCAAAGAAAGATTCCAATACCGTTTCCTATTTATTTATGGTGACTGTGAGCTACCCACGCCTGAAGGCGGGAGCTTCCTGAATCATCACCCCACCATGCCTACCACTTACCAACCCTAAGGAGGGTAGGGGAGGTATTGGGCGGAGCTCAAAGACAGGCACACTGGAAGGGTGGCACCCACCCTGCACGTTTTAAAAGAACCAGGGAAGCGTTGAGGTCGCGGTCCAAGGTGAAACCGCAGTGGGGGCAGTGGAAAACCCTGTCTTCCAAGGTTAGACCCCGGTTTATTTCCCCGCAGAGAAAGCACTCGCGCGACGAGTTGAACGCTGGAACAGCGAGGACAACTCTCCCTCTTTTTCGAAACTCCCACTCCAGTATCCTCCTAATCTCTGAGAACGAGGAGTCGTACAGCCTCATCCTCCTCCTCTTGGCTTCGCCCCTCTGGATTAAGCCCTGGACATCCAAATCCTCTAGCACCAGCACATCATACTCCTGTGCAAGTAGCGCCCCGAGTTTGAAGAAAAGGTCACGCCTGAAATCCTTTAAGTATTCGTGTTCCTTCGCAAGCTTCCTCTTAGCTTTAAGCCAGTTCTTCGAGAGAAATCTCTTTCTAGAGAGGTTTCTCTGAAGCACCCTGATTCTTTCAAGCGAGCGCTCAAGCGGCCTCGGATTCCCTAAGATGCGCCCATCGGAGAGAGTGGCAAGCCTTCCTATTCCTAAGTCCACGCCCACAGCCCTTCTGGGTTCCCGCGGTTGCTCCTTTTGTGCTTCGGGCTCCACCACTAAGAATACTAGGTAGATTTTTCCAGAGGGGTAGAGTTTGACGCGAACCCGGGACACACGCTCCAAGGGAAAATCCCTGTGTATTATCAATGTGAAGAAGCCTATCTTACTCAGTTGCAAACGAGCCTTCTTCTTTGTTTTCGCACTGCCCTACCCCCCTGATATTTGAAAGCTTCCAACCACTCTGAGGGTACACCAGGGAGAGGTATTTGTGGGGCTACTTTTTCTTTGGCTTGTTCGCCAAACCATCGAGGAAGCGTTTCCGTGCCTGGTAAAGCCTTTCTGCGACCTGCTGGGCAACCTGCGAGTGCAGCGCCTGACTCTGGGTTCCTCTTTCGGAGGTCTAAGGCGAGCTGCCTCAGCTCATTCTCACCCATGGTGTGCTTGGTATTCCTGTACTCCTCCTCTTCGGCGTGCAAGAGCTTGTTGTAGAGTTTACACACTGTTTTGAGCTGGGTCTCTAACACCCTCGCCGTGGACTTTGAGCAGTACGCCCTGAACTTGAACGCCCTTGCACCCACGCCGCACAGTTCCCCGCACCCATATTTATTCTTTTCTGATCCCCGCCCAAAAAGGGCGAGGTTTTGGAAACTTTATACCCTCAGGGATTAGGGTTTCAACCTACGTAGGCGCACGTAGGTACATATCATTGCACCTGTCGTATGAATAGTGGAGCTTGGGCTTCAGTACATCATGTAGACCCCTCACGGGTTCATCGGGGTCACTCCGCTCCGCCCCCTCGTGTCAGGACGCACCCACCCAAGAGGAGGGAGGGTAGAACCACCGTGTCCCACCACTCCCGCCGCTGGGAAGCGCCCTCCATCCTCAGTTTGATGTATTTCCTCCCACCAACCCACTTCTCGGTGAAGCCGAACCTCATCCTCATATAGAGGTTGATGGCCGCATTGAGTTGCCTGTCCAATCGGAGCCCGCACCCACCACACACGAAGGTGTCTGCCCCATTCAGGTCTCTGTTGTTCTCCCACCCACACCTGGAGCAGTTGGAGGATGAGCCGTATGGGTCGAGCTCCACCACTCTGGCCTCACCCAGCCTCCCCACAAGTATCCTTGTGATTGAGCGCCAATCACTCCTCGAAATCCTCCGGTTCCAGATACGCGAGCGTGTGTACATGCCCTGCTTTTTTAGCTCTTCGAGGCCTACCGGGCCACACAGCGACTGAATAACACGTGTGATTTCGAGCTGGTGTTTTCTCGCGCGGTTTCTTTCTCTGTTCGAGTACTTTGAAAGAACCCTCCTAGCCTTCTTGGAGCGCGAAGCCTTCCTCTGAGCGCTACACCTCTTCTCGAAGGAGGCAATATGTATGGAGGCAAGCTTCGAAGTGTCTATCCGAATCCACCCTGTTTCTGGTGAGAAGCCGTCGAGTGAGAGGAGGTTGAAGTCCCACGCCACACTGGGTTTGCTGTTTTGAGCATCTTCTCCGTAGTGTATGGGTAGGTGTATCTTTTCGGGTTTGATTATGGGTTCACCCAGCCCAGCCGAGGACACTTCCTTAGGTAGAGGAAAGTACCTCTTCGAGAGGTCGAGGTACACGTACTCACCCGTTTTAACGGTTAGCCTGAGCTTTTCACCCTCCATCTTGGCGAGTGTCTGCTTGGCTCTTGTGAACAGCCTTCTCGCTGTGGGCCTCCTCCTTTTCCTATCACCCTTTACATAGTTTTTACGCCAGGAGTTGAGTATGGAGTAGGCGGTTTTTATGGCGGAGTCCACCCAGTGCGCATCATAAGGCCAACCCTAGAGTAAGCGGTCCCTGAGCTCCTTCTTGTACTTCTTGCTTTTCACATCCACCTTGTACTTGGGTAGGAGCCTCCACTGCTTTTTGCCCCCCTTTACCCTCCTCTTCTCTCACTCTATGTTGTCCCCAGAGCTCTCTAAGTATTTGGTTTACAGCGTCCCTGTACGCTCGTAGCAGTGGTTCGAGTTGTTCTCCACAATCATGTTCAAGCGAATAGCTTCTCAGCACCTCGGCGGCCTCCCTGTGTTTGGAGCCTCTTAGGGTGTGCACCCGCTCACACATCAATAGGTATATTTCATAAACCTATATAAACCTCCATACACCGAAACTGCTGACAACGGCGTTGCTGGCTTTTAACCGTTAGAGGTTATTTCTTATCTCGGACTAACAATATACCTCTATGATCAAACATGGTCTCTGAGTTTAAATGCAATATGTGCGGTGCGGTTTTCGCCACCCAAAGTGAATTAATGGATCACGCAGCTAGGAGTCATAGCCAAACATCGGCTCCTCAGTATAGGTGTGATAAATGCGGAGTTAGTTTTAAGACCCAGGAAGAGCTAATGGCACATGCTAAGTCATCGCATGCAATGTGAAATACTGCCAAACCGTGCAGATCCATTACCCTCTTTTTAATCACATTAGTGTTGGTTGAGCGGAATAGTAGTATTTGGTGGTGGGTGAAGGTGGGTGTGCTTTGAGTAGCACGCGACCTCTGGAGTGAAGAGTTTTGGTGACGTCTACACCATTAGATGCGGCTCAACCCACTAGCTGGATGCCCGTTAACTGTGGGGTGCGACACCAGCTCGCGGAAGCAGAGAGACTGCTGCTCAAATGGGCAACTGGTGTAATGTATCCGCTTTATCTCTCCCCCAACCGCTTGGTGGGTATTGTGGAGGGGTATTCGGAGCCGCCTGCTGGTTTATAACCTTCACGCAATGGGTAAGTAAATCTAAATATTGAGTATTAGAAAACTTGTGCCGCCAAGGAGTTGCACATTCTTATTCTTTGGGAAAGATGTTTGAGTGAATATTATGGGGTAATTTTTGAGCAAAAGTCCGGCGATAATACCCTTGGGGTCTTATACCCCGCTCATGAGAAGTATTTTGCCTTGGGTTGTGAGTCGTATTGAGAGTCTTCCTCTTGCACCCTTCTCGACCGATACGAGGCCAAGCGTCGCGAGTCCTCGACTGTCGGGTGCACCGTTTATATGGTAACTCAGCTGAGCCTTATCGTAGCCCGTAAGCTCGGAGAGCTCTTCTAAGCTGGCTACTCCTCCACCCACTTTTGCTAGGACTTGTAGTATGTTGAGCTTGGCCTCTGGGAGAATTTTCTGGTAGCCCAGTCTCACTATTGGGAAAACATACGGGCTGTCATCCATTATATAGTAAGCTTTAACGCCGAATAAGAAGCACACGGCGAGGGCGGAGCAGGAAAAAAGTTTATCCCCCTCACTTAGATTAACGTAGACATCGTCAAACTTGGTGAGGTTAGCCTTAAGAGCTGTGCTTAGCACGTCGAGCACCTCGTCGAAGCGTGGTGAGGAAATCTGCACAGCTTCTGTTTCCAGCTCCAGTGCCTCAGAAAGTTGCCCCAGTAACTCGTTCACTAAAGGTGTAATCTGCGGCGTATGTATGACTAGGAGCTTGTCAACTGGGAAAGTTCTCAGACCCGCCTTAATACCCTTTACACCCTCTGAACATAGGGCTACCTGCAGAACCCTTCCACGCTCAACTGGTTCGGCGCCTACGGTGTCCGCCACAACACACACCTCCCTATTAATAACCATGAGTACCGCTTCCTAGATGATACACAATTTGAATCGGGTTTTAAGCTATGCCCTATAACGGTTAGGGTTTTCAATCCTTGGTCATCCATCAATTAGTTCACTAGGTGTCTCTTAATGGTTTTGAACTCTATCTAGAACCTAGCAGGTGCGGTGGTCTAGGATAAAACCCATTGTCTAGACGCCTTCTTTGCTCGGACCCTTAAATAAGGTTCAGATTATTGTTCTCCGAATACGATAAGTCCACTACTAGACACCTATTTGGGAACGGTTATGCTTGGGTATTCCTCGGAGTTCCAATTAGCCAAATCCGAGTACTCCTATCCCTACCAATCGAGGCTTAGCCACTCGTCGCTGTCCCCACTAAACTTATGATCGAAATATTATTCACTGCCTCACCATCCATTTCTACGGTGGACCAAAAATTCGAGCTTAGAGCCTATCATGTCTCCAACCCTAATTTTCATTCAACAGTCGTGGAGTTTTTACTCGGTTTTGGCAAATAGAAACTTGGGTCTACTTACTTCATTTGTTTGTAAAGGAACAGCTAAACCCAGTGCACCTTGCAGTCCCTATACTCTATTGTTTTACGTACTAATGGTTGACCGTAGCCTTCATGTGTGTCTATTGTAAATGTTGGGACAGTTCTCTTAGAGTTTTAACAGTGATATCTGGCTCGTCTGAGAGGGGGTCTGCCGGCTGGTTATGTCTGTTTATGTATATTGCCTTCATACCTGCGTTCTTGGCTCCCGCTATGTCCCATGGATTAGAGGACACCAAGTATGCGTCTCCAAACCTTCTTATGAACTCTGTGTACACCTTTGGCGAGGGCTTGTATACCTTGACGTCTTCTACACTATAGAAACCCGTGAAAAAGTTAATTATCTGCGCGTTTTCTAAGAGCCTTTTTATACTTTTCAATGTGCCATTTGTTAAGGTGTATAGAGTGTGTGTTTTTGAAAGTTCGCGTAGGATCACGGTATCCTCGTAGGGTTCTAGTTTCAGCCAGCCATCTAGAAGTTTTGGGTCAACGTTGAGCCCACGTCTCCTATAAACATGCTTGAGTGCGAGCTTGGTTACCTCATCGAAGTCGACCCACTTTCCCATCAGGCTAAGGCGCCAGGAGAACTCCAACTGTTTTTGCCGCCATTCGCTAATAATCTCTTCGGGTACATTGGGTATTTGTGGGTTAAACAGTGTGCCGTACACGTCAAACGCTAGCTTCAAACCATGATCACCTGGTAACCTAACTCGCTTAGCGTGGTTAAATCCTTATGGTCGTGCTCATTGCCTACTAGATTGATTTTGAGTTGTTTTAAGCTCTCTTCAACGCCGACGTGTGGTGGTGATGCGCAGTAACCGCATGCCCCGTACACAATTCCCAGTGAGATCGCCTCTTCTACTAGAGGTTTAAGTCTGCTGTCAAGTGGCCCCCTAGTGCCTAACCCGTCAAAGTAGAGCAAAACCTCGTCGCCCTTCTTTTTAAGGGTCAAAGCGTACTGCAGAGCGTGCAACGCCTTCACCTTCTCACTTCTTATCTCGGGGTCGCAGTAAATCGCGAACGCGTATCTATCCATATACCGTCACCTAAATCATACAGGATGGGCGAATAAAAATTTGTGGACTAAACCCTTGACCATTGTTACGCCCAAAAAGATGGTGTGGGTTAACCTAAACACTCCTACCAGCTGTGAGGCTGTTATTATAGTAGTCGTACACCGCGTAACGTGATTTTACAAGCACTCTAATGCTTGGGTCTAACTCCTTGGATTGATGCAATATCCCTGTTAAACTCTGTAGACCATCGAAGCAGCACACGAAAACCCCCTTCTTTTTATCCCTATATTCCCATACAAGGTTGTTTAGTAGTAGGCTTCGCACATGGAGTGGTCTCATGCTAATTAATGTAAACATCAGGAGGGAGGAACCGTCAATTTGGGTATCTGGGAAAACCCTAATGTAATTATTTGAATAGAGAAACTCTATATGCTTCTTAACCTGCTTAGTGGGTACCTTCAACACCTTGGCTATAACAGGATTGGGTGCCTTGGGATCGCTGTTTAAAGCCTTTATGATCTCGTAATCAAACCTAGATATCTTCTCAGAATGAATTCGACTCGGAAGCCAGCACTCTAAAATGGTGTTTTGATACTTGCTACATAAATCGTTGAGTTCTTGTTTGGAACCACATGCGAACTCATAGAGTGTTGGACCCTCGATACACCTGAACTCGAGCGCCATGTTAGCCAACCTGGGGATCGACTCGCTGGATAGTAGAAACACCCTCCGAAGTCCGAAGAAAGCTGGGTTCACATAAAGTTGGAACCCCCTGAGTATTCCTCTTTCTCTAAGATATTTAAATCTATATTTAATGGTTGAGTAATCGATACGGGTTACTTTAGATATTCTGTGTAAACTAATCCGACCATCCCTAAACAGGTAAAGAAGGATTCGTCTGTCAGTATCATCCACACCAAGAAAAATGCTTCGTAAAGTTATTAGGATTTACGTGGTAGGATTCCGCTTATCAACATATACCACACGTAGTTAGGAGACTGATGTCTTGGTTAATTGAGAATTCTCCGTGGGGCTCATTACTCCTCTTCGATTAACAGGGAATTTGGGTGTCGGTTTACACTTAGAGGAGATGGTCTCACATCTTTAACTGCTCACAGTGCCCCTACATATATCCACAGCGGTTACGGCTCTGAGAAGTCTCAAAACCTTGATACATGGTTAAGGCTTTAATACATCCAACATAGGTTGCCGTTAGACGCTCCCACTAGTTAATTCTGGGGTGTTGCAACGCGTCTATCTGCTGCTTCTTAGCATCCACGTTGTTTGAGATGCTCGTCTCCCCAGGAACCCTAGAAAAACGATTCAAGATTGATCCTATTTCTGAATGTCTCGTGGTAGTGGTTTATGCAAGACGTTTAAACGCAAACCTGATACTGTGGACCACCTGTCTATTACGGAAGTGGGTTGGTGGTTTACTATTTCAGTGTTTCTCTAAGAAGTTGGGATTGCATTAAGTGGACTGCTACTACCCCCTATTTTTTACACTGATTGGACACTTACCACTACGTATCAACAAAACTCAAAATCTATATAGGGATATATTCTTATTATTTTGTGTTCTTCTAGACTACTGAGCACTGAAACTCCAAAGTAATCACTATATTTGAGCATTACTTCCCATCATTGGTGTCATAAGCGAGCTACCCCGATCTAGGTAAATGAAAATCTGCGCTGAGATCTCAAATAGTACTAAGCGCATCTTAGTCCTACTGTTGAAAGTGGAAAATGCCTTATTTCCCACTACTCGACTTCTCCAATGAATGTTACTGTGACCCCAGCTTACCATAGGCGAAGATTACAAAAATATGAGCAAGAAAGCTCCGAAGCTTTAGCGAGCGGGGAGATGAATTGCGAACCCTTAAATATTTTGGCGGGAATACAGGGATCGGCGAGTCGCCAGAGGTGTGGGGGACGGGTGAGTGGGTGGGTGTATGTGGCAAACGGGCCACGGGGTATATCTCCGCGGCGGGGGCTGCTTCTGACACAGCCCATAACCTAGTAGGACGAAGACTGTGCAGTGCTCCAACAAACCGGGAACCTCCAACCCTTCAGAGTGGAGAGGATGTCAGCCACGCGTAGTGGTATGTACAGCTGCTACAACTACACACTTAAGTACCCGCTCTCAGACCCCCGGCTTTTACGGTAGACCCATAATAGCGCTTAGCACTGAGTGCAACCCATACATGAATTCCGGATCTACCGTTTAGGGGCGATGTTCAAATAAGCGACCACCGCACTATAGTATCCACACTTGGGAAGCCTTTACCAAGCCACTATGTGACCTACGATGCAAGCGTAGAGCTTGCTGGGAAGAAGGGCGTCTTCTCATTATTCGACATTGAGAAACACATTTCATTTGAACACTATCCTTAAATTATCAAAGAGGTTTTAAACCCCTGTAACGCAGCTGACTACATATGTTTTTCCACTGAAGTCAACCCAGTTGTTGTATGGCAAACCTACAACGCATCAGTGGTTTGGCAACTCGTTGTCGACATCTTGTCACTGTCAGTCATCCTTTGGGTGTTGCCCGATTCGTGTATCTATAGGTTTTAAAGCGTATTCAAAAGTATTGTTGAAGTGACTCTTATGATGCATTTTTTAGTAAGAACTGTTTCAGGTAATGTGAAAGCTTGGGCATGGTGTTCTAGAAACCCTTGGCTTAATTCTTTTCACGCAGATATATCTCGTGATCAGATAATGAATGCAAGGAGAGGTATAAGCAGGGCTCTCGCCTTGGTTGTGGCCGCGGTCGTCGTGGTCGCCGCGGGTGTGGGTGGCTACGCAGCTATCCACGCCATGGGTAGGGGTGCATCGGGTAACACGGGCTACCTAACGGTGGCCGCGCAGGACCCTGGACCCATAGCTGGCGTAGAGTTCGTGTATGTTGAGGCAACACAGATACAGGTGCACAACGTGAATGGGAGCTGGATAACGGTGTTAAGTCAGCCGAAACAGGTGAAACTCAACTATATACTTAACACTACCGCAGCCTTCACAACAGCTAGGGTGCCAGCTGGGTCGTATGACATGCTGAGAATAGTGGTTCCAAGTAGGGGCGTCAAGGTGGCCGTGAACACTTCTATACAACCGCTGCCCGGGCTATCTGTGAATGGGCTCGTTAATGTTACAGCCAGTGTTCCAAGCGGTGCCGAGACGGGTATTAAGATATACACAAACTTCACGGTACAGCCAGGTGCAACGTACACCCTGGTGCTACACTTCCACTTAGTGCAGACGGGTAAGGGAAGCTTCATACTCACACCCCAGACGAACGCTCAAACCCAGACCACACCCAGCGAGTTCGTAACCCAACTATTTACAACACACATGCAGGCGCTGGCATCAGACAACACATCAGCCCTAAACTCAGAATACACGGCGCAAGCGAACACAACTTGGAGTTTGAATATAAGCAAAACACTCAACATAAACCAGACAGTAGCCGGTCAAAACGTAGCCACAGCTTGGGGCGCACTATTCCAGAAACTCAACGTTGCAGGGTCCAAGACCACGGTAAAGTCCGTCACTCTCTCAGGTAATACAGCCCAAGCGGAGGGCTACATCACACTCAACATAACAATTCAGGGTAAAACATACACCCTAACACTACTCGATAAGGCCACCTACACATACAATGGTCAAGTCTGGTTAATAAGTAGTGAACAGTTGACCCAGATATCACTCAGCTAAAACAAATCACGAATCTTTTTTCCCTGAGCAAAAAATTTTTCTATAAATACTAAACATGATTATAAACTTTCCAAAACCTCGCCTTTTAAGGCGGGGATTCCAAAGGTATAAATACACACGCAAAGAATACTCGGTAATGCGTGTGAGGGCTTACCGCTTCCGAGCGTATGCATCAAAGACAACCGCGAGGGTTTTAAAAACCCAGCTCGAAGCAGCTTGTGAGCTTTACAACGCGCTCCTACACGCTGAACAAGGGGAGTACGAGAAGAACAAGCACACTATGAATAAAACCGAGCTTCGACAACTAGCTTTAGACCTACGAAAACAGAACCAAGAGTTTCAAGTGTTACACTCCCAGGTGGCGCAGCAGGTTGCTGATAGGTTCTACCAAGCTAGGGAGCGCTTCTTCGAGGGGCTCGCGAACAAGCCCAAGAAAAAGAAGCCGTACAGGTACCTTTCCCTGGTGTATCCTCAGAGTGGCTGGAGGCTTTCCAACGCGGGGGAGGTTGGTCTCGGTAAAAACAAAAAGAAAAAGGCTCGGCTGTACCTGAGTAAAATCGGCTTCTTCACTTTGATAATACACAGGGAGCTCCCAGAGAGCCAAGTGTCCCAGGTATGCGTGAAGGCTTACCCTTCTTGTCGAATCCACGTAATCTTCTTGGTGGAGGAGCCAGAGACTAAAGAGCTGGCTTCGAAGGAGCCAAAGAGGGCTGTGGGCGTCGACCTGGGTATCACAAGGCTTGCCACACTCTCTGATGGACGCTTTCTCGAAAACCCAAAACCGCTTGAGCGCTCGCTTGATAGAATCAGGGTGCTACAGAGGACACTATCAAGGAAAAGGTTTCTCTCGAAAAACTGGCTTAAAACAAAGACAAGACTCGCAAAGAAGCACGAGCGTGTTAAAGATTTCAGGCGCGATTTGTTCTTTAAGCTCGGGGCTCTTCTTTCACAGGAGTACGACGTTTTGGTGCTAGAGCACTTAAACGTTCAGGATTTGATCCGAAACGGAACAAAAAAGAGGAGGCTTCGGCTCCACGACTCCTCGTTCTCGGAGCTCAGAGCTGTGTTGGAGTGGGGGTTTCGAAAAAGAGGGAAATTGGTGTTACCTGTTCCAGCGTTCAACACTTCACGTGAGTGTTTCCTGTGTGGTGGGATCAACGAGGGTTTAACACTGGAAGACAGGGTGTTTCACTGCCCCCGCTGTGGTTTCACTTTGGACCGGGACCTCAACGCTTCCCTTGTTCTTTTGAAGCGTGCAGGGTGGGTGCCACCCTCTGCGCCTGTGGGGCTCCGCCCAATACCTCCCCTACCCTCTCTTGGGTTGAGGAGGCAAGGCGGGGTGATGATGCAGGAAGCTCCGCCATTTATGGCGGGGTAGCTCACATGGATAGAATATATTAGTATTAACTCGAATCTTGGTGTGGGCTACCCAAACCTTAAACGTTAGAAAAATTCATGTTTTGACTAATCGTTACCTTAAATAAAGGTTTTGATTTACTTGGGTAGGTTTGGTCTCGAGACTGTTTAAGAGCTTCTGTTGTCAACTGTTCTTAGGCGGCTTAATAACTTCTATTTGGAAGCGACCATTCTTTGAGAGCCAGACTTCTACCTGTATGTTTTGAGCTGAGAAGCTCAACGCTAGCCCTTCGAGTTCACGGCGCTCCTTCGGGGGGAGATACTCCTTCTTCACTTGGATGAGGCGCACTCTGTCTGGGAAGACGGCTGTGATGTCGATGGGTCCATGGCTAGCGTATGATCGTACAACCCACACTGCACCCTCCTTAAGCAGGCGCCGGATAACCCGGTACTCTCTGGCGCGGCCGCGAACATAGTTCCTATTCTTCGGGTTCTTCTTCTTTCTGTAACCCCACCCCTTCCTCCTAGATGCCTTGTTAGCGTTCACCATTTCCCTATCATACTCTTAACATTAACAACACGAAAACCATACTTCACCATCCTAAAAACATATCTGTGACTCAGCCCATAACCAGTCCACACATCGGATGTGCAAGGTTGTAGAAGCTATATTTAGCCTCAGAAGCCTTCATAATATGCCGGTCTTATCATAAGCTGATGAACCTTGCCTAGTAGAAGGTCAAAAAGTGTGGTGCTGCTGTATGGGGTAGTTGGGTATAACACTTAGGAGCTATATGGTTACCATGGTCTTAAAGTCAAAAGGTGTCTGAGAGCCAGTGCGTGTCATCCCGATGGCCATAGACTCCACTTAGACCTTAACAGTACCCTAGGCATTATTAGGAAAGCTATAGGGAGAGGGGTAGAAGCAATAAAGAAACCCTTGTCACTCATTGTAGACGATAATCGAGTGGACCCCCTATCATAAGAGGGTGTAATCCCTGAGAACCCGCTGGAGTATAGAACCTTTGCCATTAATGCGTGGAGAGGAGGTAGTTAACTAATTACACAATCTATTGGTTGCAACCTAGTTAGGCTATGCTTTAAGAAAACCTTCCTCAAGGGTTAAATGTTTAACCTAAAGTGCTAGGGTTATACACGACTACAAACCTAGCTCCTCTAGGAGGCGGCTATGAAAGAATGTTTAAGACGATTAATTCAGCTGCCTACACATTATGCCTATGAATGTATCAGTTCCTGGTAAAGGGTGGGGGTGGTGAGCAAGTCGGGTTTCGGATGAGAGCATATTTTTGGAGGGTTTAAATTGTCCGTTTTTAAAGATGTGTTTATGCCCCTGCGGATACATCATGTTGACCTACCTATGGGTGATCCAAAGCTAGTGGAGGAGTTTTATAGGGGGGTTTTTGGTTGGACGCCCCGCGCAAAACTTTTCAGGACGATTAAAGGCTGGTCCAACACTTGGGCGGATGCCTCGGACGGTGTGTTGCTCGAATACGCCCTAAACGACGGTTCATATATTACATTCATAAGCACAAAGCAACCAGAGTATTCTAAGGACGAGCCGCATATAGCGCTACTTATGACACCCCAGGAGCTTGAAGTTGTTCGCTCAAACCTTGAACGTTTAGGCCTGGCCTACGAAGAGAATGAAGAGAACCTCTCATTTTACGATCCCTCAAACCTAAGGGTGGAGCTCTACATTACACCGAGGACAAGTGAGGCAACATAGAGGTGCACACCAATAAAGACATTCATAAATATGTACAAACCAACTATTAGAATCACTCGTAAACACACAGATGAAATCGTTTACCCAGTCTGTCTTCTTCTCTTAAATACGGCCAACACGCTATAATACCCGAGTGGAAATGAATAAGTGGCTAACAGTAGTGGCTGGTTTACTGGCACTTATAGGTCTAATAATCAACGTGGTTTTTGACAGGGATAATATCTATGATATGTACGCAGCGGGATTATGGCTCCTCACCCTTATATTCGCCTTCCTAGGGGCCTTCATGGGTGGCGGCGCGGTAGAGGCAACCCCACAGCAACCTAAATCAGCCTAAACAAATCAATATCTTTTTTTTAAAAAAAACTATAGGGAAACGTTCGCTATAATACAAGAGATTATTCGGCTTAGTGTAGTTGTTCAGGTGGTTTGGCTTACATTTGGCTTCTTACTGCTTAGCGCCTCTGCTAGCTCTCTGTACCTGGTGCGCACGGTTACCTCGGTCACCTCGGCGGCTTGAGCCACTTGGCGTTGAGTCCTCTTCTCTTTACCCTTCAGGGTTGCTAGGTAGACCGCTGCTGCGGCGAGTCCTGAGGGGTCCTTACCCGCTGTCAGCCCGAGTTTCTTGGCCTCGTTTATCAGGCTTATCGCCAAATCCTGCACATCTTTACCCAATCCTAGCCTTGAGGTTATCTTGGGTACGTGTGCAGCTGGGTCGGGTGCGCCCATTCTGAGTCCCAGTTTCTCCACGAGGAGGCGGTAGTCCTTGGCGAGTGTACGCCTATTCTGTCTCCCAGTGTACTGGGATAGGCTTTTGAGTTCGAGTGGCAGCCCAGCGCTACGCGCAGCGGCGTATATCGCCGCCGCAACCATGGACTCAATCGTCCTACCCCTCACAACGCCGAGCTCACCAGCCCTCCTATAGATGGAGTAGGCTTCCTCCTTCACATTCTCGGGAAGCTTCAGTGCTGACGCTATCCTTTCGAGTAGGACCTCCGCGCGCGCTATACTCCTCTCATGGGATGTGGAAAGCCTGTTCCTCGTCTGGAGAAGGTTAAGCCCATACATCTGCTTCTTACCCTCAGAGCTTATCTTAAGCCTGCTTATATCACGCCTATCGATAACAGTTGCGAGCGAGCCTGTGGTTGCCCCAATCTTAACTGGTTCACCCGTCCGCGAGCGCCTCTCCCACTCCTCCGAGGAATACGCGCTCCACTCCCTACCCAAATCAGGAGCACCCTCACTCACAACTGTGCCACAATCATCACACACAAGCTCACCACTTGGGTTAACCACAAGGTGGATTGAACCGCAAACAGGACACTTCAATCCCTCTTCTTCTCTCTTATACTCCACTTCACCCATCCGACCAGACATATCTATTCACCTACTCTTCATGCGGGGTGGCACGGGCAGCCCCAGCTCCACTCACGCCAACACCCCAAGGGGGCGCAGCGTGGTGTGAGCACACCGGGACTGTTCATCACAACCCAGCACCCCATATTATACACTCCGAAGTATATAAACTTAGTCATAATAAACAACCTAATCAGAAAACAAAATTATAGACTGTCCACAACAATACCTCTGATAAAACGAAAATATAAAAAGAAATAGGACGCGTAGATTTACATTGTCCAAAACTACTAATATGTACAGTAACCTAACTAACTTGATTCATCTAAAGTCTTTATAACGACAAAAGCCCCAGCTATATATGGCCTCCAAGCTTTTCTTCTACTCTTTTAATGGCTGAACGTATAGAGGTATCCAGTCGACGCCAAGCATCAGGGTTGTCACCACCAAGCCAAATCAACACAAGCCTCGCAGCGCCGTCAACACTAATGCTTAGCCCAGCTTCCTCGAAATGTTTAGGTATAAAGGTCCAAGCGAGAGACCACAAGCCTCCCTTAACTAGGAATAGATGAATCTGAGTGCTTCTAACACCCTTAACAAATTCAAACCTCTCATTATACCGAGACTGCAACAACGCCAACGCGTCTTTCACATAACTCAAACCGAAACCACAAAACAAGAGCACACCCCTCCAGATTAATTTTACACGATCACAAGTAGGCATTCAAGAAAAATACACCCTTGTATGAGAACCCCTTTACGAACACCTTAGGGAACAAGATTTCAAACCCCCGCAGTATTGTTCCACCCTAAATATGGATTAGAAAGCCTCCCATAGTCTTAGAGTACTCATGGCGGACACAGCCCTCCCACTTATTATTGGGTTTACATGTGGGCAAGCTACCCAGAATACCTTATCCTAGTTGTAGTCGGCTTAGAGTGTTATGTTTGGCAAGGTGGGCCATCCAGCCGTGGATGGTGCAGCTTGCCGCTTTTTCGCAAATCGGGCTCGACCTCATCTCATTGAGAGGGTGGTGGCTCCTTCTGCGGAAGCAAACACGCATTGACTCTCACTACACACACCACGAGTATTCATGGCGCAGGCACAAATGCTTCGGCTAAACCTCTCGATTATGATTTCCACTCTGATATGGTAAATTAAAACCCATCCTGAACCCTTGTCTCAAAAAATATTTTTGTTCTACCATAAAGGGCGAAGTCTTAGAAACTCCATAATTTAGGAAGAACACTCGTTGCGATAGATAAAACCCGTCAGTCTGAAATGCTATTTAGCTTGACTTATTCTCCAGTTTATCACTTGGGGTCGAAGCATGCATACGTTTTAACATGGTGTCAGAGAGTTTTGCGAACGCGAAAATGATTGCTAGTACCAATAGGGAGGTTAGGCTGAATCCCAGTGTGTCGTTTGTTAAATATGAGAATATCGTGAGTGCCAGTGCGGGTGGATGACTGAATCGTGTAAATGAAATGAAAGCCGCAACCATTAAGACATTTAGTGTTAGCGATATTATACCATCTCCAAGCAGGAGGTGTAGAGTAACGGAAGTTACTATTACTATTATATATGAAAATACGGCTGAAGTTGGTTTTGAAAACTTGGATTGTCTCTCAAACACAACAAGATAGGCGGTTACATCGTACGGTGGGGCGAGTAGGAACACCCCTCTATGGAATGTTACAAATAGTATTATGAGTGCACAGCATACAAACACAATGAAATCTCCGACCCTTAGAGAATCATAACCCATACTCTTAAGATATGACTAGAGAATTTAAAGAATAATGTGAGCCCTAACTACTCTATATAGCGTTATGACCTGTTAGCGTTACCGTGGTAAACAGGAATATTTGAGGCGGAGTGGTGCGCGTGGAGCTCTTAGCCCTCACCCAATACTTGTAGTAGCCATATATAGAGCGCGTGTCGGCCAATCCCTAAGTTTTTCCTTACCCACCAAACAAAAAATGTATTTTAGTAGGCAGCTTATTAGTAGTTGATGTAATTGGTCTTTCGCTATTTGTTTATTACTAGGTGAAGCTGCTTGTGGGTGGCGGTTTAGCGCGGGATAATCTTTAAATACTTTTTCATAGGGTTATAGGGGACTCGCTTTGAGAAAGGGGGACCCTTTAAAGGCTTGGCCGGAGGTTCCCGTGAAGGCGTATGTTGAGTTGTCCGATAGGGAGAAGGCTGTTCTGCGGAGACGGCAGATGATGATTCTTGCTTGGAGTATTCTTGGCTCGTTCACATATGCTCTCATATGGTACTGGCTGCCCTCGGTTGACAGCTTCATTGGGAGTCAGTTTGGCTTCGGTGCGTTCGATATAGGCTTGCTCATCTCCTCATTTGGCGGCGCCTTCATAGTCACCAACTTCTTGTGGGGTCACCTCAACGATGTTTACTGGCCGTACAGAGTTATGACTGTGGGCTTCATCGTGGCTGGACTATCAACTGTGGTGTTCCCCCTCGCACACAACTTGGGTGAAATGCTGCTACTCAGGGTATTAGAGGGCGTGTTCAACGGTGCCGCCTGGTCTGGGCTCATCAAAACAGTGCAGCTATGGTTCCCCATTGAGAAGCGTTCGAGGTATCTCGGCGTGATGATAGCTGTGTACAGCTGGGCGATCTCAGCGGACGAGTTGCTTGGACCCACCTTCGCAGTTGGGCACGGGGGATGGCAGGAGTGGAGCATCATTGTTGGCGCCCTAGGGTTGGTTGCTGGTGTGATCACCTATATTGTAGCCAAGCCGTTTGGGCCAATGGTGGGTCTCCCACACCTCGACTGGGGCGATGTTCCCCCCTCCCGCGACATGACGTTCACATCTGTTACAAAGACGCTCTATAGGTATAGGTGGATGGTGCTATCCATACTCGCGGGGTTCGTCGTTATCGGGGGAGCCAACATTGTTTCTGGCTTCTACTTCTCAGACGTGCTTGGGGGGATACAGCACCTCACCCTTCCACAGATCATAACGATCGCTACGGTTTGGGGCATAGCCCAAGGCATCCTCATCCTCATATTTGGGCCTCTGAGTGATTCGACGAGGCGGAGGGTTGTGTTCGTTAAGATAGGTATGGGCGGCGCCTTCCTCTCAATGGTTGGTGTGGTCGCGGCGACAGTATACACCCATATGCCCCTAAGCCTGGTCTACCTTATAACCATAGCCACTGGCTGGCCATTCCTAATAGCCGGGCCAATATTCTCCCTACTCGCGGATAAGTACGGTGTGCAGATGGTGGGTGCCGCCGCGGCACACTTCGAAGGATTCGGCACAGGCGGTGGAGCATTCCTGCTACCCCTACTACTCGGCTCCCTCCTACCCGTGCTTGGGCCAACCTACCCATGGCTAGTGGTGGCTGTAATCTACCTCGCAGTGTTCGTGGCTTGGCTCGTGCAAAAGGACTACGTGGTCAGCAGGTCGCTTGTGGATGTGGCCACACTCAACAAGGAGAAACAGGAGAAGGAGAAAGAGTTCGGCTTGCTCAAGTAATCCAGCCATTGTATTATGCACAAGTTTAAATGGGTTTTCAGGGTTACTCTCTCACCACTATCTGATCAAAAAGAGAGGAAGGTTGGGGTTAAGTTGGGTAGGCAGGCTGCTCTTGACTCTATTTGACGTATTCGGGTATGGGTAACTCTGTTGGCTCCCAGTCTTGGAGTGCACCCCTGTTATATTCATCGTAGGCTGACAGGTCAAGCAGCCCGTGGCCGCAGTTGTTGAAGATTATTACTTTGCGTTCACCCGTCTGCTTACATCTTAGCGCCTCGTCGATAGCGTATCTTAGGCCGTGCGCTGACTCGGGGGCAGTTATTACACCCTCTGTTTGAGCGAAGATCTTGGCGGCCTCGAACACCTTTGTTTGGTGGAACGCGGTGGATTCGACCACTCCCCTATGTATTAGGAGTGAGAGGCTTGGAGCCTTGCCGTGGTATCTTAAACCCCCAGCGTGGATTGGTGGATTTGCGAATTTGTGTCCCACTGTGTACATCTTAACTAAAGGCGTGTGTTCAGCGGTGTCAGCGTAGTCATAGGTGAACTTGCCCTTGGTTGTTGAAGGCACAGCCGCGGGCTCGCACGCAACGAACCGTATATCGTTCTTACCCTTCAATTTCTCGCCTACGAAGGGGTAAATGAACCCTGAGAAGTTAGAGCCTCCGCCAATACACCCACACATTAAGTCTGGCTCCATGTCTAGTAGCTCCAGTTGCTTTTGCACCTCTAACCCGATTATTGTTTGGTGCGCAAGAGCATAGTTGAAAGCGGATGCGAGCAGATACCTTGCGCCCTCATTTGAGAGTGTGTCCTCCACCGCCTCACTGATGGCTATCCCGAGTGAGCCTGGGTGATTGGGGTTCTCCTTAAGTAGCTTCCTACCCACCTCGGTGTTCGAGCTCGGCGACTCCAAAACCTCTGTCCCGTAGGTCTGCATAAGTATCTTCCGATAAGGCTTCTGCTGGGCGCTCACCCTAACCATGTATATCCTGCTCTTTAAGCCGAAGAGTGAGCATGACATTGCTAACGCGGAGCCCCACTGACCCGCGCCCGTCTCGGACACAGCCAGCTCGACGCCCTGCTGCTTCGCGTAGTACGCCTGTGGGATAGCCGTGTTGGGCTTCATGCTACCGACTGGCGTGAACTGCTCCGCCTTATAGAATATCATGGCTGGCGTCCTAAGATAGTTTTCAAGCCTCTTGGCGCGTATTAAGGGAGTGGGGCGTGGAAGCCTCCTATACGCATCCCACACGGGCTCGGGTATATCAAACCACCTCTCCTCCGAGAACTGCTGCCTTACAAGCTCTTTCGGGAAAAGCCTCTCAAGGCTCTCCTGAGGTATTGGCTCAAGTGTGTGGGGGTCAAGCATGGGTGCAAGCTTCTCAGGTAGGTCGGGGACAATGTTGTACCAGCGCCGAGGCAACTCGTCTGGGTCTAGGAAGGCGCCAAACTCTTTATCTGCGTATCCTTTAGTGGCCATTAACACACTAACGCGTATCAATTAAAAAAGATATCGCACAGAACACAAGCAAGGAATCTATTAAGCTATGTGTCCCCACATCGTAATGGCTCTCAAATGCCACCCACAGCCCTTGAAATTGTCAAAATACGTGACTTATACCATCGGGAGACTGTCTTTGTGTGGACTTGAAACCATGAACCGTCGTTTGACATTCTAGGACTGTAGAAATGGGCGTTAGGTTTTAGTCATCTTTCCTCCTCAGAAATAAACCCACTAATGTATATACAGCTGTGAATGACACTTTACAATATGGAAGGGGAGTTCAGATATGGGAACCCATAGCTGGATAGGCTACGCAGTACTGCGTCATAAGGGTTTAGCATGAAAATCTTTAGGAGACATTCAATGAGTCGTAGGTCGTATCTTTGCAGCGTAGTGTGAGATTGTTTTTCAACGCTTGGAGAGGAATGGGACTTTAGAGTAAAGACAAAAATCCATGGCCCAGCCCTTGAAGAGTATTTGACGGTTGAGATAAACATAGGGGTTTGGGGTGATGTATTACTGCGTCGAAACGCACTCTGGGTCGAATTTGTCTTGGAACACCTGTGGAAGGTCTTGCTTGCACTGGAGTAGTATTGAAGTGAATCTGTAGGGGTTGGGTGGGCAGGGTAGGTTTGTGCCACTCTGGGTGTTATAGTCGTTACACTGCTGTGGGTCGTAGGTCACACACCAGGTTTGGGCTCCCAGCCCAGTGTATATTACATCTACAAGTACTGGGTTGGCTGGTTCCACCCCGCCTCCAAATCCCCCCTCAAGCATAGACCACGTCTGCTTGGGCGACAGGGTGAACACGAACGCCACAGCGTAGCCGTGGGGTGTGTGAATCACGGCGAGCGGGGGAGAATTGTTCTCAACGCTGCTATCTATGAGGGGTGTTGGAGTGGATGTTAGGAAGTGTGTGCCGAACTGGGAGGCGTTATACGAGTAGATGGGGAAGTAGGCTGAGCCGAACACGTAGTTCTCGAGTATCTTGCCGTCCTGTTTGGCGGCTCGTATGAGAACCCATGACCCAGTCATGCTACCCTTATTGGTAAAAACCCACTTGACAACGCCGCTAGCCTGATTGTACCACTGCCAGCTAACACTCGCTGAAAGAATCCTTTTGACGAGAAGTTCCCCGTGAATCATGTATTAAATCTCACGGTGTGCTATAAAACACTTACTGGAGCATCACTAGTTTTTGATTAGATAAGATGACAGTAACCTTCTCTACTATAGTTGAATGCTGTCTAAGCTAGTGTGGGGTGATGGTGCTATCTAAGCTCGGAAACCTGTAACCTAGACACCACCTGTCTATAGGCGCAAAGCGTTTATAACTTTGCGCAAGCATGGATATCGTGTCTGTTGCGAGGCAGTTGTTGGAGGAGCTTCGGAGCGACGAGGCGCTGAGGAGGGAGTTTGTCGGGGAGGTAGCCGCTAGGCTTGCGGACGACCCCAATATGAGAGTTCTGTTGCTTAATTCGCTTATAACAGAGGTGACCACTAAGCGTGACCTTGAGTTGCTCAAAGCCGACCTGAATAAGAAGATGGATGATGTGAGTGCTGAGTTGAATAGGCGTATAGATGATGTGAGTGCTGAGTTGAATAGGCGTATAGATGATGTGAGTGCTGAGTTGAATAGGCGTATAGATGATGTGAGTGCTGAGTTGAATAGGCGTATAGATGATGTGAGGGCGGATATGAGGACTTACTTCTTCGGCTTCATGGGTGGAATACTCGCCACAATAATAACAGTGATAATCACGAAGCTTATCTAGTTAGGCAGGCTTAGGAGGTTTTCGTAGCCGTTAGCTCTGGCTCTTTTGTACAGTAATCACGCCTATCACCACCCTAAACAATAGAAAGAAATCTGAGCGTTAAGATAAATATGAGAATTTTTTATCTACCGTGCAATCAAGGACATAGCGTTTCCGCGTGAGTCGCTAGGGTTAAAGAATTAAAATATATGGGCAGCCCCCTGGTGGATGTCTGATGAGTATTTGGCGTTGACGCATCCCCGCATACATAACCCCTACTGCGGTGGGATACCGTGCAATACATCCCCCGCTAAGATTGGTACTCGTTGCGCTGGTAGAGCATTGGCCCCCCAACTCCTCCACATGTTGAGGCTACCCTGTCCCATGGTCTAATAATAAAGGATATATTGGGTCAGAGGTGAGATTGTTGGGGTCTTGGTTGACTTACTCGATTGTTGCACGCGATAAGCGTACGGGTATTATGGGTGTGGGTGTCCAGAGCCACTATTTCAGTGTTGGTAGCGTGGTGACGTGGGGCCGTGCGGGTGTTGGTGTAGTGGCCACACAGTCTTTCGCGGACCCAAGCTATGGGCCCCTCGGCTTGGAGCTCATGGCTGCGGGTAGAAGCGCTAAGCAGGCTCTAGAGGCCCTGGTTAAAGCTGATGTGAGGCCAGAGGTGCGCCAAGTGGCCATGGTGGACTCACATGGGGTTGCGGCTGTCCACACCGGCGCTGAATGTACACCGTACGCTGGGCACATACTCGGGGACGGTTTCAGTGTTCAAGCCAACCTTATGGATAATGATACCATCTGGGGTGCGATGCGGGACGCATATGTGGACAATGAAAACCTGGAGTTACCCGAGAGGATTCTGGCTGCACTCGAAGCGGCTGAGGCGGCTGGGGGAGACATCCGTGGGAAGCAGTCAGCGGCGCTACTAGTGGTCGACTCCAAGCTAACGGCCAATGCTTGGTCGGGTAGACTCATCGAGCTACGCGTAGAAGACCACACCGAACCACTTGTAGAGCTAAAAAGACTTCTACGGCTAAGGAGGGCGTACGACTGGGCTGACAGAGGCGACGAATATATGGCTGCTGGACGCCACCAAGAGTCTTCCGAAGCGTTTAAACGAGCATTCGAGTTAGCCCCCGAACTCGTAGAGCTAAGATACTGGTGGGCGCTGGGACTCTACAGGTCCGGCCGCAGAGCGGAGGCTATCCACGAGCTCAGGGAGGTGTGCGCAAAGGAACCCCGATGGAAGAAGTTGTTACGCCTACTGGTAAATGCAGGCAGGCTCGAACCCCAGTTTTACGACGAAGTGTTCCCACAAGGATGAACCACTAAGACCTAAATATAACAAGACGTATGACGACAAGAGCAAAAAACTCAAGTCCCTATCACAGCCACCAAGATCAAAATCAAATTCACCTAATAAGCACCAGATCGTAATACACTAATATATCTTTGTAAAAGGGAAAAGCTACGGAGAATAAATATTATCCCCCATACATAAATAACTATTCTGCGAAACATCATGATAGGATGCGTGAACACCTCTAGCGGGGTGTTAAGAAATACTACCCACCAGATGTTCCAAATCTCAAATAAAATACGCATAAATCGTACAACGAAAACATTTTGAGTTATTAGAGTATCAAAACTATTTACTGAAAAATTAGATGCACTAGCTGTGAACATTGAAACCCGCATACACCGTGCCCTGAAAAAATCTCTCTCAAAATGTTCCCAACATATAGCTCAGAAAGGATACTAGATGTAGCGCTAAACCCAAACTCAATTCTTACTTTAAGGACGCATCGAGGTTCACGTACAAGGCCATTAACATAAAAATATAGTTTTACATAGTTATTCAAACTTTTCAAAACCTTTTACCAAAAAATAAATAGTAGAATGTATTATAAGTTATTATGATAAACAATAAATTCATGTTTGTGATGGTAGTGCTCCTGCCATTGCTATTGTTGAGCCTGTATGTCAACACGGTGAGTGCAGGAGGTAACTTTGACCGCTTCTATTTAACCTGCCAAGCCACACCCGTCTCATCCCAGTTACTATGGACCCCAATAATAATAGTCGCCTCCCCTTATGGTGGCTACGCAACCGGTTCAAACAGTGCTTATTCTTGGGGGTCATTCACTTTTGCGTTCGCAGAATACACGAGTTACACCTACACAACCCAACATGAGCTTACAGATCAGATAAGCGCGAGCAATGGTGAAGTGATCGGTCTCTTTGAACTTGACAACTGGACAATTTATAAGCTTCAGACTGTTACAGAAATCGGCATTGGTAACAACAACCCATGCGCGGCAAGTTACACCGCCGAGCTGAAGGCACACACGAATTATATGCAGACATACACATTGCTACCAAGTGGTTCAAAAGTGGATTCAAATATACCACAGTCATTCACTATGACCGATAATTATACAGTTTCCAAAACCTCGCCCCTTCTAGGGGCGGGGATTCTAAAAGGTATAAATACACGCTGGGGAAATACTCGGTGACGTGTGTGAGAGCATACAGATTCCGAGCGTACACATCGAAGACCACGGCGAGGGTGTTGGAAACCCAGCTCGAAGTAGCCTGCAAACTCTACAACACGCTCTTACACGCCGAACAAGAAGAGTATGAGGAGAACAAGCGCACTATGAATAAAACCGAACTCAGGCAGCTCGCCTTAGACCTGAGAAAACAGAACAAAGAGTTTCAAGTGTTACACTCCCAGGTTGCGCAACAAGTAGCTGATAGGTTCTACGAGGCGCGTCAGAGGTTCTTCGATGGGCTTGCGAACAAGCCGAAGAAAAAGAAGCCGCACCAATACCTTTCTTTGGTGTACCCTCAGAGTGGCTGGAGGCTTTCTAACACGAGGGAGGTTGGCCTCGGCAAAAACAATAAGAGAAAAGCACGGCTCCGCCTGAGTAAAATCGGCTTCTTCACTTTAATCCTTCACAGGGAGCTTCCTTTGGAGCAAGTGTGCCGGGTGTGCGTCAAACTCAACCCTTCAGGCAGAATCCACGTGATATTCCTGGTGGAGGAGC
>Ga0080006_1160829_pt1 | contig 42760 bp, 33 predicted proteins | sample RS3BMetagenome_FD_69209 | JGI IMG/M metagenome (GOLD analysis project Ga0080006, IMG submission 69209) | Ferric oxide microbial mat and aquatic microbial communities from Rainbow Spring, Yellowstone National Park, USA - RS3B (SPADES... ...
ATATGGGCGCCGTCGCCGAGCTCATGAGGGGGTAGGGGACGGAGCCAGAGACCTCCAAGGCATGCAGCTGTAGCTGCTCAGTTCTGCCAGCGCACGGCAGTATCGGGAGTCGGGCATGATGGACACGAAGAGACATCCCGGGAGCTAGAATGACGGCATCAGGACCGAACTCGACGCTTTGAGCTCCGGATCGAGCAGCGAAGGCAGACGCTTTGCGCGCTTCATTCGTAGTGTTCGTGAGCGTCCAAATGCATGATGCAGACCATCCTTGGCAGGAGTACATCAAAACGCGATACGGCCTACATCGGTCTCGTCTGTACGCACACATGTGGCGTGCATTCTCCAACTTGTTCATTGAGTCGCAAAAGCAAATGACCCGCAGGCCACTTGGTTCGGAAGCGGCCTAGTGTACTGGACGTGCTTCTGCTCGCAAAAGCTGCACTCCTGCCTCTTCGGCGAGAGCGTACCACACGGGATATGTCCGCAGATGATCCCGTCACTTCTGTTTGCATGGCAAAGGGCATTGGACTCGATCTTAAGTCATTGCAAAAAATCGCCTCCATTGGAGCCTGCGTCACCGTTTTGCGCGGAGGCTTCGCACAGAAATCAAAATTTCTCGACTTGTTCTATAGCCTGGACTCTATCTGCTAATCGTTTCATCACGGGCATCATCCCGTTCTGCAAATCCTCTATCGAAGGGGAAAGCGTGCACTCGCTCATGTTACGGAAACCGTACTCGCCGAGCGAATCGCCCACAAGTCACCCGTGATCGTTATGTACAGCACCAGACATGGAAACGGAGCAGGGTATTGAGCAGAACCTTCTCTACCCGTCAAAGAAAAGTACCAAGCTATGAAGCAAGCGTTCGCGCGCAGCAGGGAGGGCCTCTATACGGGCGCAGTGCTAGCCCTATGCGAACACCTGACAAATGCCAAGTGTCACCGATGCCAAAGGCGTACCAGCGCTATTCTGGAAGAACATGAACATGGCAAGAGACGCGTAGCTCGCAACTGCCACCTTTACATGAAATGTAGCGACAACGTTCAGAGGCGGCGAGCTCGGGAGTTTAAACCTGCCATCAACATCCCTCAACAAACGACGACAGAACCTGAGTAGAAGTAGAGACTGGCGTATTTAAAACGGGAGATAAGAAAACAAAAAAATTAGCCGTCAGATTAAAAGCTCGCAAAGCTGGGGTTGATGATGGAGGAAGGAGACCTCAGCTTCGGCGTGTGCACCTGTTTTGGAGGCCCAGCGACTTGCTCCATACGCTACTACGGGCCTTTGACGCTTGCCCTCCTTCAAGGCGCTCAACTGACTGAAAAGAATGTTGAATGTGCGCTGCTTCCCACAGTGCAGGTTCATACGCTGGAAAGCCCACCGGGGCTTGGTATATTCTCTCCAGAGCGCCTCCCAATGAGCAACGCGAACTTTCATGAACTCCCGAAAAGCTCGATAGTCCGCTCCGCGGCTCGTCATCTCGCTGGTCGCTTCCAGGTGATCCTTCACTCGTGCATTCCATGTCTGAATTTTCTTCCTTGCACTCATGATGCCGGATTCTCGGTAGTATCTCGCCCTCGAGAGCTTGAAAAGACGAATGTCTTTATGAGGCAAATTACCGTCAGTACCATCTTCCGCTCGCTTGGGTGCTGCGATGGCTATATGATTCGTGTTTCCAGGGCCTGTGCCAACGACAAAGCCGTTATCCTCCACCTCCTGCGTCACAGGATCCTCCTCCTTCTCATCTTCATGGTTCGTCACGGGCGCAGCCGAGGGCGGAACTGGACGATCTGTCTTCAAGCGCCGATAGTATACATACATGGTTACTCCATCGGTCTCAATCATCCCAGTGAATAACTTTTGCTTGCTCGTATTGAGACGTTTGAAATCGAAAATATTCTTCCAGTACGTCTCCCGGTTTTCGCCGGAGGATTCCTCCCTGCTAACATCGAACTCCGAACTGATCTCCTTCATGATGCACTAGAAGACCTTGGAGTCGATAGTCACAAAACGTGACTTGATGTTGCACAACGGAACGACATTGAAGCGCGTCCCCCATTAGGAAAGCCTTCCGTTTCTCCGAAACTTCGTTTTTTGTCCCACTAAGCTTCATCTCTGCCTTGCCTTCGAGTTCTCGATCCAGAAACACGAAATACCTCAATATGAGGAGGTAGTATCTTTCCTTATCTTTTTCTACTCTGATACCTTTTCTGCTGGATTCGCCAGCTCCAGTACCGCACGATGCTCTTGCATGACCGCACGGATTACAGAAGCTTCATTCGTGCTCTCGTTTGACGCCTTCTTGTCTACAAATTGGATCTCATCTTCACGCTTGTGATCTTTCGTGATGCCATTGATTATCGCCCATATTCCTTTGCGAGAGGCACCCGGGTAGAGTGCAAACACGGCGCCTATCATGAAACGTTCGAGGTTCACGATCATATGTTTCTTCAGGTTCGTGAGGTACTTCATGGCCCCGTAGGTAAACATACCCCAGTATCCCATGTATCGAGTGCCGTTGAAGTGGTATTCGGAGTGATTTTCGTGGAAGGCATGCACTAGCTCATTTTCCCTCCGCGCTTCCCCTTTACTAAGCATCAGGTGCCGAAGAATGGTCTTGTCGAAAAAATCGCCCGGAACCTCGACTGTTTCCATGTCCGTCACGTCGAGATACATCTCCCTCGACATATGCATTAGCCCTGACGAAGCCTTTATAATACTCATGGAGTACGACTCAACACGGTTTCTAGTTGCCTCCCGTAACTTCTCCACCCACGCATTCTTGATATGTTTAAGAAGACAGGCTTTCACCACCGTCACGTAGGACTCTTGTTTTTCGTGCAGCTTCTGACGTGGGCTCTCCCTCTTCTGCGTCTTTGTCTTTTCCTGTTACTCTCCGCCGGGCACTGTTTTTCGTTTTTTTTCTGGCAGCCGGCGACACCTGCCTTCCAGGATCCTCCACTTGCTTTTCCAGAAATTTCCTTTTTTCGAAAAAGAACACGCTTTGAACGCTTCTGTTATTAACTGCGAAAAATCAACCGAATACACTCATTAGAGCGTTGAAACACGACTGAGATGAAGTAATATATTTCGCTACGATTCCAATGCAAATACACGTTTTACGTTAAAACAACAAGTCAACGAATGGTCAGGATTGCGTTTCCCTTCAACGGCGAGATGCGCGTCGTACCTCATGCCTGCCGGTAATGGAGGTGCGCATCTCGACCGCACTATATGCAGCAAAGAACAGAGACTAGCTACTGACTAGCAATGAGATGACAATTTCATTCCCACTCTACAGTAAACGTTAAAAGGGCAAATGTTGCCAGATCGTCGAAAGCTTACCTTCCAGGCGAAAGGTCCAGCGAGCCGGACGAGTCTCCGGGGGTTCGTGCTTCATGGCTTCCCCTTCGCCACCCCAGTGCCAGGTGCTTTAGTGATATCTGACCAACTCATCCCCGAAGCGGTTTATTCCGGCATTAAGGGTGCTCAGGCAGCGTCTGGGCGTCGCCCGGCTTGCAGTTATCTCCTAGTATATCGCTCCGCGCTGCCGCAAACCGTATGTCTACCTGTACAAATTGCAGGCTCCCAGAAAGACAATTAGCCCCGATTCCGTATCATGTGTAGTATTCCTCGAGCCGACGCCCCCGGTAGTGTGGTAACTACGTTCTGTTCCCGTGATACATCTGAACCATCGGTAGAGGGGCTATTCCGGGTGCTCACGGCCGGCACGCGGCGCATGAGAGAACGAATGAAACGACCAGAACGTTCGAAAGCATGTATAAGTAATGGAACTTGGAGGTAGGGTGCAGCATGGCGGACGCTTCCCCGATTGCCAATTCCCATCTCGCAATCCGGGATCCATAGTCCGTGGAAACTTTTTGGCATCGAAATAGGAATCCGGCACGGGTCCAGAGGAGGCGCTTCCGCGGCACCAGCGCAGCGCAGCTGTCCCTTAGCAGGTACAAGAATGACCGCGTTGTCCTTCTTCATGGAGACGCTGCGGTTAACCACGAAGGCTTTCAAGGTAGGAGCGCTGCTTGTACCGTCACGGAAGCATATTGCACACAGGAGTGACCTTTTTCGCCCGATTGGAGCGAAAGCTCGGTTTGCGACTCAGACGCACAGCGAAGCCGCCGGGGACTCTCCCGTCACCAAGGCTGCGTTCCTGGAGCGCTGCACTCTAGACCACGTGCCAACTCGAGGTTTCTCCCTGGAGGCACTGCAAGCAGCGGCCGAGGATGTCGGACTGTCGCCTGCATGGGTTGCTCGTTTCGATCGAGGCCCTGTGGAGCTCGTCGAATGGTGGCGTGAACACGAACTGCGAACCGCGCGGGTCCTGCTCCTTGAAAAGGGTGACTGGCGGCTCGTCGATTCCACAGTAGCGGCGCTTGCTCGTGCTCCGTCAACACAGGTTCCGGAATATGCATGGACGCGAGCCCGCCTGCTGTCCTTCCTTCAGACGATCTTTCGTCTCCGTGCGCCGTACAGGCGTTTCTGGCCACAGGCTCTCGCCTTGCAACTGCAACCGAACAGCTGGAGTCAAGGGCTCGGGGTTCTCACGAAAGCCGTCGATGAGCTCGCCTGGTTCGCGGGCGATCGCTCTGCGGATATGCAATGGTACTGGCGGCGTGCTGCTGTTGCGTCGCTACTCCAGACAACGGAGCTTTACTGGATCGCTACCCTGCCAGACACAACGATGCTCGAACAAAATGCAACCTCAGACTCGTTTCAGGATTCGGAAACCTGGAATTTCGCGCAACGGCAGCTTGCTGATGACTCAGCTTTCATGACTGTCTGGTGGAGGCCAAACCAGAACCTTTCCAGTCGATCGCAGTCGGAGATTGTGGCGTTGCTTCGGATTTTAGGTCAAGGTGCGTCCGCTTGGGCTCGCGCCTGGTCAAAGGGATTCTCCTAGGCGTCCACGCACTTGGAATACGCACCGTCATTGGCCGCTTGCTTTGCGGCGGTGATGACGTTCACGCTCATGCCTCGTGTATGGCCGAGGAGTACGCGATTCGCGGCCGCTGATGTGCATATCCGCCGGCTGCGACGAGCCCGACGATGCTTGTTCGTTTGAACGCATCCGCTCGGTGGCAACGGGCTGCATTTCCGCCAGCGTTTCACTACGACCGGATGATGGCGTCCCTGGTGCATGGTGCTGCTGGTGCTGCTGGTGCTGCGTTGCAGCACCCGTTCGCGGTCGCAAATCAAGCGCAAGTCGCATAGCAGGCAGCGGATCTTGAGCTCCGCCCGTATGCGCGCTGCCGACGCTCTGTTCGGACATCTCCTTCCAATGCTTTGCGATCACCATGCGAATTTCGAGAAAACGATCCGGTACCAGACGCAGAATAGCACAGAGCTCCTTTTCGAGGGGGCTCAAACGTTTTGCGCTCGGCCAGTTATCGACGAACAGGAGATTGGGTGTGGGCGACGAATCGCTGCTACCCGACAAGGGCGCTGCACCCCGAGGCTGGGGCGTTTGCTGTCGATGCACGATACTCGACCAGCTCGTAACCTCGGCAGCGGATTCACTCTGCAATACCCGCATCGCCAAAGCCTGGGTACCGGTTGTTAAAGTTGTCACAGTGGGCGTTCTGCGATCACTGGTCGAGAGGCCTGATCGATGCTCGGCGTTCGACAGCACAACTGCAGCTCCAGGCGCGGCCTCCTCGGTGCGAATCCGTACCGGTCGACCGCGACGTCTGCGGGGCGCCGCGCTCTCTGGCACGATCTGGAATGTGTTGCTCACCAGCGCACCTGTTGATTCAGCAGGACGAACCGGCGGCTCTGCCACGTCGACAGGGAATGGCGTTGTGTGCAACCGCTCCCGCAAAAGACGTTCGCGTTTCCAGTGCTCAAACTCGCTCAAGTCCCGGACGCCAGAGCGCAGCGCCTCCCAGATTTCTGTAACTTCGCGAGCAAGACACACCTCCGTGACCAAGCGTTGTGCGAACTCGTCGAACTGTAATCCTTGGCCAATGGTAAGGCGTACGAACGGCAAAAGAAGCCTGCCCACCCGTCGTTCGAGAGGGGACTTTGCCCGCTCACGAGCACGTGCGGCTGGAAGATCCGTGAAACTGCGCTGCTCAACGACGGTCTTGCGTTTCGACCGCTCGTCCAACCAGAAAGAATAGATTTCTAAAATGCGCAGCTTAAGTTCTCTCTCCTCCGCCGTATCCTCATCAGTGATATACATGTCAGCAATGAGTAGCTCCGCGTCGTTCTGGAACGGCTCCACATCGTAATCCTGGCGTTTCGGCATATAGCCCGCTATATCACCTTTTCTCGGGCGACCCGGCGGAGAAATCCGTACCTCTGGTGTATCGTCCGACAAGCCCTGCGGCCAACTGGCATCGCACGTCACTGTTTCCGGAGAGTCACCCGAAGTTGGCCCTTTCACCATGCCCTGACTGCCGTCTTGTGACCTGGCATCGTTCGACGCTTTCGGTGTCTGAATTCCATCGCTTTGTGAAGTAGCAGGTGACGACAGCGACGCCGCCGCATGGTCCAATTCGCCAGTGGCAACGCTGGCTTCTGGAAAACGCGACGCTTTCGAGGTTCTCGAGTTGTCCGCAGCAGTTGTTTTCGCATCACCAGTGACCGGATACGCGTGTATTAGGCGAGCCAGCGCTGGGTTCAGGCTGGCTGCCGCAGCAGCAGTGAGCGCAAGCTCCCGCGCGACCGCAGCAGACCGTGCAGTGCCAGGCGGCAGTGATGGATGCGGTGCTCGCGTCTCCGAGAGAATCCGCTCTGGATTCGGCAGCGGGGCGGTATCGACCGCGTCCAAGTATACTTCCAAATAATGTTGCTCGCACTTGATTTTCGACTTGGTTCCAACGTATTCTGCCGCGAGCTGGAAGTTACCGGGGCCATACATCTCGAGACCCTCCAGCAACCGCAGCTCCTCTTCCGCGCTCCACTCCGTTGAGAACACCGGTCTACTCACGTACTCAACGACACGATACGGATGAGACGCCTCGTGGGGATATACGCTCGCTCCTACCGAGAAGCAGCTGATACAGAGATCAAAGTCCGGACACACTGCACATGTGATGCGCGTGCAGTTTGAGATGTCACGTGAACAGTAGTTACAACGGTAACGTGCGCCAAACACTCGAGGCGCTAGGGAGGGATGCCGCGTGGACACCGCCTCTTGCAGTGGCGAGGACGCCAGAGCTACCACATCGCCAGCCAAGTTTGCGCTTTCTGCCGACCGCTTCTGTTTCTGAGTCGGAGAGCTCGGACCCCGCAGGTGTTGATTTACAGCTCGCCGCTCAGGCGCTGCGCAGTCATCGCCATTGTTAGCAATATTTTCAGGCTCGGCTGTGCCAACTCTACTCCTCCGTCGCTTTAGCGGTCGTTCTGAAGGCATATGCTACCATACAACACAACGAACGAAGGAAGGAAGGAAGGATTGCTTAGCAACTGCGGCACGACGTGCGCCCTTGGCGCGTGCTCGGAACAGCGCGTCTGGAAGAGAACTGCACAAATGTGGACGTTGAATGGATCGCGCGCTGCAGCGACGAAATCTTTGGCGATGCTGGCGAGTCGCTTTCCGTGCCTGGCGAAGGATCGATGCATAGAAACGGGTATACCTGATGTGCGAAATGTTCCGGGGGATCGGTGCACAGAAACGAATGCACATGGAAGCCGTTTCCTGTGGCTGGGGCGGGATCCAGGGATATAAACCGATATACCTGGATGTGCGGGATGCTATCGCTCTGCATCAGTGAGAATCCAGCACCACACGGACGCCCTTGCGTTCGATACGTGCCAGTTCGGGATCTCCCCGGCGAATCGAGGTTGCATCATTCTTGTGCCTTGAGCGGTGCTGATGCTGCCGCTCTCCTTCTTTGGAGCACCAAACCCGCTATCACTTGCGCTGTGTGAATACGGGGCAGTTTCACAGCAAGCGCACCCTCGGGGGGTGTCCGTGCGAGGCCCCGCGTGCAGCGTGCGTACGCTGCGAAGTGGATCACGGGGGCACAGCCACGGCAAGAGCACTCAAGCGTGAGCGGTTGGTTACTGTCGATGGTGCTAGCACCAGAACGAAACGAGAATTTTTGTCATGCACGACTGTCGAGTCCATGGAAATCACAATCGGCAAGAGATGAGGTCACTGGTATAGCGTGATGTATTCGCAGCCTGGCAAGAAACGCAAGCAAACTAAAGGAACTGCTTCACGCCTTCGTATCGTTAATAACTGGAAGACCAGCTTCGAACCCTGGATACTGTGGCTAACATCATAGCAGCTTTCGGCTTGAGACGCATCCGCGGAAGCAAGCTTTTCAAAGATCAAGAGTGTGTTCGCGGAGTTTTCCCTGGAAGAACACTGGATGCACCGCAAATGTCCAGCGTGGACTGCGCTGTCACTCGATCCGTTGTCGTCTGATCCACCCGGTTGTCGGTGTCAGAGCGGCATCGCTTTCGTGATAACGCTGTGCAGCACATACGATGCCTCCAGTGCGCATATTGTCCAACGACACCGGTATAGCGCATTCGTGATGCTGTGTGGCATCCTTAGAACCCGGTTCTGGTAGGGGCCTGAACCTTGGCACCAAGATAGCTACCCGCCCACCTTGCTCTCTCGATACCACGCTGAGCTACACAAGAGCGTCGTTCGTGGTTTGCACTCGCAAAGAGCGCCAGTGACTCGAGCAGGCCAGACCCACAGACTGCCGGTTTCCAAGCTCGCGTCGCATATATCGCTGAAGATGCGTGAAGGCTCCGTTGCACTGGTGAATACTCGGCCGCCGAGAGCCGCATACACCCAGGCGGCCGGATGCCGGATGACGGATGCCTCGAACTCGCCGGTCGCGGCTCCGTCAGGGCACATCTGTGAAGCGGAAACCCGTCTGTCGCATTCCAACCCTGTGCGCTGTACGCTCAGTTTAACCCCTGCGCTTGCAATATGAACCCGCCAAATAGCGGATTCGAGTTCAGGCACGTCGCTTCATATCGTCATGTATCGACGCCCGAGAATCAGCTGTTTGTAGCGCGCTCTCCATGGAGCATCGCACCGACGCGGTGCATGAACCACTGGAGCCAGTTGTTCTCGTAGAGACGCACTCCAGGGTTGGCCCTGCTCAGACGCCAGGTATGGGCGCTGCATCCGAGGCCGAACATTGGCGTGCGAGTATCGCGTTTGGCCGCTAGCAACCCGTCCGGCATTCCGGGCAGTCCGAGCAAAAAAAGTTCGAATTGTCGCGGATCACGAAAGCACTGACACGAGCTACTCGTTAGGACGCAAGCACCAGCAGTCACTGCGTATCAGTTGAGACACGCAACCGGTCATTAGGTGAGAAGGCAACCGGGTCCAACCTCCATCGGAGCGTGCATCCTCGTTCGCATGTCGAAAGCGTCGCGTTCGAGATGCCACAGCCTCATCGGTCAGAGCATTCACCAAGCGTGCATGCACCCGCGAACTTGCGCTGCCGCCTGCGAATGCGCTGTCCAACGCTGCGAAACTGGGGCAGCAGCGACGCCGCGCGCCTTGCGTCAGCGGCAGCGCTGGGGTCGCTCGGATCCGAGATTCTGCCACTTGGCGGGATGTCACAAACTCGGCGTGACATTCCAAGGGGACAGCACCACCCCGTTTCAACGGCGTTGCATGCGGCCCGTTGATGTCGCGTCCACTGCCGTCGGAATCCCTGTTTGGATGTCTCTTGTGGTCGCAGCGAGTGCATAGTCAGCTCGGGCGCACCCCGTAAACCCCAGGTCGAAACGCGTTACATCTGCACACCAGGATGTGCGTCGTATCCTTCGCTGGGCGCGCACACACGGGCCGCACGGGGATGGATGCAATGTACGTCTCACGTGCGCTGCACGCATGTGCCGGCGCGAACTGTGCCCCGGTGCTTGGCGCCAAACGGGGACATGTTTTCCATCCGACGCGATCCATGCGTTCGAGGGCGCGCAGCAACTGGAGCACGCGTCTCCTGCGCAATTGATCCGTTTCGGCGCGCTCAATGTCCCTGTGGAGAACTAAACACAGCTTGTTTGTAGAGTTGATTCCAACTTCGTGTGGATATAGCTAGAAAGAAGTAGTTTAACGGTTTTTATTCGATAGTAGTTTGTGGAACCTACGGTCGAACGGCCTCCGGGATGTCTTGGCACGTTCCCTGTCAACCGTACCGACGGGAACCCAGCTCACGCTCTGTTCGGGTATACCCCATTCAAAAAAACTGCCCTGCAGTGCAGAACGTGCAGCGCTGGACGTGTTGGGGTGGCTGGTGGCTACCGACGTCGTTCGCGGGTCCGACGAGTCTGCAACCGCTCTGGGAGCCGTGCCTTGCATATCCGTTGTCGTGGCGGGGGAGTTTCGCAGTTGCTTGTGGAGCACCGAGCCAGCTCCAGAGCCGAGTTCGTTTGCCGCCGCTGTCCGCATACTTTCCCCCGCACCCTGATAGGTATATCCCTGATAATACGATTGCGCTCGATCACCAGGAATGCACGACGGACGAGCCGGATGTGCAGTCCGCAACCAGCACCGACACTGTGGTTCCGCTGGAAACCCTCGAATGGCCACAGACAACCGCTTCGACAGCGGCAACGACGACGGTTACAAAGTCGCCGTTGTGCATCCCAGGGCGGGATGCTACCACGGACGACAGCCGCAGCGATGCACATTGCGTTCGTGGACACGACGCGCGCTCTGACGGCCGTCAGTGCTACCACTGTGGTGTTTCCAAGTCACCGAACTGGTATTTAATGGAGAACGATCGTACGCGAAGGTTGTGCAATGCCTGCGGCAAGTACTGGAAACGCACCGGGGCTCAGAGGCCAGCGCATCTGGTTCAGTGCAGTCAGCGGATCCCGCGGCGACGTGGGCGTGCACCGACCAGCGTTCGCGAGCGTCAAATTCGGGGCGCTCTGGGAAGTGTCCCGCGAAAACTGCAGGCGATGCCGTTCGTGGGATCGCCCCTGACACCGCCATCGACGAGTGAAGGCGATGCCCCGAACGCGCTATCGAAGGTATCCCAGAACACGCACGCAGCACGGCCTTTGCTTCCGAGTTTTGAGCGCGCTGCAGACCCGTCTAGCCGCGGTGCGAATGATGGTGAAATGTAGCAACCGGGGCCTCGCATCGAACGTATCCGGGAGCGGGGCGGGGGGCCCATCCTCGACAATACCGATGGCAGCGGCCGTCGCCGCGTTTTTTTCGGGGGCGTCACGGATCGCGGGGCGCGATCGTCTTTCCCGCGGATGCGCCCGGCTGCTCGGCTGCGTCGACAGAGCGCATGCCAGCGTTTCTGTCCTACAAGGAACTGTCCACGGATTTTCAAGGGGAAATGCCAGAAAGGATCAACCCAGCGTGGCAGCGTCCAACAAGATGTCTGCTACTCGCCATCGACTGCTCACTGAAATCTAGCGCGCGTCGTGTGATCAGCAAGTGCGTCATGCTGCTTGACCACGGGTCAACTTGGATTGCGAATGCGCACTGCTAGCATTGGCGTATGTTTCTTTCAAACGAGCACTGGTCTGGCTGGATGCACCAGCACAGTCACAATGGGTAATGCGGGGCTCAGCCCTAGCATCCGAAATCTGTATCTGGTCCTTGTCAACGCTTCGGGCTCTTGCGGTGCGTCGCTTGTCCGTAACGCGTTTATCGTGGATCTGAGCCACCTCGAACGCGATTCGCCCCCGGCACGCAGCGCTCATCGGATGTGTAGCGGCAGCACGCATGCGTCGTGTTCCCGCGAATCGCCATTCGAGGGGTGCCCAACAGCGCCGCTATTGAGCCTCGACGCGTGTGTGAGCCTGCGCGCTGCATCCATCACCGCAAAGCGGTAAGTCATGCTGCCTATTCCCGTCGATGGAAAATTTGACAGAGAGTGATCTAGAGTTTGCGTCGGAGAAACTGCCTGCGCCAAGCGCTGGTTCTGAGTGCATCCCTAAATGACTGAAGGTATGCTCTGGTGCACGCAATGGATATTTGGCGGCACCGAAGGACGCTGGGATCGATTTTTCAGTGCACCATTGTCGTCGCCATCTTTCAGTCACGTGGGTTCATCGCAGTCGGCTGGCGCTTACCATACTTTATTTCATAGCATGCGAGCGATGCATCGAACCAGATTCCTCCGGATGCACGGTTGCGATTCGTAACCGGGGAAGCATCGCCAGCTCGTTCACAGACGCTGCTGCTTTCTATCAATCCCGAGACCAGTCTTCCTCTCAGAAACAGAAGCATGATGCATCCGGTGACCTCGATGATACCACGCCTCCAGCGAACGACTGTCGACGACAGCACGGCTGCGGTGCATGCCTGCGAGGATCGCGGCCCCGGGTCGCGGATGTGCACACACGACCTCGACGTGCGCAGCGCCACGGCCGGGAATCGATCCGCGCGCCCGCTGTGCTCGCTGCCTGCGGGCGCCTGTGCAGCCGCGTGCGCCGGTAGAGGCACCGGCGCGGGCGCCTCTCCAGGCACAGCTCGTCATTGTATCGGCCTTATTGCGGGCATTGGTAGCACCGGGAACGCTCTCCTGCTTCAGCGGCTGCCTTTGAAGCACTGGGACTCGGCTGCTGGCGCTGACGACGGCCGCGGCTTGTGGCGACACCTGTTTCCGCAGAAGCTACAGAAACGGTGTTCGGAGAGCAGCACACTCGTACCGACCAGAAGCCTGCGACGTATAGTGCGAAACGCTTCTCGGAACCGTTGCTCATGTTCTCGTCCGGCCGGGCTGCACGCTTTGGCGAAGCTCCGGCAGGTGCCACCTCGGTGTACGCTTTGGACTTTGATGGAGTCCTCTGCGACTCCGTAGAAGAGCTCAGTCGGTGCGCTTACTACGCTGCGCTGGTGGCGTTCCCCGCTCAGCTCGAGGCGCCGCGCTGGACCGGACACGATAGCTCTCGGAGCGCGAGCTTCACGGAACGAGGCGAATCCCCGGGAAAGATCGCTACAAACCCCGGGCTCGGAGCAGAGGACCCTTCGCCGGCAGCGGCAGCAGCTGAAACAGCGCGGATACCAACAATTTCAGAAAACATCTGGCAGGCCGTCCCGCCTGCTTGGTTGTTAGATAAAATGCGGAAACTCCGTCCATACATAGAGACTGGCTACGAGAGCATTCTTCTGGTACGGATGCTGATTGAGGAGCGGCTCGTATCTGAGCGAGCAGAGCGACGCCCTCGTCCGCTGACAGTCGGTGAGATCGCCGCCAACTGGAAGTCTGTACTGCACGACCGGCTCTTACGGGACTGGAACATTCAACCCAGTTTCTTAATTGAACTTTTTGGCACTATCCGGGATGCGTGGATCGCTCGAGACAAGTCAACGTGGCTCTCGATGAACCCTATTTACCCAGGTGTGGCGGACGCGCTGAACATGAGCCAGCAGCCGGTCTATATCGTTACCACCAAACAAGAGCGCTTTGTCAAGCTGATTCTCGAGCATGCCGGTATTCGTCCAGGCCGTATCCCGCCGGCAAACGTGTATGGCATGGACCGAAAGATGACCAAAATCGCAACAATTAAAGAGATCCTGCGAAAAGAGGAAGAACGGAGCCAAGATAGCCAACGAAAGGTAGTTGTACACCTCGTAGAGGACCGTCTCGAGACGCTGGAGGCAGCGACGATATCCCTGTTAGGCGCACCCGTCACCTATCATCTGGCAACCTGGGGCTACAACGATCCAGCACAACGCGCTCGGGCTGAGAAACACCCGTTCATCGACTTGCTCGATTTACCATCCTTCACCATGAAGATGCACTAGGCACCATATTCGACTGCTTAGGTAAACAGGTTGAATGCCGCGAGCAGCGTTGCTTGTGGGCGCCTTTCGACGTACTTGAGCGAGCGTCGCAGGGGATCTCGATGCGACGCCTTGTTCAGTCTGCTGGACATCTGCGAGATACCGTGTCCGAGTAGTGCACCGGGCAGCATTGTCAACGGCGATGATGCTAATCATCGTGACGCTGGTATACTGATTCATGTTGAATGATGGAATTACAATTTTGCGCACCAATCCCCAAGGGAAGCCGCTCCCGATGTACATGTAGGACACGCCAGCCGTTCCGGCATTGCTGGACCGTACCGAGCCAGTGCGCGGTCACGGGCGGGAATATGCGGTCGCGGCCTCGCTGCTGTCCACTGATTTCCTTGCTTCGGAAGTGGGCAGCGTTCCGGCACCATGCTCACAACGAGTGCTGAAGGATTTGCTCGAGACTTCGCTTGATATAAAGGCACCCGATGCCACAGGAGCACGACTTAGATATGGATGCTTCTCGGGAGGTTCAAGTCGCAGTGCAGCATGTGCTTGCGCGCATTCTATCTGGTGAATGCACACCACAGCAAGCCTCTGATCTTCAATTGCATTGAAAGCTGACGTTCGATCCGCCTACGGTTCTCTACCTAGTGCATCCAGCTCTGCATCAAGCTCTACTTTTGTACCTGATTCAGCGCACAACCGTGCTCGTGAAGCGTGCATGTCGTTCTCAACTCATCGATGGGAATCGTACAGCGTCGACTCGTGCACTCGTTATACGCTCTCGTCGAAGGATGACGAGTGTAGCCTTTGCGCGCTGCAGCCTGTCCAGCACTATAGCTAACACCAAATGACGAAACGCATCGGCCGTTTCATTTTCCATCTCATTGAACAGGTACGGGAATGCACGCCTCGAGCCTCCATAGAACCGTAAGCATTAGTGGCCTCAGCGTGGTCTCATGTGCTCCCGACAAAGCTTTTCCGCATAAGCGCTTTGGATGCTCATACACGCACCGAATGAAACGTACGAATCATTGTCCTCTGCTCCATACATGACTGAGAGCGTCGAGATCGGGGTTCTGGTAACGTCGTCATTCCAGTTGATGATATACCTCGTCGTGATCATTGTGCTCGACTCACGAACATACCGAGCCAGGGAAAAGCTCATCAGATTCATCTGCTTTCCGTTCAGGCCTTTGGCCGCGTGCTCTTGACTTGGAGGTACGGCGACGTCTATGACGCCCTGGTACCACGCATTCATGCCCGGAATCAAGTCTCTCATTTCAGTTGCTTTTGGACAGTTGAAAATGCATCTCGTGGTTCGACTCGCTTCTTGGCTATACAATGTGCATTCAGATTGACATTTAGTCGTTCTCCATGGTCTCTGTATACCTCTTGTCATGTCCTCCCCGTAAACGCGAATCCTTGACCGAGCTGCACCTGTGCCCTCCGCAAACTTTGATCAAATGCTTCATTGCTGTTGGAGGACATCGGCTCCTTTTCCCCATCTCCAATACCTGGTGGAGTCGCATAGATTTGGTCGCTATGCTGTATATTCGTTTTTGTCCTAGAGGTTCAGATGCACTGGGTAGACGGAAAGTGTGATCCACTGAGACGAATACTCATCTCGCATGTTCCCTGCGTTCGCAGTACACGACGACATCGACACTGTGCTGTTCATCGCGGAACAGGATCCGAATAAAGACTCGCAGTTTTCAGAGTCCCTTCATGCCTCCTGATCACCATTCGTACCAACGTTACGAAGACTTCACAAATCCTATCAATCTTTCGGCAGCATCGCATGGTGAATGCAACGGGTGGAATCGATTGACCAGGGCCGAGTCATACCGAAAGAGCTTGATCAGTGCTTGTCTTCGGCGCATGACGTTCAGCGAAAGGACCAGGAGGAGTGCGATTCGTCTACCACCTGCTGACCGAACTATGACTGACTTGTCGAAACAATGCCGTTTTTAGCGAACGAAAATTCACCGCATAAAGTCCTTCTGCGACCTTTCTCCCATTTACAGGATTTGTACCTCTAGTTGACTACTTTCGAGGAAAAAGAACGGAAACAATGAGGACGTGCTGCTACTGGTCCTCCGGGTTTCACCGATGATCATCGCGATGACTATGGTCAGTGAACCCCAGAGCTAGGCGCGGCATCGTTCCGTGATCATGCTCCGCCCTTCTATGAAACGCAGATGCCAGTAGGTTTCGCGTCAACAGCATCAGAGTGCACAAGTCGCAAAGTGCTCCCGTTTCACTGCTTCACGCGACACGAAGCGGGTCCAGTGCGTGCTACCCTAGCAAGTACTCGTGTTCTGCGAAACTCGAAACGCGTATCTGCGCTTTATCACCGAGACAAATCTTGAAAACAAGTACAGTGCTGTTATGTCGATCTCGTGCTCCCAGCGATAGCATCTTTGGAGCGATTTCGCGAAACAGTCACGTCGAGGAACTCGTATCCCCGACACTAGCGAAATACCCAGCGGAGCTTGCATCTCGTTGGAAGCAATGCACGGCAACTCCCCGCATGAGATGTCGAGATGAATGCATTGCGCACCATGAGATCGCTCAGAGAAGATGGTTCGTTTGAATTAGCGACAGATAGCCGGCTCCGTGCTCCACCGCCATCTCCATGACGGTAGACAAATGCTGCAGCATTCGAGCCAGGAGAGAAGGCGCCTCCAGAGAAGATCCAGCCGGTCGGGCGCGGCAGGGGCGCTCCAGTACCAGCGCCCGGTTCACGGCTGCGGCCACCAGGAGACGCCACCGCTGGAGTGACGCAGGAGCAAGCACTGCAGCATCTGCGTGCGTCACCAGAATGAGATGGTGGAGAAGGAGGAGCTGGACCAGCTGCCGGTGCTCTTCCGTACGGTTGCTCGTTTGCGCAGGGGCCTTATTTCCAGGTGCTGACTTTCGACCATGTTTTCCGAGCGGGGGCTGAGAGGCATCCCGTTGCGCTTCGGCTGGACCGCTGCAGAGTGCAGACTTGCCGGCAGCAGTGCCTGCACACTCAAGGAGAAGCGGCCAGAGATGCCCACATGCGTACTGGAAAACAGAGTAAGATTCGCTGCTGCGCTCGCTTTGGTGTGCGAGCACCTCGCGAAACTCTTGACACCGAAGTAGTATAGCGGCGAGTTGTTGATCTAGTGCCGTTTCTGAGGCGGGCCCACTGCAGTCGCCCAACGATGCCGGCGATTGGAAGAATCGCGGATAGTGCTCGGCGCCCAGTGACCGTGCTTGCTCGATCTCACCTCGTAGAATATAGTCCATAATGGATGCACGAATGCTGGCATCCGAAAGCGCCTGTGGAAGTTTTTGCTGTCGCAGCTGATGACGCGGCGAAGAACGCGGCGGATCCATTTCGGGCGCTGCGTGTACATCCCCTTGTGACACCAAGCGCTCAAGGGGAAACACAGTTTTGGCAAATGCGCGTGCTGTTTCCACATATCCCTCCGTAAGCAGATAGTCTAGCACCACATTCTGCAGAGCGCATTGCTCATGAAGGACGCTCGAATGCTCGTCCTCATCGTCATTGTCCGCTGTAGCGGCCACGATCGAGTCAAGGAACATTTCAACCTCCTCGCGCACATAGGGTTCGATATCGAAACGAAACGGCTTCTGTCCAAAGTTTGCCTCAACGATCTCGCCAACGGTACGCATCCCCACGACCGGATACCAGCCCTCGTAGCTTGAGAGCCACTGTGGGGATCGCGTTGCTCCCGCAGCCCACGGAAGGTGTGACGCACCGCTCGTGCCAGCGCCGCCATCGCCACCGCTACTGCTGCTGCTACTGTTGCTACTACCACTACGGGCGCCGCCGTTGCCTGCTCGCCGTTCACCGGGGATGGAGGCAACACCACGCCGGAGACGGGTCGGTCGCACGTTCCGAAAGGCACGCTTCAGTCGGACACCTTCCTTGGTGAAAAACACGTCACCCGTGATGCAGTTCCAGCAACACCCTACGGTATCGCCAGTCGAGTAAGTGGGTCCATACGGAGACCCTACTCCCGAGTCGCGAAAAATATGCCCGTCGTCGCCATGATAGCCGATGCTGTTCTTTTCCCATCCGGGGAGACGTTCCAGGGCAACATCGCCCGCACACAGTCCTAGGCCGATAAAGCCCTCAGCACCCGCCGACACCACCGTCATTTCATAGTAGTAGATGCAAGCCTCGGTGGGGACAGGCACATTCGCGCGCACAGCAGCAGCGTCCGTATCCAGCTTACCAGGTCCAACGTAGTACGCTCGTCTCGGCCGATCGGTATGCTTCTCCAGATCGACGCCGACGGCCTTGTCGGTACTGGACCAGTGAGATGGAAAGCTGATCTCCGGCACAGACGCGGTTGCCTCCACTCCGGGGCGCTTATGGCCTACGCTGGCTGCTCGTGCACGACCTATCTCGATGACGCGACAGCTTGGACGCTGTCGACGATGACGACGGTGTCGAGCACTCGTTGGCGCTTCCTCGCTGGAGTCCGCCATGACCTCATCATCATTCCCGGGATAAGTTTGCTCAGATGCAAACTCTGCCGCGGTTGAAGCGTCACCAATAGCGTTCCTTTCAAAAGGACCCACGTGGCCGTATGCCGCCAGATAGGGCAATTCCTGGTCTTTCCAGCGCCGGTACCAGTCACCGAACTGGCGGACGCGCCAGTGCCGGCCATCCAGTCCAATCTGCAGCCACTCGCGTGCCAGACCTTCGCTCCAATTAATTTTCAGTGGATCTTCGCTCGGTTGCTGCTCGTCGCTCACAACATCTGTCCCTGCCGCCGCGGTCTCCGCTGCGAAAGGCTGGAAACGGAAACGCTGTGCCCGCTCCCGCTTCGTGGTAGGCTGCAAGGGGTTCTCCAGCCATCCCTGCAGTCCCATGAGGGTGTAAAGTTCGAAAACGGTTGATGCTGAAGTAGCGGGTGTCCTCGCTGCTGAAAACATTTCAGACGTGGCGTCTCCTCTGCTGGTGTCATACTGCGAAGCCTTTGAGTCCAGGCCCGAGTCCGGCGTTTCTGCTTCAGGGCACGGCCCGCTGCCGTGCATGGCGATTTTCGAGGGGTTAGTCTCAACAGTGTATAGAGATAAAACAGGTATCCACGTCCGGTAACGTGCAACAGAATGCTTTCGAGAACAACCTCGTACGAAACGTTAAGAAGAGTGCCTGACGGTACCGCTGGTGGCTTGCTGCACTGCGGGATGTCGGGCGCCCCCGGCAACGCACATCCACTTCGGCCCGTGAGGCGCTTGTTCCACTCTTTCATATCAATTGGGTTCCACAACCAGGTACATGGAACCAAATGATTTTTTCGCAGTTTATAGCAGACTTGTCCGAAGTGTTCTCATTGGAAGGAATAAAAAATCCAAGGGAAATGAATGGATGTGAAAGTCGACGGACGCACAGGGCCGTCATTGCCGGATTCACCAAGGGAAACGAAAAAAAGACCTCTTCTTGCCGACCGTCGAGTGAAGAAGAGCAAGTGACAAAGAAGAAGGAGATATCCGAGAGCGCGTGTTTGCCCAACGAAATGGTGGCGAGAAGTTAGTGACACAGAGGGTACGAGTTCTAGAAAGCCTTGCATTCATGAGTTCCACCAGAGGCAATGAACGTAAAGAGTTCGTATACCTGGACTTTACGCCGCCATCAATACCAGACAGTGTACGGTGCTGAAGACGAGACCCGAGGAGCTGACGCGAGCAAACTTCATGGGGCAGCCTCTGATGCTCGGAGTTTGTCCGATGAAACAGTAACCGATAGCAGGCGGCGGGCAGAACAAGGCAGGGAGGCGTCTTCGAATGGGCATAAATGTAACCTCCATGGTTGTGAAAAAGCTTTTGTTTCGTCGACCACACTTGCTGCAAGCCAGAAGCGTTTCCTTGTTTGAGAAAGCCTCGTGAGGTTTACCAACGCATCCTACAAATAGCTTAAGAGACGGTGTGACTGCCCTGTTGCCCCCGCTCTGCAGACGTTTCTCTACTTGTGTAGGCACCGCGTGGAGAGTTACCTAGGACCGGCCAGTTTCAGCGGCGAATCCGCCTGGGATAAAGTCTCTGAAAACTGGTTGAACCGCTTGTGGACGCCACAAGGACACGAGGAAATTGTTTTCTGGAGGAAATCACCGGGACCCAGAACAGCGCATCCCTAAAGGAAAGCTCCCTGCTGGCTCACTGCCGCAGATGCTCAGCGGTGAGCAGTCAAGTGCCTCTGGCCCCGGGTCCACTGCAGGGGAGTATGAGGGACAGGCGCCAGCAACGCGAACGCCAACGCACTTTCTGCGAAAAGTTCTTGGACGTCCAGTTGTGGTGAAACTCAATAACGGTACGGAATACCGTGGAACGCTGGTTTGTTTAGATGGTTATCTGAACATAGTTTTGGAAAATTCTGCGGAATTTTTGAACGGAGAGCTCAAGCGACGCTATGGAGACACCCTCTTGCGTGGTAGTAATGTACTTTACGTAGGGACGATTCCCGATTGATGCGTTCGGGTAAAGCTGGTCTCTACACCCGCGTCAGACTAGAATGGAGCTCTGAAACTTCTCGCTGTTTTCCTGGCTTTGGATTCGTTCCGAACTTTGCTCAGTTGCACACTCTCGACATTCGAATGACGGCAAGAAGGGCTTACGGATTCACGCGTAGTAATTGACTGATCGGTCGTGTTCTAGGAGTGGCTCCTGCTCGACACGAACTTGTGTTCGGGGCTTATGGCGCCGCGACTGAGCACAACGGACCAGTTGGAACCTGTTTTGCGAAATTGGTTGGAGGTTGCGAATGGTGGATCTCCGAAGAGACACGTAGACAAGGGATGAACGAGGCATTTATCAGAAACGTGTTGTGCTTGATTATCAAAAGAGGCACGCAACCCGAGCACACCAGGTATGCTGCGGAAACAAATGTGTACTGGTAAAAAAAGAAATACTGGAGCGTTTTGAACAGCGTAATGTATCGGTCTCAGAGAACGTCGCAACTCTCAGACGAAACGCATTCCTTCGTGAGGACCACCGCTGTTCTACGACACTGTGGTCGTAAAGATATGCCTCAGTACTTTTTATTTCCCCTTACCGGAAAACGGAGTCCGCGCAGCAGGATATGCACTTGTCTCCTCGGAGCTCCAGCATCGAGCTTACCTCAAGCTCAAGACCGTGTGCTTCGCAAGCGTGTTTGAGCTTTTAAAAGTAAGGAACTTCACAGAGGCGCTGATGAGACGGATACCCTTTTTGTTCTCACGCCAACCGGGCAGCTACTTGATACATGTTGTCCGGTCCGTGCAGTCATTCGTGGCGCAAGCGTTTCGGCTCCCTGGCTGAGCGACTTTGCGGATGCCGAGGCCTTGACTCGTTTGGTGACTCAAAGCGGACTGGATAACACAAAGGAGCACTCAGGAAAACATACGAACGGCGAATTTGGACAACGTCAGCTTTCATCCCCGTACACGCGTAAAGGATTCGATGTCCTAAAAGCGACAGGGCGACGACTCGGTCGCCAGCTGCACGGTATGAAGGCACTCTACATGCCGGGCACTTCGTCGCAGCCCATTGGCTCGACCGATACAGAGAGCGTGATAAACCTCATTCGTGATTCCTCGACGACGAAGATGCCGAGAATAAGTTAGACCTGATGGCTGCGAGGAGCATGCCCACGAAAGTGATGGCATTTCCGAATCTGGAAAGCTGCTCCAGAGTGCTTCAAAGGAAGAAATTCCTCGTTAAAGAATGTATCCCTGCGCCGCCCGCACCAGCCGCTCGATTCGAGGTTTTTCTTTCGCTGGGCTGTGAAGGAAGTCGTCCTCGCAAAGGCGCTCTGATGACGCCCAGTAGAGAACAGGAGCGTCGAACAAGAAGCGCTGATCGACGGCATGGAATGCACGAAGCAAGCCATGCATTCTTCACCCGGAGATTCAGTGGAAATCATGAACGGCTTTAGGATCGAAATGCAATGCAGTGCAATGAAAGGTGCGAATGGTGCGGAAAAACGAAGCAACGGGAGGTTCACATCACGGTGCGTGGATGCGTTCCCCTCCAGCGAGTCCGATAGTGTGGCGGTTTCCATCTCATCAAACGCAACATTCCTACGCGCTTCATGGCCGCCTCGGAGCTTAAACGCATTCCCACTCACCAGAGGCAACACATGTATGAACAACCAGCAACACGAGGACGCCGTCTCGGCAGCTCGATCTCCAATGCGATCTACATAGGTCTGGACGCAGAAATAGCGAGCATCTACACCTGCGTTTCCGTGAGACCCGAAGAGCACCACAGTTCCCATGTGGTAACCGATAATGCGCCCAAACCAAGAGTTTTGGAACCCGCTGACTTCCACCTACAGTCGCAAGTTCTACCCGCGCACCATTCATGTTCGTCTCCGTGGAAGCGGAGAAATCAGTGCATAATCCAATGAGCGACCAAAAGAGAATTGAGTAGCACAAGCCGCGGAAGCATTGTCCCAGGCGGGCGGAACATGTGCACACGATGCCCATGAGTGATCCAGGAACCTCGATTACCGTAATGCTCATCCGCACGTTTCGCGAGTCGCTCACACAGACGAAGAACAACTTGCATGGAGACAGATGTCGAATGATCGAATGGAACAACGTGCGCTTGTGTATGCAGCGGACAGCGTGCTCGCCGAAAGGATGACCAAGAAGAGCCGCATGATCGAGGTTTACGGTACTGAGCACAGAAACGGAGATGGAAATTGGGTTGAACCATCTCCACAGGTCACGGGCATGTACCGAACGATATAACAAGCGTTCACGTACCATAGGGCGAAGCTCGGAGAAGCCTATGTGTTTGACCCATGCACACACACACACACACACCCGTCCACATCCTGGTTTCATCGCTATGACGGGCGCATCGAGCCTGCATGCAAAGAAGATGAAAATGGCGAGCGAAGCGTAGATCGCAGCTTTCACTTGTGCATGAATTGCGTTGACAATGGCCAGAAGCTGCGAAATCGGGACTTGAACGCTGTCATCAACATCCTTCGACGGATAAAAACAAAACCAGAACGATAGCAGAGACCGCCAAACATGATGCCTGAGCTCAGGCCGAGGAAAAGGAAGCATTCTTGAAAAATCACGCAAAAGGTTTTGTCCATGAAAACCGGAAGAGGCCCAAGCATTAGCGTGTATGCCCAAGTTAGCAAGACGTGCATGTTCCATTTTATTCTGATATGGATGCCGTGAGCATTCCGCGCAGATGAAACGCTGCCGTGATGGGGTCTGCGACAGTCCCGTTTGCCGGGACATGCGGTGCAGAATACGTGGGAATTCAGACACGTCCCACTATACCTCCCGGAATCAGCGTTTCGAGGGCGGTTTCTCAGCTGCATGGAGGCTCATTGCTCCGAAGCTGGTTCGATGCTCATGCGCGATTCAATATTGCGAGCCGCGCATTTGTATGAAATGACGAGTGCATCAGGTTAGGGTCGGCGGGCGGCGACCCGAGTTTGCGTGTCGAAGGCACTCGCCACCGACTCGCTAAATAAACCGCAGTCGCAGTGGCGCTATCGCCTGTTCCATAGACGTAGTCACGACAAATTCGCTACATGCAAAGCATTCGAAATAGCGCTCACATGTGTTCCAGCATCGCGCTCCCTAATGACTCGCTGCGTGACCACCACTCGAAACAGCGCTCTCACCTGTTCCAGAGTCCGCTGGTGGCTCTTTCCGGTGACCCGACGTGCCTGCGTTCGAAGCGGTACTCGAGTCATCAGGGGCGGCGGTTACCGTCCATGTGGTATCGGCATTATCCGCGGCGATACTACCCGCACCGGTATACGGTTCGATCTTACCACGGATAAGTTGAGCTCGCTCATCAGCCACATTCGTTGGAATGGAGTACGTAATATCGTGAAGCACAGCCTCGACACGCTGGCTTGTTGGGTCAACTGCAAGCGCCGAGCCACAGAGCGAGAACGTACGTGTCTCGTAGACGACTCCCTTCAAGTCCAGGCAGAGACGAACCGCCCCCGAATCCGCGTTGTGGCTCCATTGCACGCAACCAATGGTGCCAGTATCGCCAGCCAGATCAAACTCGTCATTTTCGAAAACCAAAAGAGCAGTTTTCTCGCTCTCTTTCTTGATGCGGTCAATCCGGAGCTGGAGCCACAGGACGTCGCCAGAGGGCTCGCTCGACTCGTCCGCTCTCGCCGCGTTTCGCAAGGGCGGGGTCTCGGCACTCATACCAGAGGGCACGTCCGGTTCCGTTGCCGCATCAGGTACCCCTGCAGGAACCGTGTCGACCTGGGCGTGCTCCTCGGAAGAGGAGGGCGCAGGCTCGTCTGGTGCTTCTCGTTTTCGGCGATTGCGCTCTTGGCGCGCCTTCTTGGGTCCCTTTGACTCATCCTTGGATGCCTGGCTTAAATAGCTTTCGATTGCAGTCTGCATATGTGAAACAGAGGAAGCAAGTTGCCCATCAGTTGGCGGTTAACTGAGTAGGCGTGCTCAGAAGCAACACAACGCTTGCATATCCGCTCGAACGCACGCAGGTCGATCGGCACGCTCTGGGTTTTGGCATGGCGCACTTCCCGCCAAAGTGCGATAACAAGTTCCTCATTTTTGTTTGTTTGATGAAACGTTTACATTGTCCTCGGATCCCAGGTTGCACGATGAATTGTGGCTGTCGGGAAAGTGTTCATCATGTTGCACCCAAATTTTAAGTACCATGACGCATGCGTCCTCTCGGATGTCCAGGTCGTTCCGTGCGTTCGATCGTGCATCGAATGCCTGCGCTGAGCACCTGCAATAGCGCCTATACTGCTGGTGCGGATGCAACACGGAGACAGAGCGGCATTGCCGTACCAATGAGGTCGTCGGCTCGAGGCGTGGTTCAACGCATTCGGTACTGGGACTCATCATACTTCTAGGAGCCTGAAAGGCTGTGCAGACAGACGTCCCTCCAGCGACCACGCGAAGTGACATACTAGGAATCAACAGCGACCGGTGCGTCGCCGAGAAGCAGCCTATCCGCTGCGATTCCCAGACTAGACTGCGTTATGGACAAACTGCTCAGGTCTCGGCACTGCACCCGTCGCTGCAGAGGCACATGCAGCGGATGCCCGGTAGACTCGAGCGGCCGCAGGACCTTCCGCCTAGATGGTAAACTTTCGGACATAGGGAAAACTTTCCCCCTGCCAACGCTTACCGTAGAGGAAGAACGAAATCGTTATCGAGTTGCTAGTACGTTTTCCGTTTCTGATCTGTTGTCAATGTTTACTCGATCGGATGCACGCTGAGGCTAGCAGCGCACCGCCGCGCCGTCCTAAAGCGATCAAAAAAGGCACAGTGTCGGAGGCGTTGCCGGACCGATCAATTCGCTTTATGCAGCGGGAATACTGGAATGGAGGTCGTACAACGTGGAAACGTATGCACGGTACGAGCTGTCGCTTGGATGGGCATCGCCAGCATGAACGCAAGCAGGCAAGCTCGTCCCGTGTCACTGTTGGTGATTCCGCTCCCGAGTTGTTCACCTAGACTTGTCTTTTCAAATTTGCACAGGATACATGGGTACCCGGCTAGAACCATTGCTTCTACATCAAAAGAAGCGCTGCGGCGCTGAAGCACGATCGGGCTGATGCCACAGACACTCCAACAGACATTGAGCGAAAACCATGATACACAAAATTAGGCAATGATTTGTGCGATCTTTCCATAACCTGCGAGCCATTGGAGACGAAAGAAGCAATTGAACCTCCGCAGGCAAAGGTTGAAGGGCCCTCATTTCACGCGCTCTACAGAATTCGAGCGGTTTCTGCGAACAACAGCTAAGAAATCGTTTCAATGATGCGACGCATATCAAAGTCTAGGTACAGCATGGACCCTTTTTGCCCAAGTTTCCTCGCGACATGGAAAAAGCACAATGGGCGCAATAGACTGCACCTGAACACTCCAGACACATGAGCGCGAAAAATAGCATCCTCGCGCTCGGCTACGTTTCTCCTGGACCTCTTGTAGATTAGAGTGGAACGCTGAACTGTGCGCGTTGTTCCAGTATTTCGATTTTTTTCGAACCTTCTTCTGTCTACAGCTGCGACATTTGAACTTTGTCAATAAGAGCTCACGGATGAATACGTAGTTTTGGGATTCTCTGTCGTTGATTCGGTGTGACCTCGTCGCTGCTTCGTCGCTGGATTTCGTTGAATCAACGGGGTTACGATATATCTCGATGCCCTCGAACATGCTTTCGTAAACGAATCGATATCATTTTGCCATTTCATGCATAGAAGCCTCCGATCCTCTCCTTCCCTTCCATGACGCATGCTCAATTCAGACATTTTTCAAGTTCTCGATCTTTCTCTTCCGAGGCAACTCCTGGGTGCAGCGGTTCGCGTCACCGGATTGGCAAGGGAAAATTCTCGAAGTCGCCCCTTGAAGCCTTGTTCAAAAGCGTATATGGAAAGCTCGCTGAACTCTATGCGCAAAAGAATAGATACCGTTTGATAGACAAATCAGCAGCCGTTCATGGGCATCGACGAAACGGCAGGCAACAGCAGCTGGTACCACCCGCGGGATACGCTCCCAGGCGCTTCGGCCTCTTCGGTTTCCATGAAAGAGCGCCCCGGACTCAGCACTGATTTATCGCAGCAAACCGCATCCACTTTCGAATGCGTTACAGCTTTGCACAAAGAGAGCATTGACCAATCGGAATTTCTGGATCTCTTCTGCAAGCTGCATATTCCTTCTTGTACTTGTTCCAGCATGGCCGAATCTGAGTTCCACATATTTTTGTCTATCGAATGGAACTGCGTGCACTTGCGTCTGTAGCAGACAGAGTATTCACCGAATGGATCATCCAAAAGTGCCCCACGACCGTAGAGTACGGCACTGAACACGGGAACAGTGAAGCGCACCCAGCGGAGTCTTCGATACTCGCCAGGGCATGTATCGAACGTTAAAGCAAGCGTTCACGTGCCACTGGATAGCCCACAGAGGAATACGCATGGAGGACGTATAGGAACACTTGATCATCGTCAAGTGTCACTTTTGCAACGGGCGATCCGAGGCTGTGTACAACGAAGATGAAAATGGCACGCAAAGCGCAGATCGCAACTCTTTCCATGTGCGTACCATGCGCAGACAGCAGCCGGAAGCAATGGAATCGGGGCTTGAATGCTGCCATCAGCATCCTTCCGCTGCCGCCAATGATGCTTGACGGAAAAGAGAGACTCTTGTATTCAAAGCCGGTGTAAATAGAGTGGAAATGCAGTAGTTCTAAAGAAAACGAAAGTCCGCCAAATCTGGTATTGTTGACTCTAGGAGGAAACAAGAACTTTAGCGTGTACTCCCGAGTGAGATAAGAGGACTCATGTCACTTTCTCCTGGAATGGATGCATTCTTACGTTGCATATCAGCCGTTATTCGACACGGTCTTTCTAACCGAGCGCTTGCGGCTTGCGTTTACGCGCCCTGGTTGGAACGGCCGGACGCAAGCATCATGCCTGAGAGCCAGCTATCGGTGTGCTCACACGGCAAAGAAAGAGCCCTGAAACCCACAGCCTGAACACGAGTAAGGTGCGACTGCTTGCACAGAAAGCAGCCGCGCCTGGATGGATGCTTCGCCTTGGTGGCACGTCAAACACGGAAGCCGCTTCCCGCGGATTCGCTGGCGGTTATTATTACAACGCGACCTCATCCCGTGAAGCAGAAACCGCGCCGCGATAAAACGTTGCAACTTGCATCCAGAGCTGAACTTCGCACCCAATTTGCCTCGGTTCGGCACACCGACACCACACGCTTTTTACTCCAAGACGCTGCACAACAGAGCATCTCAGTTGTCTGGGGTGAAGCATTCTCGTAGCTAAGCAGACTGCCCTGGGTACGAGAACGCTGCCGGTTCGCGGAGCTTCAGCGGCACCGCAAACGCGGCAAACTTGCAGTAACTATAATCCTGTCCTATTTCCGTATAGAAAGAACCGAGTGAGTCCTATACGCCTTGCGTTCCAGTGGCAAACCTGCTATCTCCAGTCACGAACGCTCTCTATCGACCAGAGCATGACTCCAACTTGCCTCGCGCTACAGTTGCAAAACTGCTTTCTCCAATTTTAAACGCTTTCTACACTGAAAGGGCCGAGTGAGTCCTATAAGCCTTGCGTTCCAGTGGCAAACCTGCTATCTCCAGTCACGAACGCTCTCTATCGACCACAGCATGTCTCCAACTTGCCTCGCGCTACAGTTGCAAAACTGCTTTCTCCAATTTTAAACGCTTTCTACACTGAAAGGACCGAGTGAGTCCTATAAGCCTTGCGTTCCAGTGGCGAACCTGCTATCTCCAGTCACGAACGCTCTCTATCGACCAGAGCATGACTCTAACTTGCCTCGCGTTTCAGTGGCAAACCTGCTATCTCCAGTCACGAACGCTCTCTATCGACCAGAGCATGACTCCAACTTGCCTCGCGTTTCAGTTGCAACAAGGCTGGTGGCGCGCTTTCCCCGGTAGCAACGGTGCATCCCGTTCGATCAAAACAACTGTGCTAGTCGGCGCTTTCGCGCTCGTGCAGTGGGCTCGTCTACGCAATGGACACTTCTCTGGTGCCAAATTTAGAATGCTCGACTAGTACCGGTCGGCTCATGTCCGTGATCACGAGGCGCCCTTGCTTCATGCCTGCGGCTGCGTTGCGCAGTCAGCAACAGACGTTCGCGCTCGTCCAGAGTGGCTTCACCTGCCGACTTCAACTCCGGTACAGCTCGCAGGGGGCGTTTTTGCCGAGTGAGCGACCTTGGCGTCGAAGGCAGGTTCTAGAACTTATTCGTCAAGTGCAGCAGGGCGAGCGCTACCGGGAGCGCCTTCGTCGAGAGTGCCAACTGCCGCTCGGACTCTGGGACCTGGTGGCACAGCGCATCAGCGGCTGGAAGCTCAAACGCTTGCGTCGTTGGCTTCGTGGCGCCGAAAACCTTCTTTTGACGCACAAGCAGCTGCCTCTAAAGGGACAGGAAACTCTCTCCGAAGGTGCCGAGCTCAGCTGTGCTGCCCATGCACCCCAAGAGCTAGTATTTCGTGCAATGCTAGCCTATTGTCGGCAGCGCTATGGTGAAGAACTGGGTTCGCTCGCTCGGCTTGCAGTGTGTGCAGACTTAAGCTTGCCAGCGACTTGGTTTCCCCTCGCCCGCGCCCGCAAGAGAAAGGTGATTTATCATGCAGGGAAAACCAACAGCGGGAAGACTCATCAGGCATTGCAGCGCTTTCTGAACGCCGAGTCGGGTGTGTACTGCGGACCTCTTCGGCTGCTCGCCTGGGAAGTCTACGATCGACTGAACAAGCAGGGCATTGCCTGCATCCTGCGAACTGGTCAGGAGTTCGCCATGCCGCCAGGCTCGCCTTCAACAGCAAATGTGAAAGATGCAGCGATGATGCCTGGGTCAGTGTCGGGCGCCCTGAATCATGCCTTGAGCCCGAAAAGCGATGATCACGAAGAGGAAGACGAGGATGAAGATGAAGAGGAATCGAACGCGTCTGCCGCTTTCGATGATGAGCGCATTCAACTAGGACGCCATGCGCACAGCGGCCTAGCCAGAGGCGTTGCGCTCGATCACTCAGTGACTGATCCACTTGACTTTCCAAAACAGGTACGTTTCGTGTCCTGCACTGTAGAGATGGCTGATCTCTACCGTCCCGTGCAAGTCGCCATAGTTGATGAGGTGCAAATGATTGCTGAGCGGGAGCGTGGTGGTGCATGGACGCGAGCGATCCTCGGTTTGCCGGCGGATGAGCTCCACCTCTGCGGATGTCCCAGTGCAGTTGACGTCGTACGCGCTATGATCGAGGAAGACTGCCACGAGCAACTAGAGGTGCGCACCTACGAGCGTCTAGGTCCGTTACGTGTCTCAGAGAAGGCACTGGGCGAGACCCAGCGCCAGTGGAGCCGTGGCGTGCGTGCCGGGGACTGTTTCGTTACGTTTTCCAGACGCGAACTCTTCCGCATCAAACACCAGTTGGAACGAAATGCTATCAAACCTCTACAGTGCGCTGTCATCTACGGCTCACTGCCACCGGAAACACGTCGTGAACAGGCGCAGCTCTTTAATGAGGCGGATACCCACTCGATTCTGGTGGCGACGGACGCAGTCGGCATGGGCCTGAACCTCAATATTCGGCGCATGATCTTCTCCGCTTTGGACAAGTTCGACGGGACTCAGCGTCGACCGCTAACGACCGCAGAAATCCTTCAAATTGCGGGCCGAGCCGGCCGCTATGCCGGGCCTGACCGGCGGCCCCAGTGCGGTGAGGTCACCGCGTTTCGCCAGGACGACCTCAGACGTCTTCGAAGCATTCTGCATGGTGCCGGTATCGATACGCACGGCTGGCCTGCCTCGATTGTACCGGAAAAAGTCACAAAAGCGGGCCTTAGTCCGACTCGAGAGATGATGGAGGCGTTTGCCGCTCGCTGTACTGCAGAGCTTGCTTCGCGCTCGGCGTCTGGCGATGACCTGATGCGGCGAGCTGCCACGAAGCGACCGCCACTCAGTGAGCTCTACGAAAAATTTGAAAAACTGGCCCAAGTGGACGCTTCCGGGCGATACTTCGTGTGCGACCTCACCGACGTCAAGCGAATCTGCCGTCTCCTGGAGCGTGCCCGGGTTGACGAATGGATGACCTTTGATCTACTGTACAGTGCGTCTATGGCTCCGCTCAAGCTCGACGATGCTGCGGCCTGCGAGGCCATGGTCCAGTTTATGCGAGCATTCACCACAAGCGGCGTGGTGCGTCTCACTCTCCAGCAGTGCGGCTCCAGGATGGCGTTGCGTTGGTTGAGTGGGGCGCCCCAGTGGAGCTCCGGGCCTCGCACGGTTTCTGAACTCAGGGAGCTCGAGTCGCTCTACCACGTCCTCGATCTATATAATTGGTTTGCGAATCGATACACTGACGCATTCGTGGACCGAGATCGTGCCTCTGAATTGCGCCAGCGATGTGCAGAGGCAGTTGCTCGTGGTCTCGCGAACCTCTCCCAAAGTGCCATCGAAGACGAGCATGACGACATGCAGGCCGACACCCTCTCACAGAGACGTCCGCGGCGAACTCGCTACCGTCTTCGTCTGGATGAAAATGAACGTCTGCAGTATGTATCCTATCTGCGGAAGCACCAACCGCTATATCTGCGATGAACGATACGCAGCACGTGCGTTGTAAAGTGGACACGCCAAGCGCAAACTTATCTTTATAGCCGCTCTCCATGGATCAGAGACAAGAACACCGCCACTTGTGCAGTTATCGCAGTGCATACGACGCTACCGTTCAGTTTGTTGTACGAGCGCGCTGCGAGGTTGCCAGCGAATGCCGTGAAAGAACTCCTGTCTTCTTTCACTGGCGTCAAGGGTCGAGATCCCCCTGACGCATGAACGCGACTCGCTCCGCTTCAGCAGATTTTCGCGTCATCTCTGCGACGAATACGCTGTCGGAGTTATCGGAGACGTCGGCAGCATGCCACCCATGGACACCACCAGCATCTACGTAAACAAAAGGAGTGCATCTCTGTCATGCAGATGCTCGCCTCGATGCCAGACAAAGTGCACACGCTAGCAGCGCGTACGCAACAATTCCTCGGGAGAGTCTCTCAGACTCGAACCAAGTTTGACCTGGACGTGTTTACTCGACCCAGTCAAAGCATCTGGAACGACAGAAAGACACAAGATCGACGGGTTTGTTGCCTCCGATACAACAGCGTCCACTGCTGCATCGTGCGACTCTGCTACCTGCGCTTCTACGAAACGATGTTCATTGAAAGTGACGAATAAGCACGCTCCATGAATCGTAAGCGTAACGTGCATGCTTGCATGTCATGATGACACGATGAAGATCAAGATCATGATCATCGTGATCCTTGTGATCATCATTGTTAGCAATTCTTTGGTCGTGTAGGGTGATGCTCTAGCCGCGCTCGGTTCGCTGGCGTGTCTTGACTACACATCCGAGGCACGTCTCAAGAGAATCTTCCTGCAAGCAGGGCCAGGGAGCCATTGAACGTAGACAACGACCAGTGTAGAGGCCAACGCAAGCAGAACCTGAAGCACTCGTCTTGCCATGTGCAACGCAAGTGGATACATCACAATCTCCGACTGCATCCAGCCACGCCTTCTAATTTTGGACGCCTTGGTGCGACACGTGTACGCCCCGTTTCGTTACGGTGACCTGGTGTGGCAGCGAAACTATGCGATCACATCCAAGCAGAAGCAGCAGAAGCAGTAGCAAAAGCGCTGCTGGCGACACCCAAGCTCGTGAAAGCAGTACCACGACAGACGCTTCGCCTGGTCCATCGATGCGAGTCGCCGTGGTAACGACAGCTACGCTCGCCCGAAGGGTCCACACACACACACACACAGAGAGAGAGAGAGAGAGAGACGCGTTCCAGACGTTTCAGACTCCCCTTCCAGATATGTACCAACTTGAGCTACTGCAGAACGACTGCAGAAGCCTTTTCCGTTCGATATGACAGCATCAGTTGCCAACCAAAGGCATAGCCTCTGTCAGTGTGTGGATTTCGACTCCCCCCGGACGCGGTAGCGCCACCGATACCGTCGGTATAACCGAACAACAGCAACAACAGCACAAGAAGTGCGAGTTGTTATAGAAGCAGCGGTATCGTTTTGGTGCGCATCCCTCGCAGCAGCATTCGCCGCTAGTGATACCTTGCGTTCCGGCGACTCGGGTCCTCTGTAGACGACGAGAAGGGTCACTCTAGTCAAGTGTGTGTAATTTGCACCATATTGTCGACGACCTTTCGATCTGTCTGGGATATCGAAAGGCAACGAGCAATTGAGTCCTTTGTTGCAAGCATCGGCATGTGTTGGCCTGAACAGACAGGAGATCCTGTCGAGTCTCTGCACTATGATTCATGGTAACGAGTCGCAGCAGCGTCGTTGTGCGAGTCCGCTCTGGAGCTGGATGCGAGGGTCTTTGCGGAGCCATTTGCAAGCCGGTCGCCAGCACCTGTGCTCAGCACCGGGTGACGCACAGACCGCAGGATCTGAGGTCACAAGCGACAACCACGGAGCAGTCCAAACGAGCGCACGAGTACAACACGGTGCCCGGGATACCCCGAGGAACCTGTGGAGCGTGCTTCTAGGACGTGATCGAACGCATACAAGCGCGTTGGCAGCTGCAGAGCCACCAGCCGTTATCGCGTTACTGCCTTCTCCTGTTGGGGTTGTAGCAGTTGCGCCCAAAGAGCCTGAGCTCTTGACCTGGAACCGTGATCGTTTCGACGGCAGCCGTACTGACGCGGAGATTACCGCTGAATCCGCGTCCCGAGAGCCGCTTGAAAGACAATGTGCGGTAGCGAGCCGCCAGGCAGCCCCAGTGCCGGACAGTTACCAGATGCTGGACGTAGGCTCCGGTCGTTCGTTTCTCAACGCTCTAACCATTGCGGGCGTTGGTATCCCGAGCAAACTTCTCATGGGCAGTCTCGAGCGCATTCATGCGTATCACCTGGATCGCTTGCACGAAGCGGTGATGTCGCGCCCGCGAAATACACCGCTTTTGACGGTCAGCAACCACAAGTCTGTCATGGACGATCCGTTCCTGTTGGCGTGGATGCTTCCGACTCGTACGCTGCTCCATCCAGAGACTATGCGTTACGGCTTATGCGCTGTAGACATTTGCTTCCGAAGCAAGTGGTTGAATCATTTCTTCACGGCAGGCAAGGTGCTCCCCATTCGCCGTGGCGGCGGACTCAATCAACCCGAACTCTACCGAGCCGCGGAGAAGCTCGCTGCCGGCGCCTGGCTCCACGTCTATCCCGAGGGTCGCGTCAGTCAGCGCTGCCTGGGTCTTATTCGACGCGGCGTCGGAAAACTTCTCGCCCTTGCCCACGAAAAGCGCAATGCAAACGACCCCGAAATTCTTATTCTTCCCATTTACCACGAGGGCATGCAGACGGTCATGCCTCAAGACGAAGAAACAAATGAGTTGGTATCTATGGTACCGAGGATCGGACGCGAAATCTTTGTATGGGTCGGGGAGCCCTTCACGGTGTCGGACATACTCCACAAATGGCAAGATTTAGGTACGATATCGCTTGCCGAAGATGGACCTCAGCAACTCTCCATGTATGAGGAGATTTGTGATCGCATTGCTGGCGTTCTCGTCGAGCTCCGAGCCGAGCTCCGTCGACGTGTACTCGAAGACCACGGTATCGATCTGCGCGAGAGGCTCCAGAGCTACGACTGAACCCTCGGATGAAACGAACGCTCTGGCCGGAACGGGGTCTCATAGCTCGCTCTACCAGGAGCGGATGCCCGGGCGATCAGGCAGGGAGCAGGCACTGCGCTGCTGGTGTTGGACGCGCCTCACACGTACGCTGTGCAGCGAGACACTAGCGTGCTGGACGTCGCTTCCAAGGAGCCTTTGCGTTCACCAGGTTGGTAACGAAGTTTTCTGGGGTGTTTACGACCAGACTTGGGGCGGACAAGTGCCTGTAGGTGTACGCAAATGTGCGTGTGTTTGTGATTATGCTCTCCGCCCGCGAGGCAATGAAGTGATGCTGCTTTCCGACTCTGGAATGCGAATGAGCAGGCGCTACGACCGGTTGGCGTCAAAAGCTGCGTTCAGTCACCATCGAATGTGGTCACATGACTCGCGGTCGGTGCTCGACGCGCTGTACTGGAAAATATGCCACCAAACGTTCTCTTTTCCTGCTTACGATGAACTTCGATCAGTCGCTGTAATTGCTCGAGCTCTTTCTTTGCGATTGTATGTTTCGGTTCAAGACGCAATACCTGTAGTAGGTCACGTTTGGCGTCCTCGTAATTCCCTAGCTCGCGCTGAGCCTGGCCACGTGTAAACAGCGCTTTGCCCACGAGCGAACAGTGCGCGCTCTCGCCGGCTGCAGCTGCCCCTTCAGCTGCTGGGGCAACTCTGTCTTCTTCTCGTTTGTCGGACTTGCCGTGTTGCGCGGACTCGAGCACCAGGTCTGCTAGGCGTATCGCATCGTGGTACGCGCCCAGCCGATAATGCGTCCGAGCCAAGTTACTCAACAGCGTGCGCGTCAGTTGTTCCCGTTGCGTCTGAATGGACAGGTCTCCAGTATCATCAGTCTCATTCGTCTTTGAGGAACCGCTCTGATTCGATGGCGCTTTCCCCCAGAGCTGCAAAGTCTGAAGCGCTACCTCATACTCTTGTACGGCTGCCTCCAGCTGGCCTCCTTTGAAATAGTAGTTCCCGAGCTCCTTTGCCTCCAGGGCGTACGCCATCCGATCCGCATCCGTCTCAAGGTCTGCAAAAGCACGCGTCTTCCGGAATCGTAACAGTGGAGGTGCGGTGACGCTCTGTGTGCCTGCTGTGCTGCCTGTCGGAGGGCTTGTCGTGCCGTCTCCGCAGCTTGCACTGCTTCCATTGGCCTCGGTCTCTAGTGCGCCCGATGACAATGATTGGGGTGCATTGGGGGCATCGCCGCCTTGGCATGCGCCGTCGAGGGCTTTCGCCTCAGGTCGCCAGGGCAAAGACGTAAACCCGTTGAGCGCAAGGAGCTGCGGCCGGCCGTCAACGATTCGCACCGTGCCCAAGAAGTGAATCTCTAACTCAACGCTCGCACAGTTCGGTTTCACCACCCAGCGTCCACCACGGCCTTTGCGACCGCGATCGCCGTAGGCATATTTTGGCGCACGGCAGCATACAAGAGCTTTTTCTCCGACCCGCATCGTAAATAACGCCAGCTCTACCACCGGGATCACCTGGTGTCGGCCGAGCACGAACGTGAACGGTGCAACTGCGTCAGCTACGTCGCTGTCGCAAACGTCGAAAAGTATACGACCCTGCGAGTCGGGCTCTCCTTTCAGGTCGGTATCACTTGCTGCAACATAGGCGCGGTAGTGAATAGCGACACGTTCGCCAATGGCTGGCGGCGGAAGCAGTGCAACAGGTGCTGCAGGTTCCTCGGGGGCCGCGTCGCAGCCGCTGCCTGTTTGGCTCGGTGCCGTCGTCGCGGGCTCGAGAACAACTTTATAGACTTGTCCGTATACTGCATGACCAGGAGGCAGCAACTCAACTTTCGTGCCTTTCGAGGCCACGGAACTCATATCGAGCACGCCGTCAAACTGATCGCTCACGCAACGTCACCTAGAGGCTTGTGGTCGTTACCGAAGTGGCCGTGTGTCCGTCGGAGTCCACTGCGTACAGTCTCGAACGCGCGGAGATCTCTGAACGCACTGGCCTACTGCACCGAGAGACACGACACCAACACGAACACGAACACCAAAACCAACACCTCCCTCTGGCCGCTTCCACAGTCCTTTGTGCAAGTCCGCAGAAGCACGCGAACGCGGTCTGCGGGTCTGCCACGCCAAAGAGCGCAGGCGCTGCAATCTGTAGCATACTGAGCCGCCGCGCAGCGGTGCACCTATGCCCTGGCAAGGCGTGGGAAGTCTGTACAAGCATGTCGCTAAATTTTGTGCCCCGCAGAGGTGCTCCTATGCCCTGGCAAGGCGTGGGAAGTCTGTACAAGCATGTCGCTAAATTTTGTGCCGCGCAGAGGTGCTCCTATGCCCTGGCAAGGCGTGGGAATGTCTGTACAAGCATGTCGCTAAATTTTGTTGTTGCTCGTTAGACAACTTGTACGCTTCAGTCGTGCGTCTGTTGTCGTTTCGTGGCGCTACACCGGTGTCAGACGATAAGGCAACACCGTACTAGTCGCTCTTTTCCTGCTTTCCGACTTTTGTCTGAAGTTTTCTTAGATCCATAGCCTTGATCTTCTAAGTGCGGCAATAAGGGGATAACGGAAACATACGTAGTTCTAGGATTCTCGGTCGCATTTTCAGATAGATCCTACGACGCTTTGTCGGTACAGTTCGTCACGTTTCCGAAATCACGATGATTGCCGACACTCTCAGTCAAGATTTTAGAAAATAACCTATAAGATTATCCATTTCTTATGAACAAGCTTCCACGCTTCTGATTCCCGTGCTTGGAGCAAGCTCAAATCATATCTTTCCAGGGTTTGCCATCTTTGGTTTCACCTGGCAAGTCGCATGCGCCGCCATTCGCAACGCTCCGTTGACGAGGACAGTAACGCAACCAAGTGCCTTGTGGACTTGATCTCCAGCCGGGTTTTCCCTTTCCAGGCATGTTCCATTATGGACAGTGTCGCGTTCCGCGATCCCGCTATCGAATGGGACAGCGCACGCCTGCTTGTACAGCGAACAGCGTACTTGTCGAGTAGCTCGACCAGCAGAAACCGCACGTTGTAGCGTACAGCAACTGGATTAACAACGGAGGAGGGCATCGTGCGGAGCCTTGTGTACTTTTCAAGGGATGCACGCGGCGATGAAGCAAGCGTTTCTCGCGACTCAGACAGGTCCGCGATCCGAAATGGAAGCATCCGTGAACACGCGAGGATACCTGGCCTCAGTCCATAATCACCGGTGCGAAGCGCGTACCGAATGCATTCTGCAAAGAAGATAGCAATCGCGCTTCACGCGTAGATCGTCACTACCGCGCATGCATGAGATGCTTCGACGAGAGCAGCACGTCACAAACTCGGGACGCGAACGTCGCCGTGAACATTTTTACAGCTGGCAGCGGAGCTGAAAAGAACCGTTTAACCGGATGTTTGAAAGCCCATGATAAGAGAGCGAGAGAACGGAAGCAGACGCGGAAACATCCGCAAACCCCGGTGTTGATGATACTGGGAAACCCTCAAACCTCACATTGTACGCCCACTTGATAGGACCTGGTCCATTGAACCCTGGCACGGGTGTAGACAGGGAGCGCAGAGCAACCTTGCGTCGCGAGTATAAAACAAAACAGTACTGGGGGTGGTATGATCAACAGCAGGCAACCGAGCATTCAGCGCCTCGTTGACGCTACGTCAGGGCATAGACTAGCAAGCACGCTTACCGCTGTTGCTGCTGCCCTCAAGACGTCACACAGCGCGCTACACCATTGATTGATCACTAGACAAGAAGGCTGGCGTTCTCAGGCAATGGGACTTGAATCATGTACACACTTTACTTGGCCGTCCATGATGCTGCCCCTCGAGAGGCTTCCATGTATTGCTTTCCTGAGAGAAGACAGCACAGCAGAAACACGCCTCATTCAAAGTCGCATCCAGTCAAGGAGCGGACGCTACTCCTGACGATGACGCTTCATTGGCTGAGCGCCGTGGTTTGAGTGCGTGCGTTCAACAGAATGCTCGAACAGCAGACGTTTTTCCGCACTGCTCGCTCCTAGTCGACTTCTTCGACAGTTGGGCCGCTGCCAGTGCCAGCGCCGCCAGCACCAGGCATGCCGCCAGCTCCAGGCATGCCGCCAGCTCCAGGCATACCACCGGCACCTGGCATGCCATCTGCAGCGCCGCCAGCTTGCTGGTACATGCGAGTGAAGATGGGCATGGTAACGCTTTCCAGCTCTTTCTGCATGTTCTTGATCTGATCGAGCGAAGCAGTGGCGCCGTTTTCTTCGAGCCATTCCAGCACTTCTTTGGTCTTGTCAAGAATCTTCTGCTTGTCGCCGGCGCTGAGGCTCTGAGCTACCTGTTCCTCTTCCACGGTGCGCTTCGCCGAATAGGCCAGCTGCTCGAGCGAGTTGCGCGCCTCGACCGTGCGTCGGACTTCTTCATCCTTCGCCTTCATGGCCTCTGCCTCCTTCACCATGCGCTCAACCTCCGCCTCGCTCAGCCGACCCTTTTCATTCTTAATCGCAATCCGTTCACTCTTACCGGTAGTCTTGTCAACTGCTGTAACATTCAGGATGCCGTTCGCATCGAGGTCAAATGTGACCTCAATCTGAGGCACACCCCGTGGTGCCGGCGGAATACCTGTCAAGGTGAACTGTCCCAACAGGTGGTTGTCCTTGGTCATAGCGCGCTCGCCTTCATAAACTTGAATCGTGACAGCAGGCTGATTGTCGGCATAGGTTGTGAAGATCTGGCTCTTCTTTGTCGGGATTGTGCTGTTCCGCGGAATCAAAACAGTCATGACACCTCCGGCGGTCTCAATACCGAGCGAGAGAGGCGTCACGTCGAGCAACAGAATGTCCTTGGTCGTTTCAGACTCATGGCCCGACAAGATTGCAGCCTGGACGGCTGCTCCGTACGCCACCGCCTCATCCGGATTGATTGACTTGCAGAGCTCCTTGCCATTGAAGAACTGGCTAAGAAGTTGCTGAATCTTTGGAATGCGTGTCGAGCCGCCGACGAGAACGACGTCGTCAACTTGGCTCTTCGACAAATTCGCGTCCTTCAGGACCCTCTCAACAGGATCGAGGGTGCTGCGGAACAAATCTCCGCAGAGCTCCTCGAACTTGGCTCGCGTGATTGAGCTGTAAAAGTCAATGCCGTTGTAAAGGGAATCTATCTCAATCGTCGCTTGCGTCGCCGACGACAGCGTCCGTTTCGCCCGTTCGCACGCCGTCCGCAATCGCCGCATGGCTCGATTGTTCCCAGTAATGTCTTCCTTGTACTTGCGCTTGAACTCCTTCACGAAATAATCCACCATTCGCGAATCAAAGTCCTCGCCACCCAGATGAGAATTGCCAGAGACTGCGCGCACCTCGAAGATGCCCGAATCGACGCTCAGCAAGCTCACATCGAATGTTCCACCACCAAGGTCGTAAATCAGCACATTGCGCTCCTTGTTATCACTCGTCTTCTTATCAATACCATACGCGATTGCGGCTGCCGTCGGCTCGTTGATGATGCGAAGGACGTTCAGACCGGCGATCGTACCAGCATCCTTTGTCGCCTGGCGCTGGGAATCATTGAAATATGCCGGCACTGTGATAACAGCATCAGTAACCTTCGTTCCCAGGTATGACTCCGCAATATCCTTCATTTTCGTCAATACCATGGCACTGATCTCCTCCGGGGAGAACCGTTTCACGTCGCCATGTGCGACAACCTGGATGAGCGGCTTGTCACCCGGGCCTTGAACTACCTTGAATGGCCAGTGCTTCATATCCTCCTGCACGGTAGGATCAGAGAACTTACGTCCAATGAGACGTTTCGCGTCAAAGACAGTATTCTCGGGGTTCAGCGCTACCTGGTTCTTCGCGGCGTCTCCGATGAGGCGCTCCGTCTCCGTGAAGGCAACATATGACGGGGTCGTCCGGTTGCCCTGCTCGTTCGCAATAATTTCAACCTTGTTGCCTTCCATAACGGCAACGCACGAGTAGGTCGTGCCAAGGTCAATTCCGATCGCCTTTGCCTTTGACATTGTTCAAAGCTCGTTAACAGGAACTATTCCACGAACACGAGTTAAACGTCCAGTCTGAACACTCTGTCTCACTTGCTCCGCAACAAGAACAATATGCTCCCGTACCGGAACTCGCTCCTCTGACACACGTGTTCTAGCGAACGGCGCGTGTTTGACTATGAACACCAATGACTCTCAAGTAAACGCCCATTGTATGAATGGGGCCGCGACGCGATCGCTAGCGACGCGTCGATCGGCGCGCCGCAGCGATCGTGCGCCGACGGTTCGCGAAGGATTCGGAAGCTTTGCCGCGAAAAACGCCAGCGGCATACAGTAGTGGCAGCGACCGCGCCTTAGACAAATCGTTTTCAGCTGACGTGCAGACGCCTCCTAGCCTTCCTGGAACGGCCACCTACTACTGCTTCCAACTTCTTCTCATATAGTTCGACTTTGATAGGTTGTCCAACAAAGTTCTCTCTTGTCTATTCTGGAGGTCTGTTCTCCAGCACCGCACATCTCCGTATATTGATAGGGGCTTGAAAGTCACGATTCACAAACTCCATACGGTTCTTGCCATCATTGGTTGTACTTACTAACGCAGGCAATCCTCGAACGTTCGCCCTCCTTTCCATTTGCTCCTCTGTTAGCGGTCCGTACTTTGCGATTTCCTCAGGGCACCGCTGGCACTTTTCCATCTCGACCGTCTGAAGTGTACAACCCAGCTCGTGGTGTGTATAGGACGTTCGGAACTCATCTACAGGTATCGTGACGAGACGCCTTCCACACTCCTTGTACGTTCTTGTTGTTGGAGCTGGTATGCACCCCTTTTGGGTCTTCCATCGCCCTGCTCCATACGCTACGACGAGCCTTTGAGTCTGGTCCCCGTTGAGCGCACGCAACTGATTGAAAAAGTTGGCAAACGCCCGCTGCCTCCCACAGTGTAGATTCATACGCAGACGGGCCCACCGAGGCTTTGTATATTCCTTCCACAGCGCATCTCAATGGGCAACACGAACTTCCATGAATTTCCGAAAAGCTCGAAAGTCCGCTCCTCGGCTCGTCACCTCGCTCATAGCTTCCAGGTGCTCTTTCATTCCTGACTTCCACGTTTCGATTTTCTTCGTCGCATTTATGACACCGGATTCTCGATAGAATCTCGCTCTCGAGAACGTCAACAGACGCATGTCTTTCTGACGTAAGTTGCCGTAAGTACCATCTTCCGCCCGCTTCGGTGCTGCGATGGTTATGGTATTTGTGCTTCCGGGGTCCGTGCCAACGACAAAGTCTTTATCCTCCACTTTCTGCTCCTCAGAACCCGCCTTCTTCTCATTTTTATCCTTCGTCACGTCAACGACAAGGTCGTTATCCTCCACCTCCTGCATCGCAGGATCCGCCGACTTCTTATCTTCATCCTTCGTCACGTCAACGACAAGGTCGTTATCCTCCACCTCCTGCATCGCAGGATCCGCCGTCTTCTTATCTTCATCCCTCGTCACGGGCGAAGCCATAGGCGGAACTGGCCGATCTGTCTTCAACCGCCGATAGTGTACACACAAGGCTACCCCATCGGTTTCGATCTTCCCAGTGAATACATTTTGCTTGCTCACTTTGAGACGTTTGGAATCGAAGATACTCTTCCAGTGGGTCTCCCGGTTTTCGCCGGTGAAATCCTTCCTGCTAATACTGAACTTCGGTCTGATGTCCCTCATGATGCCATGAAGGATTCTGGAGTCGTTAGTCACAAAATGTGCCTTGATATTGGACAATGGAACCACGTCGAAGCGCTTCCCCATTAGGAAAGCCTTCCGTCTCTCCCACTCTTCATTTGTCTCTTCACTCAGCTTCATCTCCGCCTTGCGTTCGAGCTCTCGGTCCAGAAACACAAAGTACCGTAGGACGAGGCGATAGTATCGTTCCTTATCTTTTTTTCAACTCTGATATCTTTTCTGTTTGATTCGCCAACCCCAGTCCCGCACAGTGCTCTTGCATAGCCGCACGGATCACAGAAGCTTCATTCGCGCTCTCGTTTGACGCCTTCTTCTCGACAAATTCGACCTCATCTTCATGCTGTCGATCTTTCGTGATGCCATTGATAGTCGCCCATTTTCCTTTGCGAGAGATGCCCGGGCGGAGTGCAACCGCGGCGCGGATCACGAAACGTTCGAGGTTCGTTGTCAAACGGCTCGTCAGGTTCGTGAGGTACTTCATCGCCCCATAGTCGTAAATATCCGCGCCACCCCTGTATCGCGTACCCTCGAAGCGGAATGCCGCGAAGTTTTCGTGGAGGGCATGCACTAGCACATTTTCCCTCCACGTTCCTGCTGTACAAAGCATCAGGTAGAGAAAAATCGTCTTGTCGAAAACCTCGTCCGGAATCTCGACCGATTCCATGTGCGCCACATCGCGATACATCTCCCTCGCCAGATGCATCAGTCCTGACGATGCCTCGACAATACTCATGGAGTACGAATCGATACGGTTTCTGATAGCGTCTTGCAACTCTTCCCTGTAGGGATCCCTGATGTGTCCAACAAGAAAGGCTTTCACCACCATCTCGTCGCACAGTCGTCTTTCTCGCCGCCTTCGACGTAGGGCCTCCCCGTTTCGGTCCCTCTTCTCTTCCTTGTCTTCTGGACTCGGCCTTTTTTTTGTTTTTTTCTGGCAGCCGGCGACACCTGCCTTCCAGGATCCTCCACTTGCTTTTCCAGAAATTTCCTTTTTTCGAAAAAGAACGCGCTTTGAACGCTTCTGTTATAAACAGCGAAAAATCAACCGAATACACCCATTTGAGCGTTGAAACACGACTGAGATGAAGTAATATACTTCGCTACGATTCCAATGCAAATACACGTTTTACGTTAAAACAACAAGTCAACGAATGGTCAGGATTGCGTTTCCCTTCAACGGCGAGATGCGCGTCGTACCTCATGCCTGCCGGTAATGG
>Ga0080006_1241875_pt1 | contig 42748 bp, 46 predicted proteins | sample RS3BMetagenome_FD_69209 | JGI IMG/M metagenome (GOLD analysis project Ga0080006, IMG submission 69209) | Ferric oxide microbial mat and aquatic microbial communities from Rainbow Spring, Yellowstone National Park, USA - RS3B (SPADES... ...
GCTTCCTGCGACCGACCGGCAAACGAGTACGGATGGCGGGCCTCACCGGTCTCCCCGACAATCGTTGTCCTACAACGAGAACTTCCTGGTCATTCCCGTGAAATTCCCCACATTCATGCCGCAAGACCCCGAAAAAAGACCCTCCGGGGAGGGCATCGAGCGCGTCGGCGAGCGTGGGCTGGTTGGACTTCACCCCGAGTAGGTAGTCACCACCTCGCTCGTGCACGATGAAGTCCGCATGGTCCCGTTGCGCGTGCATCGCGTCTGCAGTGACGACAGTGCCGGCCAGGGACTCTCGTCCCGCAAACAGCGGTCGCATCGCCTTGATCTCGTTGGTCTTCCCGTCGACCTCGGTCTGTGCGATGACCGCACCGGTTGCGTGCAGCATCCCGGCGAAGAGGAAGGTCCGCTTGTCGTCGGCTTGGCGTGCGCCACGAAGCGCCTTGCCGTCGACCGCGATGCCGACCAGCTCGTCGTCCTTTACCCCGTGGGTCGCCTCACCTTCGAGCCACGAGCCCACGACACGGTCGAGCGCATCGGGGTCGATTGCCTGGAGATGACGCCGGATGGTCGGCTCCGAGGGAGCGATGGAGCGCTTGGTCGCCGGATGGACCCTGGCCCCGAGGCGGGCCAGCACCTCTTGGGGAAGCTGGCCGGCAACCTCGCCGATCGCGGTGAAGCTCCGAGCCCCCGAGAGCACCGCGACCACTGCGACAGCTATTACCGAGGCGGTCGAATGGCGGATGCCCCTCGCCATCCGGTGCTCGGGCAGTTCGTGGAGTCGAGCGAGCAGCCCGACATCGGAGTCGAAGTCCAACGTGTTGCAGTCGATGACGGGACTCCTCCTCGGGTTGGCGGCAATGAGCGGGTGGTCGAAGGTTCCCGACAGGATCGAGGTCGCATTCCGGTGCAACGGGTGGACCCAGACGTGCTTGATCCGCCCGTGGTGGACGAAGCTCCCCTTGTTCCGTCTCCAACCCGAGGTCTCCCCGATCACGGCGAAGTTGGTGGCCGCATAACAGGTCCCCGCATGGATCTGCGGATCGGTGAAGGTCTCCACCAGGACGACCCGGTGGTCCCAGGCAACCTGCCAGTCCGATGCGAGTCGCCGCAACGAGGCACCGAGAACTGCTGAGGCAGCGTTCGGGTAGCGGCCAGCCGGCAGAACGCAGAACCGCTGGTTGTTGGCGACATACCGCAACCGCCGATAGCGGACGGTCGGCGACCAGCCGATGAAGCGATCACGAGCAGAACACGTCAGTGCAGGCGAGCCGTAGCCGACGAGGCCGATCCATTCGCCGTCGATCATCGCAACATGGCGCAAGGTCTCACCGACGAGCCCACGGCCTAGCCAGTGGTGTTCGTCGAGCAATGCGTCGAACCGGCTGATCTCGGAGGCGACGACGGGCCGGACGACGAGTCCCTGGGATGTCTCGAAGCGCTCCGGCACGGAGGTACAGCTATCACGGCAGTCGAAGGGTTCGTCAATCGAGAGACGGACTACCAGGTCAGGAAGTCAACCCCCGGACTTTGACGGGGCCCTGGGGAGCCTCCTCCACCCGGTGATCGTCGCTCCCGTCACCTCGACCATCTGGCGACTGTCCACCGAGGTACCGCTCGGACGCTACGACGGGCTCCGGCTTCGGGGCGTCGCCAACCTCGACAACGTCCGGCAACTCGCCCGCGATCATCTCCGGAAACGCATCGGACGCGCACGGCCCACCACCATGACGGCGTTGTGCGCTGTCTTGTCGACGGCGGTGGACTGCGGGCCCCCGGGTAGGAGTTAGGTCACCGGCCGGCCCCAACCTCCCGTCAGCCCGGCGAAACGCCGCACGGATGCGGCGAACTCCTCTGGTCGGGCAACCGTGACGGTCAACCCGGGGTGACGGACGAATCCCAGTGGATCGAGACCCCTCACCGGCTCCCGGAAGAGCAGGCAGACGCCCCGGGCGATCGCTGACCCGAACGTCAGTCCTCGGTCCGCCATCGACAGCCTGGGCCCGATAGCGCGGTAGGCGCGGTAGGGACCGGTGACGCAGGCGCCTCGGACGTTCGAAGGTATCGTCCGGACCACCCATGGGCCGAAGCGCGCCTGTAGGCGATCCGGTCCGATGGTCACATGTGCTGTGGACGGGGTGATGCCGAGCACGGCCAGCTGCGGCCGGAAGCGGCGGTCGAACGCCAATTCGAACTGTTCGACTTCGTCCCCGTCCCCGCCTCGGGCCCCAATTTCGCGCCCGCGCCCGTTTCCGTCCCCAACTCCGGCTTGGACGACGGCCGCCAGCACTCCCGCCGTGGACGCAGCGAACGCACCGGACCCCCGCCACCTGACCCGGCCCTCGCGGTCCACGAGCATCAGTGCGATCATGCTGCGGTCGTCGATGCCCAGGGCGGCGGTGACGCGCCGGACGTCCGTGTAGACCGTCAGGGTGCGTCGACGCGTCGATTCGTCGCTGATCGCCGACGCCATCCCGCCGTCGATCACGGATCGGGCCGGTGCCCACTGCTGCCCGATGGTCGGTAGCTCCACGTAGCGCAGCCTCGGATCGGTGGCCGCCATCTGCTCCAACCAGGGTAGCCACGAGTCCACCGCTCCCTGCTGACCGCGCCGGAAGGCCATCACGACCACGGTCAGCTCTCCCGGGAGATCGGCCGGCAGCGAGACGGTGCGGCCCGTCAGGTCGCGCGCCGCCAGAACGGGGAAGAGAACGCTCACGCCGCGATGGTACGTCGTGATGCTCTGTCCGAGACGGGCGGCCGACCGGTCTTCGGGGGTTGTTACCCGGATCTTACGAATTCCTCAGAATCCGACCGCATACTGGTTATATGGGAATTATCGGCACCATCATCAGTCTCCTCGTCGTCGGGTTCGTGATCGGTGGGCTGGGGAGGCTGGTGGTCCCGGGTCCCAACCCGATCGGCGCCGGGAAGACCCTCGTCGTCGGCCTCGTGGGGGCGTTCGTCGGGAGCCTGCTCGGCGGCGTCCTCGGCCTCGGCATCGTGACCGTCCTGTTCGAGGTCGCCGTCTCGGCAGGGCTGGTGTACCTGGTGAGTGGCCGGCGTCCGGGACGCCTCACCGCAGGCGGGCGGTCGTGACGGGCTCTGGTCCGGTCATCGGGTCCCCGGGACCGTGGGTGCCCGACCAGCGGCACGGGTCCCCGTCCGGTGCGCGGCCGGCGGGCGTGTCGCGGTTCGGCACCGGGGTGGGGGCCGCACTGATGATGCTGATCGGAATGGTCTTCTTCGTCGCTGTGCTGCTGGTGGTCGCGGCGCTGTTCATCGTGGCGATCGTGGCCTCGCTCTGCGTCGTGGCTGTCCGCGGCGTGGTGCACGCGGTCAATCCCCACGCCCGGAAGGGGCCGGTCACCCCGGGGGCATTCCGTCCTGCTGCGGTTATCGACACGACGGCCAGGGTGGTCCGTAGCGCCGGATCCGCTTCACGGCGCTGAGGCCGGCCGACCCGCGGAGCCGTCGCAGGTGATCACCGTCGGCCTCCGTTGCCGGGTCATCCTCACCCATCCCCGCCGCCGGGGCCGGCGAGCTTGGCAAGGGGCGAGCCCCGGCGCAGCACCCAGTGACCCGCACTCACGGAGCCGTCCGCCCCAACCCCAACCCCGGCCCCGCACCCCGCTGACCTGTATGTTCCCGGTGGTCGGGACCGGCGTCGATCCGGTGACCTCGCGCTTTTCAGGCGCGCGCTCTACCAACTGAGCTACCCGACCTCGCCTCGGCGAACCGAGGTGGCGGACCTGACGGGATTTGAACCCGCGACCTCCGGCTTGACAGGCCGGCGTGCACTCCAGGCTGCACCACAGGTCCCCAACCAGCAAGAGCTGGGGCGATACCGCACCCCCAACGGGATTCGAACCCGTGTTACCGCCTTGAAAGGGCGGCGTCCTCGGCCGCTAGACGATGGGGGCTCGAACCCGATCCGGGCTACTGGAGGCTAGCAGCTCGTCAAAGTGCCCCCTCCACCGACCCCTCGTCGGGGAGCTCGGCCGCCAGTGCGTCCACGATGGACGCCTGCACGACACCGAGGAGCTCGTAGACGGCGTACTCCGGCTCGTCGGGGTCGCCCGGCGCCGGAGGCTCCATCCCCTCGCTCACGTCGAGTCGGGTCCCGATGACCAGGCGCATCGAATTGACCGCGGACAACCAGTCGTCGAGCTGGGCCGCACTCACCGTGTCGGCCGCGGCGGTGGAGATCAAGGTGTCGAACGCCCGGTGGTGATGGCCCCGGAGGGCTCCGTCGACCAACGACCGGTAGGCCCGCTCCTCGTCGCCGCGCCCCTCCTCCACGTAGGCCGGCGGGAACAGGCGGGTCGTCGCCCGGTCGTCCGAGTCCACCATGGGGAGGACCTGGTCGGCGATCGCAGCCAGAACGGTGCGGACGTTGGCGTTCAGGCGCACCGCGTAGGTGCCGTCCCGGCGTCGCCGGAACGGCGCGGCGAACGCCATCAAAGAGTCGTCCGGCCGGGCCGGGCCGTCGCCGGCCTCATCCCGACTGCTCCATCGTCGCCCACAACCCGTACTCGTGCAGCCGGTACACGTCGAGCTCGGCCCGCTCGCGGGTGCCCGACGAGACCACCGCCCGGCCCTTCACGTGGACGTCCATCATCAGCCGGGTCGCCTTCTCCTTCGAGTAGCCGAACAGCTTCTGGAACACGAAGGTCACGAAGGACATCAGGTTGATCGGGTCGTTCCACACGATCACCAGCCAGGGCCGGTCGGGGGCGGTCGACGTGTCCTCGCCCGTCCGCACCTCCTCGAGCGGGGCGGTCTGCACGTCGCTGAACCGGGTCGTGACCGCCCGTCGGGACAGGCCTGCTCCCCGGAGGGTACGTTCGTCGATCACGCCGGGACCGCGATCGCGACCGGCGGCTCGACGGGGGCGGGCCCGCCCCCCAGCCGCTCCGGGGCGTGGTCGGAAAGCCGGTGGTGGAACCAGAGGACGGTCGACCACACGACCGCCGCCCCGAAGACGTGCACCCCGACCAGCAGGGCAGGGAGGTGGGTGAAGAACTGGGTGTAGCCGATGGCACCCTGGACGAGCATCACCGCCAGCAGTACCCGGCCGGCGTTCTGCACCGCGGCCGGAGCGTCGGTCCGCCACAGCAGCCACAGAAGGGCCAGCAGCACCAGCACCGTGGTGATCACGATCTCGGCGTGGATCCGCGTCATGTCCTCGAGGCTGAACGGGATCCGCTTGGCGCCCTTGCCCCCGGCGTGGGGTCCCGTCCCGGTGGTGGCGGAACCGGCGGCCAGCACCACCACGATCATCGCCACCAGTGCCCGCCCCATCCACAGGCACCCCCGCGACACGGCCACCGTGCCCCGCCCGGGCCCGTGGCCCGCCCGGAGGGTGAGGACGACGGTCACCGCCAGCAGCGCCATCCCCACCAGGAAGTGGGCCGCCACCACGTACGGGTTGAGCTTGGTGTAGACGACGAAGGCCCCGATCACCGCCTCCCCGAGCACCCCGCCGATCAGGCCGACCGCCAACCAGGTGAGGTCGCGCCGTCGGGGTCGGCGCAGGAGCGCCCCGATCACGGTCGCCCCGCAGGCCACGACGAGCACCACCACCACCATCCTGTTCCCGAATTCGATGAGCGGGTGGAGGCTCAGGGCCGGGGTCAGGTGGGTCTTCGAGCAGGTCGGCCAGTCCGGGCACCCGAGACCCGAGTCCGACAGCCGGACCGACGCGCCGGAGACGATGTTGAGCAGGGTGACCGCCAGGGTGACCTGGCAGAGCCGGAGGAAGGCGCGGGGACCGATCTGCAGGGAGGACACCGTCCAGAGATGGTACCGGCCTCCCGCCCTCCCCGCCGATCGACCCGGTGGGGGCGGGAGGCGCTCCGGTCGATCACCTGCCGCAGGAGGCCCCGACCCGGTCCGGCGGATCGGTCCGTCCGGCCGGCGGAGGGGCTGTGGGGTCGACGGGCTGTGCTGCGCGGTGACCGGGCTGTGCTGTACGTCGAACGGGCTGTGCTGCTGCATTGTGGACGGTGGGGCGGGCGTCGTAGTGTGGGTGGGTTATGTCGACACCTGCTGTCGCCCTCTCGGGCGCTCGATCGGGCGTCCGGGCCGGCAGGGCGCGAGCCGGGGCCTACCTGGCCCTTACCAAGCCGCGCATCATCGAGTTGCTGCTCATCACCACGCTCCCCACCATGGTCGTGGCGCAGCGCGGCTGGCCCCCGGTCGGTCTGATGGCGGCGACGCTGGTGGGAGGGGCGCTGGCGGCCGGCGGCGCCAACGCCATCAACATGGTCGTGGACCGCGACATCGACAAGGTCATGCACCGCACCCGCAACCGCCCGCTGGTCACCGGGGCGGTCACCCCCCGCAACGCGCTGGTGTTCGCCATCGTGCTCGAGGTGGCCGCCTTCGTCGAGTTGGCACTGCTGGTGAACCTGCTCTCCGCCGTCCTGGCCGTGTCGGCCACGCTCTTCTACGTCTTCGTCTACACCCTCTGGCTCAAGCGGACCAGCAAGCAGAACATCGTGATCGGTGGCGCCGCCGGCGCGGTCCCGGTGCTGGTGGGGTGGGCCGCGGTGACCGACAGCCTGTCGTGGACCCCGGTCGTCCTCTTCGCCATCATCTTCATCTGGACCCCGCCCCACTTCTGGGCCCTCGCCGTCAAGTACCGGGACGACTACACGGCGGCACGGGTGCCGATGCTCCCCTCGGTGACGAGCTTCCGGAGGACCGCCACCGAGATCCTGGTGTACTCGGTGATGCTCGTCGGGATGTCACTGGCGCTGGCGGTGGTGGCCCACCTGGGGGTGATCTACTTCGTGGCCGCAGTGGCCCTCGGTGCGGGCTTCGTCGTCATGGCGGTCAGGCTCTGGCGGCAGGCCAGTGCCCGGGCTTCGATGCGCCTGTTCAGCTACTCGATCACCTACCTCACCGTGCTGTTCGTGGCCATGGCGGTCGATGTGCTCACCAGGCACTGAGCAGTGCCGGTGGAAGAGCCGCCCGACAGCGGGTCGACTGGGCCGGCACCGGACCGGACCGGACCTCGCAGGAAGCGGTCCCTCCTGATCGGGGTCGCCATCGCTGCCGTCCTGGCGGTCGTGCTGTTCGTGGGCCTGCAGCCCACCGCCACTACCTCGACCGGACAGCCGGCTGCGGTGGGCGTGGGGAGCATCGCCCCCGACTTCACGCTGCCGAACCTCCTGTCGACCCCGGCATCCCCCCTGCCGCCCGTGCATCTCGACGCGTTGGGGAGGGACCGGCACCGTCCGGTGGTCCTCAACTTCTTCGCGTCCTGGTGCATCCCCTGCCGGGCGGAGACCCCCCTGCTGGCCAGCACGGCCCGGTCGCTCCGTGCACAAGGTTCGCCCGTCCAGTTTGTCGGAGTGGACGTCGCCGACCAGGCCTCGGCGGCGATCCCGTTCGTGGAACAGGCGGGGATCGACTACCCGGTGGGTGCCGACACGACCCTCCGGGTGACGTCGGTCCTCTATGGGCTCAACGGCCAACCGAACACGTTCTTCATCAACGAGTCGGGTGTCGTGATCGGGCACCATCTCGGTGCCCTCACCCAGGCCGAGCTGACCGGCTGGCTGCACCGCCTGGCCGGAGCGGCCGGCTGAGGGCAGAGACGGGAGCCGAGCCGCCGGAGACACGGAAGGGACGGGAGCGGGACGGCTGCCGGTGGGACGGCGTGGCGGGAACACGGCGTGGCGGGGACCGTTCGGGTACCGTGGGCAGGTCCGGCAGCAGGCACGCAGCGGCAGCGAAGCGATCCGGACGGCGTCCCGGGCGGTGAGAGAGGAGGGCGATGGTCGACGGTTCCCCGTACTCGGGGCGCCCCTCCGGCACCCCCGTCTCCGCGTCCCCGGGGGACGGCCGGGTTGAGGTCCTCACCTTCCGCACCCGGGCGGTGCTCGTCTCGGGCGTGGTCGACCTCGGTCTCGCCGCGTGCGCCTTCGGCGGTGCGCCAGTGGTCGCGCTGGTGGTCACGGGGAGCGACCGGCTGCCGTTCAGCCTGCTGCTCGGACTGGTCGGCCTTTTGCTCCTGGTGTCCGGCATCGGCCGCGTCCGCTCCCGCCTCGAGATCCACCGCGACTCCCTCGAATGGACGTGGGCCCTCGTCCGCCAGCGTGTCCCGCCCGCCGAGCTCGTCGACGCCGACATCGCCGAGAAGGGACGACCCACGCCCGGGGGGTCGTGGGCCGGACTGATCGGAGGGGGGTTCACCTGGGTCTTCCTCTGGTAGCTGTTCGGGCTGATCAGGTCGGTGGCCCACGCCGAGCCCACCACCGGCTCCCACGACCTGGTGCTGATCGGGCGCCACGGGCCCCCGGTGCAGGTCCGGGCCATCGCCACGTGGGCGACGCGCGCGGGTGCGGCCCGGGTCTCCGAGGTGGTCGCCGCGGTGCGGGCCTCCATCGCCGAGGAACGCCTGCGCTCCGGAAAGGCCCCACCGGTCGACGACTGAGGCGCCGGACGCGTCCCGGGCACCCACGGATAGATTGGCGTCCATGCTGACACGTCAGCTCGGATCCCTGTCCGTCTCCGCCATGGGCCTCGGTTGCATGGGGATGTCGGAGTTCTACGGTGCCGGCGACGACGAGGAGTCGGTCGCCACCATCCACCGGGCGCTCGAGCTCGGGTGCACGTTCCTCGACACGGCTGACATGTACGGTCCGTTCACCAACGAGCGGCTGGTGGGGAGGGCCATCGCCGGCCGCCGCGACGACGTGGTGGTGGCCACCAAGTTCGGGAACGAGCGGCGCGAGGACGGTTCGTGGGTCGGGGTCAACGGCCGGCCCGAGTACGTGCGCTCCGCCTGTGACGCGTCCCTGGCCCGTCTCGGGGTGGACCACATCGACCTGTACTACCAGCACCGGGTCGACCCCACCGTCCCGATCGAGGAGACGGTCGGAGCGATGGCCGAGCTGGTCGCCGCGGGCAAGGTCCGGCACCTCGGGCTTTCCGAGGCGTCGGCCGCCACCATCCGCCGCGCTCACGCCGTCCACCCGATCGCGGCCCTGCAGACCGAGTACAGCCTGTTCACCCGGGACGTCGAGGCGGAGATCCTCCCGACCGTGCGGGAGCTGGGGATCGGCTTCGTCGCCTACAGCCCGCTCGGCCGCGGGCTCCTCACCGGAAGCTACCGCAGCGCGTCGGACTTTCCGGAGGGAGACTCGCGCTCGCAGCGGTTCCCGCGCTTCGCCGAGGGGAACTTCGACCGCAACCTGGCGCTGGTGGCCGGTGTCGAGCGCCTGGCGTCCGGGAAGGGTTGCACCCCGGGCCAGGTGGCGCTGGCATGGGTGCTCGGGCGCGGGGACGACGTCGTGCCGATCCCGGGCACCAAGCGGCGGGCCTACCTCGAAGAGAACCTGGCGGCCGCCGACGTGGTGCTGGGCCCCGAGGACGTCGCCTGGCTGGACGAGCACGTCGACCGGCCGGCCGGGGACCGCTACGCCGACATGGGGACGGTCAACCGCTGACCGTCGGCGGAGCGGTGAGCGCCTGCCCCGGTCCACCGGGCTGACCGGCTTCCGGCGCGTGCCCGTCCGCCGTCCCGCCCGGTGACGGCTGCACGCGGCCCTTCTCCGTCGTCTCGGCCACCTCCCGGTCGGTGCGCCGGCCCCGGTGGACGATCAGCGCCCACGACGCCCAGCCGACCGGGAGCGCGAGCCAGAAGCTGACGATCCGGTAGATGAGCACGGCGGCCACGGTCGGGGCGGGCAGCCCCCCGTAGGCGATGAGCACGGCGGCCAGGCTGCCTTCCACCAGACCGAGCCCACCCGGGGTGACCGGGAGGGCCGCCGCCAGCTGGGCCAGGCCGTAGGCCAGAAGGAGCCCGCGCCACGGGATGGGCGCCCGGACCGACACGAAGGCGAAGGCGAGGCAGGCGCAGTCGAACGCCCAGGTGGCGACGGCCCAGCCCACCACCACCCCGGTCCGCCGCCAGCCGAGCTGGACGGTCCGGAGCCGTTCGACCACCCGCTCGAGGCGGACCTCGAACCCCGGGCGGGGATGCCCGGTGAGCCGGCGTGCGCCCCGGGTCGCGGACCGCAGGATCCATGCCACCAGATCGTGCTGGGTGAGCACGATGCCCGCCAGCACCAGCACGGCGGCGATGGTGACCACTGCCCCGGCCAGCCGGAAGGTGGCGCCCGCCACCGTGGCCGAGGCGATGCCGCCGACCGCGAACAGCGCCAGACCGGTGGCCGCTGCCACCAAACCGGCGACGACCACCCATCCGGCCGCCACGTCGTCCGCTCCGCGCCTCCGGTACTGGCGGTAGCGGAAGACGCCGGCCACGGCAGGACCGGCGGGCAGCGAGTTGGCGATGCTGTTGGTGGCCAGGGTGATGGCGAACAGCGGCTCGGCGCGGACCCGGACCCCGGCTGCGCCGAGCAGCACCTGCTGCACCCGGGTGAAGCTGGCCAGGGACAGCACCTCCACGGCCCCGGCCACGACGACCCATCGCCAGTCGAGCCGCACGAGACGGGCCGAAGCCCCGGACAGCTCGCTGCTGTCGCCCAGGAGCACGGCGAACACCGCGGCGGCGAGGCCGATGCCGACCACGAAACGACCGACCGTCCAGAGCCGCGACGCCGCATGCCGTCGGTTCGGACCCGGAGCCATGTCCTGAAGTTATCGGGGACGTCGGAGCCGACGAGCGGCCCTCGTCAACCCTGAGGGGCTGCCGCCTCCAGGCGAGCAGTGGCGTCCGCCAGGATACCGGAGAGCATCCCCGGGAACACGAACCGGTGGAACGGGGCGACGCCCAGCCAGTAGAGGCGGCCGAGGAGTCCCCGGGGCCGGAAGGTGGCCGTCTGGGTGAGCCGGGTCCCCGAGCCGTCCGGCACCAGGTCCCAGGTGAGCCACGCCTCGCCCGGGAGCCGCATCTCCGCATGGAGCCGGAGGCGCCGGTCCGGCACGAGGTCCTCGACCCGCCAGAAGTCGAGGGCGTCGCCCACCGCCAGTGTCTGCCGTCTGCCGCGCCGCAGGCCCGGCCCCCCGACCAGCTGGTCCAGCACCCCCCGGACGCGCCAGAGCCACCCCCCCGAGTACCAGCCCCGCTCGCCCCCGATCTGAGCGATCGACCCGAAGACCGCGGAGGGTGCGAGGTGGGTGCGGGCGTGTCGGACGTCCGCGAGCACGGTCCCGCCGGACCAGTCGGGGTCGGTCGGAGTCGGACGGAACACCACCAGGTCGGCGTCGACGAAGGAAGTGGGCACGTTCCCCTCCTGGGTGGCGGCCAGCGCCCGCCCGAACGCCTCCCGGAGGTGCATGGGCCGGACGGAGAACGCCTCGGTGGCGGACCGGCCCTCGACGACCACCTCGTTCACCAGCGATTCGACCAGCTCCCTCGCCAGTGGGACCGGCACCGGCGTGACCAGCCCCACCCAGTGGGATGACAGTCGGGGGGTGAGGAACGGGACCCGGAGCAACCGGCGCCGGGACAGTCCGGCCACGTCGGCGTAGACGGCCATCATCCCGGCGTATGTGACGACGTCGGGTCCACCGGCCTCGTAGACGCCGACGACCGGGCCGGGGGCCGTCACGGCTTTGACCAGCAGCGCCACGATGTCGGCGATGGCGATCGGTTGGCACCTGGTCTCGACCCACTTCGGCGTCACCATGACCGGGAGCACCTCGGTGAGGTAGCGGAGCATCTCGAAGCTGGTCGAACCCGAGCCGATGATCACCCCCGCCCGCAGCTCCACCACCTCCGTCCCGCTGCCGGCCAGCAGCCGTCCGACATCGTGGCGGCTCCGGAGATGGTCGCTCAGGACGTCCCCGTCGCGGCCGAGACCCCCGAGGTAGACGATCCTCCCCACGCCGGCGTCGGAGGCGGCACGGGCGAAGTTCGACGCGTCCTCGAGCTCGCGGGCGATCCACCCCGGTCCCTGGCCGATCGAGTGGACGAGGTAGACGGCGACGTCGATTCCCGCCATGGCATCGGCAAGGTCGCCGCCGACCGTTCCTTCGACGACCTCCACGCGGTCGCTCCACGGAGCGGCGTCCAGCTTCGCCGGGGTCCGAGCGAGGCAGCGGACCTCGAGGTCCTCGTCCAGGAGGGCGGGGACCAGGCGGCCCCCGACGTAGCCCGACGCACCGGTGACGAGCACCCGTGAGACGCTCACCCGCGAGACCGGGTCCGGTACGCGCAACCGTTCCCGGGCGGGGACAGGGACGGTGTCGGGGGGATGGACGGTGTCGGGGGGATGGACGGTGCTGCGATCCGTTGGCGGTACATCACCCGGTCATCCTACGGGGAGCCCCCCGGCGCTCCCCCGGGGGGCTCGCCGGTCGACGGGTCGCTACGATGCCCGCGTGGAAGCCGACCGACCCGACCGACCCCTGCCCGTGGACAGCGGGCCGGACCAAGAGCAGATCGGGCTGTTCGCCCTGAAGGTCTGGGGGTACAAGCAGGGCGAGATGGTCTCCCTCCTCGTCCACCTCGGCGATCGGCTCGGCCTCTACCGCGCCCTGGCCGGCGCCGGACCGCTCGACGCGGCCGAACTCGCCCGCCGGACGGGTCTCGACACCCGGTGGGTGCTCGAGTGGCTGCGGGGGCAGGGGGCGGCCGGACTGCTGCTGTGGCACGCCGATGACCGGTTCGAGCTGGAGCCGGCGGGGGCTGCCGTCCTGGCCGACGAGGAGGGCTCCCTCGCTTTCGCCACGGGAGCGTTCGGCGCCCCTCCGCCTCCTGAGTTCATCGACGGGCTGGTCGAAGCCTTCCATACCGGTGTTGGCATGCCCTACGACCGCCAGGGCCCGGCCGGGGTCCACCGCACCGAGCGGATGCTCGGCCCCTGGACCCGTCTCGCCCTGGTCCCGCGTATCCTCCCCGCGCTCGAGGGGGTGGTGGCCCGGCTCGAGGCCGGCGGCCAGGTGGTCGACATCGGGTGCGGCGCCGGAGTGGCGGTGGTGGCGCTGGCACAGCGGTTCCCACGGGCGCACGTCCACGGCTACGACATCTCCCGGCTGGCCATCGAACGGGCCGCCGAGCTGGTGGCGGACGCCGGCGTCGGCAACGTCACCCTCCACCACGCCGGCGCTGAGGCGCTGCCCGAAGCGACACCCTTCGACCTGGTGATGACGCTGGACTGCCTCCACGACATGACCCGTCCCGAGGAGACCATCGGCGCCATCCGACGGGCGATCGCCCCGGACGGCACCTGGTTGGTGAAGGACATCCGGTGCGCACCCGACGCCCGGGACAACCTGGCCAACCCGATGGCGGCGATGATGTACGGCTTCTCCGTCACCAGCTGCATGTCCTCCGCGCTGTCCGAGCCGGGAGGGGCCGGGTTGGGCACCCTGGGGCTCGACCCGCAGCGTCTCGAACGGCTCTGCCGGGGGCAGGGGTTCGGTCGATTCCGCCGGCACGACTTCGACGAGCCGGCCAACCTGTACTACGAGGTCCGTCCCTGAGGGGCCCGGTCACCGGGCGTTGACCTCATCGCGCACACCCGACGCATCCGACGCATCCGACCTACCATCGGGGGCCTGGCGGAGAGCCGATGACCGCAAGGAGCAGCGCACCGTGACCGTGGAGTTCGGAGGTCGGATCGGCCGGGACTGGCGGGAGTCGGAACCGTGGTGGCCGGAGCCGCCTGCCCCCCCGGACGGCGCCCCGAACGTGGTGCTGGTGGTGCTCGACGACGTCGGGTACGCGCAGCTCGGCTGCTACGGGTCGGACATCGACACCCCGGTGATCGACCGCCTGGCCGCCGGGGGCGTGCGCCTCGCCAACTTCCACACCACCGCGCTGTGCTCGCCGACCCGTGCCTGCCTTCTGACCGGACGGAACCACCACCGCAGCGGCATGGGCCGGGTTTCCGACCTCGCGGTCGGCTTCCCCGGCTACTGGGGAAAGCCGCCCCGCGAGAACGGGTACCTCTCGGAGATCCTGCGCGGCCGTGGCTACGCCAGCTACGCGGTCGGCAAGTGGCACCTCACACCCGAGGACGAGACCCACATGGCCGCCTCCCGCGAGACCTGGCCACTCAGCCGCGGCTTCGACCGTTGGTACGGCTTCCACGGCGGCGAGACGAGCCAGTTCGTGCCCGCCCTCTACCACGACAGCCACTCGGTACGGCCGCCCCGGTCGATCGAGGAGGGCTACCACCTGAGCGAGGACCTGGCCGACCGGGCCATCGAGTTCGTGGGTGACCTGCGGGCGGTCGACGGGGACCGCCCGTTCTTCCTCTACTTCGCCACCGGCGCCTGCCACTCGCCGCACCAGGCACCCCGCCCGTTCATCGACCGGTACCGGGGGCGTTTCGACGCCGGCTGGGACGAGTGGCGCCAGCGGACCTTCACCCGCCAGCTCGATCTCGGCCTCCTGCCGCCGGGGACCCGGCTCAGCCCGCGCCCGCCCTGGGTTCGCCCGTGGACGGACCTCGACCGCGACGAGCGGGCCGTGGCGGCGAGGTTCATGGAGTGCTTCGCCGGGTTCCTGTCCCATACCGACGCCCAGATCGGCAGGGTGGTGGACTTCCTCGACGAACTGGGCGAGCTCGACGACACCGTGGTCGTGGTTGTCTCGGACAACGGGGCCAGCGCCGAGGGGGGGCCGGACGGCTCCATCAACGACGTGCGGCTGACCAACCTCGATCCGGCGGGCACCGGCGAGCTGCTGGCCAGGCTCGACGAGATCGGTGGGCCGACCACCCACAACAACTATCCCTGGGGCTGGACCATGGCGGGCAACACCCCGTTCAAGCGGTGGAAGCGCGAGGTTCACGAGGGAGGGGTGGCCGATCCCTGCATCGTCCACTGGCCGGGTGGGGGTCTTGCCCGCGACGCGGTCCGCCACCAGTTCGCCCACGCGATCGACGTGCTCCCCACCGTGCTCGGGCTCACCGGGATCGCCCCGCCCGGAATCATCGGCTCGGTTCCGCAGACCCCGCTCGACGGCATCTCCTTCGCCTACCTGCTCGGGCCGGACGGGGCGTCGCAGGCCGGCCGCCACCGGACCCAGCACTTCGAGATGTTCGGGTCCCGTGCCCTCTACCACGAGGGATGGAAGGTGGTCACCTTCCATCCGGTGGGTCCCCTCTACGGGGACGGGCTCGATCCCAACGCCCCGTTCGACGACGACGTCTGGGAGCTGTACCACGTCGCCGAGGACCTGTCGGAGAGCCGCGACCTGGCCGCTGACCATCCTGGGCGGGTGGCGGACCTGGTCGCCCGATGGTGGGACGAGGCCCGCCGGAACCAGGTGCTCCCCCTCGACAACCGCGTGCTGTGGGCGTTGGTCCACCCCAAGCCCGACCGTCGCCGCCCCCGGGAACGGTACCGGTACTTCCCCGGAGGCGCCCAGGTCCCCGAGGTGGTTGCGGCCAACGTCCGGAACCGCTCCCACGCCCTGATCGTGGACCTGGTCGCTCCGGACGACGAGCCGGCCGGGGGGGTGCTCCTTGCGCTGGGGTCCGTGCTCGGCGGGTGGTCGCTCCACCTGCTCGACGGGCGGCCGCGCTACGTCCACAACCTCTACGGCAAGCAGCGCCACGTGGTCGCCGGGGAGGAGGCGGTCGGCCCCGGGCGCCATCGGCTCGAGTACGAGTTCACCAAGGACGAAGGGCTGGGCGGCACGGGCTTGCTGCGCCTCGACGGTCGGACGGTGGCCGGAGGGTCGATCGCGCGCTTCACCCCGTCCGGGTTCAACGGCGTGGGCGTGGGCCTGACCTGCGGGTACGAATGGGGCCCGCCGGTCGGCACCGGCTATGCGACACCGTTCCGGTTCAACGGCACCATCGAACGGGCGGTGGTCGAGGTCCGGGGACCGGTCGTGCGGGACCCGCTGGCCGAGCTGGAGGCGATCCTGGCGGAGCAGTGACCGCGCTGCAGGCCCGCCGACCGACGGTGCCCGGTACGCTCGGTAGGGCCGGTACGCGAGGTCCGGCTGCACAGGTGACGAAACCCGGAGGTGGGCGGTGAGCGAGGTCGACGACTGGAACCGGCAGATCATCGAGGAGTTCCGGGCGAACGAGGGCCGGGTCGGGGGCCAGTTCGAAGGAGCTCCGGTGCTGCTGCTCCACACCACGGGGGCACGGTCCGGGTTGGAGCGGGTCAACCCGATGATGTACCTCGATCTCGATGGCGACCGGTACGTCTTCGCGTCGAAGGCGGGGGCGGACACCAACCCCGACTGGTTCCACAACCTGTCGGCCCACCCGGAGGTGACCGTCGAGGTCGGAACGGAGACCTACCGGGCCGAGGCGACCGCCCTCCCCGAGCCGGAGCGGAGCCGGGTCTACGCGGAGCAGGCGCGTCGCTTCCCGGGGTTCGCCGAGTACGAGGCGAAGACGACCCGGGTGATCCCGGTTGTGAAGCTGGTCCCGGCCGGGTGAGCCGTCGGCCCGGGCGGGCCGGTCAGCTCGCCGGTGTGGTGGACTCCAGGGTGATCGTCATCGACTCGGTGTAGCGGACTCGCCCGAGCGGGCCGGCCTGCTGGACGAGGTCGACCGTCTCCCGCTCGCGGAGGACGAGCCCGTCCCCAGGCACGAGCCAGTAGTCGGTCGGGTTCGTCCCGGTCTCGGGACCCGAGAAGGTGAAGGTGATCCGGGTGTGCACCGCAGCGAGGGGATGTCCGCCGACCGTCACCGTCGACGGTCCGATCACCTGACCGGCGAGCCGCACGGGTTGCGGGCCGGAGTGGCAGGTCGCCCCCCACCCCATCCCCGCGCTCGGGTGCGGGGGCAGGAAGTAGGTGGTGGGCGGGCAGCTGATGACCTCGTCCGTCCGGGTGCCGGCGATCGTCTCGTCCGAGCGTGCGGTGGGCATGGTCAGCGCCTCCCCTCCTGCGGGGCACGTCACCAGGCCCTCCACGTGCTGGACGAGCGGTTCCCACGTCATGGTGGAGCAGGTGGCGTCGGTGACGATCATCTCGGTGGTTCCGGGGAAGGAGCGGTGGATGCCGCCCACGCTCAACAACTCGTCCCCGGTGGTCCGGTACCGGTAGACGCCGCTCGGGGGGAGACGCGTGCCGCCGCTGTCCGCTCCGGACTGTCCCTGCCGGTAGAGCCGGAGCGCCTGGCGCAGACCGACCTGGGTGCCCGGGCTCCGCAGGACGAGATACCAGAACCCCGCGGCCACGAGCACGACGATCACGACGACCCCCATCCCCATCGCCCAGAGGCGGTGGTGGACGAACCACGTGGCGACAGGCACGATGACCTCCCTTCACGGGCGGGAGGTCATCGCACCGGTGATCCGGTGCATCGCGGCCCTGCCGCCCCCTTGCGGCCAGCGTAAGCCGTCGGGTCGCCCCGGTCCACCGGTCACACGGCCCCACCGGTGAGACGATCTGACGGCCCCGCCGGAGGGGAAGTGCGGCTCGGAACGGACGGGGCGCTCCGGAAGCTGCTCTCAACCGGGTGCGACCTTCGGGGACCGCTGGGTGAAGAGCAGCGCGCTGCAGACGGCCACCGGCGCCAGCAGCACCAGGGCGATCCCCCGGTAACCGACGACAGGAACGATCGCGCCCAGCACGAGCGGCACGATCACGGCGGCCAGGTTGGTGCTCCCGAGCAAGGTCGCATTGGCGCGGGGCAGACCGGCGAGGTCGGTGGAGTCCGCAGTCATCGCCAGGGCGAGCGGGAAGGTGAGACCGTGGGGGATCCCGAGCACCCCCATGGCGACCAGCAGCAGGACCAGGCCGTGGCCGAGACCGAGCAGGAGGAGCCCGGTGGCGGTGAGGATGGCCGCGGCCCAGAAGAGCGGAACCTTGCGGGCGATGGGGGAGCGCACGGTGACTGCGCCCCGGGAGGTGAAGGACAGGACGAAGAACACGGTGAACGCCACCTGCGCCATCGCCGGGCTCACCCCGAACCCGATGTGCGCCACCAGCGCGCCGAATACGGTCACGCCGGCGAAGGGGATGGCGTAGAGGAGCTGGGCGATGAGCGCCACCCGGCCTGCCCGGGTCCCGAGGAGTCCGCTGCGCCAGCGCGAGGTCCACGGGCCGGACGGCCGGTCGGGGCGCGAGCCGGGGGCTCGCGGAGTGCCGGCCCCGGCCCCGGCCTCCGGTTCCGGAGTGTCGCCGGGCTCCGGAGTGTCAGCTCCCGCCGGTCGAGGAGGGATCACCGTTGCCGCCGACGGCCGCCCGCGGCGCGACCACCGCAGCGACGCCACGATTGCCAGTACGCCGAGCGCGGGAAGGATGGAGAAGAGGACGAACGGGGTGCGGACGTTCTGGTGGCCGATGCTCAGCATCACCGACTCCATGACCGGTCCCAGGGCGAGGCTCAGGCTCAGTGTGATGGTGTAGAGGCCGATCGCCCGCTCCCGCTTACCGCCGGCGACGAAGACCACCGCGTTGATCAACCCCGGCATCGCCAGCCCCCCGGCCACTCCCAGCAGGAGCGCGGCCGCCACCAGCATCCCGAACGACGAGGCCAGCGCGAACGTCACCAGGGCCACCACGAGGATGGTCATCCCCGACGCGGCCGACGCGGCGGCCCGCCGGGGGGGCACCCGACCCGAGAGGGTGAAGGTGACCACGGCCATCGCCAGGCCGGCGACCGCCCCGACCACACCGATGGCGCCGGCATGGAGCCCCAGCTTCTCGCGCCCGAGGAGCGACAGCGTGGTCAGCGCCATGTTCTGGGTGACGCGGAAGAGCGCCGTCGCCACCAGCAGGGTGACCAGCGCGTCCCGGCCGCTGTGGTCCGATCGGCCGTGGGTACCGCGCGCGTCGTCGCCGTGGACCGGGTCACCGTCCGTGACGGTCACCGGTGCCCGGCGCCGATCCGGAAGAGGGCGCAAAGCTGCGCGCGGAGCTGCGGTCGGCATCGTCCGACGGGAAGCGGTGCCACCGGGCGTGGGGAGTTCCCGGGTGGTCTCGGCGACGACGGTCGCTGCGGGAGCAGTGGTGGCATGGCGGGAGTGGTCAGCAGGGGCCATTGGCCCTCACGTCGGCCGGGCCGAGCGGCTCGGCGGCTGTGCCGGTCGGTGCCCTGCCGCAGTACCAGCTCCTTGCCGTCTCCCGTCCCACCGACGGGTGACGGCAAGGAGAGACTAGCCCCGATCCCGAGGTTGTCACCCGTTCCGCTGACTCGCCGAGGGGAGAGGCGAGGGACCGGCGGGCGGCTCGCGCACTACCATCGGCCAGGATCGAGGATCGACCAGGGAGTGGATCAACCATGATGCGCATGTGGATCAGGCTCGGCTTCGCCCTGCTGGGGATCGTGGGTGCCGCCATCGCGGTCACGGCGATCGTGGTGGCGCTTCCCCAGCCGGCTGTCGGTGGTACCTGCGGGCCCGGCCAGTCGTCCGAGGCGCCGATCGTCGCGCTGTTCAACCCCGGATCGATCGGGGCGGGGGCGGAGCCCCCGGCGAACGATGCCACCGGCCGGGTGCAGTGGCTGGCCTTCGTCGGGGAGTGCCAGTCGTCGACCGATGGGAGGGTGCTGGCCGGGCTCGGCATCCTGGTGCTCTCGGTCGGGGTCGCCCTTCTCGGCCCGGCGCTGTTGCTGCGCAACGGTAGGTTCGAGGACGACGGCGGGAGCGGAGGCGCCGGGGGAGGCTCCCCGTCGGCCTGGCCGGACGACGGCGTTCCGGTCTGGGCGGACGAGGAGGTCGGTGGGTCCGGCGGGAGCCGTCCTGACGGTGCGGATCCGACCTCCTGGGAGAGCGGTGTCCCGGCTCCGTGGGGAACCGGGACACCGCCTGCGTGGCATCCGGATCACGTGGTGACGGCTCCGGCTCCTCCCCCCGGCGGGTCGCCGTAGCGGCGAGTGTCAGGGGACCTCGGGGGTGCCGTCCCGTCGGGGTGCTATTGCGGGGGACCGGATCCCAGGGTCACCGTGACCGACTGCTGATTCCCGGAGGTGTCGAGGTAGCCGACGGTCACCTGGCCGCCGGCCTTCTGCCCCATGATGATCTGGGTGAGGGAGTTGACCGTCGTCACCGGCTGGCCGGCGAGCGAGGTGATGGTGTCACCTGCGCTCAGACCCGCCTGCGCCGCCCCGGACCCGGCGATCACCGAGACGATCTGGGCGCCGCCGGTCGGGCTGGTACCGCTTGAGCCCCCGAACCCGCCGAACCCTCCCGACGGGCTCGAACCGGGCGCTGCCACCTGGACCCCGAGGAACGGTGTCGGACCGACGTGGACGACCGAGGAGGTGGTACCGGCCATGATCTGCCGGGCGATCCCGAGGGCCTCGTTGATCGGGATGGAGTACCCCTGGGTGGTGCCCGAGCCCGACCCCTGGAACTGGAAGCCGGCCGAGGCGGCGGTGTCCATGGCGAGGACCTGGTCGTTGGTGCTCACGAGCGGGCCCCCGGAGTCCCCCGGCTGGATGGGGGCGTTCGTCTCGATGAGCCCCTTCAGCCGCTCGGACGTGCCGTCACCGGAGTCGCTGGCCGTGATGGACTGGTTGAGCGCGGTCACCGATCCTCCGGCGACGCTGGGGGTGCCCCCCACCCCGCCCGCGTTGCCGAGGGCGACCACCGGTTGCCCGGTGCGGACGGTCGACGAGTTCCCGGTGGTGACGGTGGCGAGCCCCGATGCCCTCTTGAGCTGCAGGATGGCGACGTCCTGGGTGCGGTCGTACCCCACGATGGTCGCGCCGTAGGTCTTTCCGTTGCCGATGTCGGTGACGCTGATGGCGGTGGCGTCCTCGATGACGTGGTTGTTGGTGAGCACCTCTCCGTTGGGGGTGAGCACCATGCCGGTGCCGGCGGCCTGCTCCTGCCGGTAGCTCAACGTGGTGTTGATGTCCACCAGGCCCGGGTCGACCTTCTGGGCGATGGCTGCGGTGTTGGACGGGCTGCCGGCGCCGTTGGAGCCCGCGCCGGACCCGGACCCCGGAACCAGGCCGCTGGACCCGCCGGGCAGGGCACTACCTCCGGATCCGCCGGGAAGGGTGATCCCGGCGGAGAGGTTCTGTGGTGGCGGCTCCCAGACCGCGTGCCCGACGACGACCCCGACGGCGGCGGCGATCAGTCCGCCGGCGAGTGCCACGGCGAGGACCTTGCGCGTCGTGCGATCGTGGGCACCCGCGTGGCCCGCGCCCGCCGGGCCGTGTGCAGGGTCGGCCCACGCTGGGCTTCCCCACCCACCACCCGGCCCGTACCCGGCAGCGCCCGGCCCGTACCCGGCAGCGCCCGGCCCGTACCCGGCAGCGCCCGGCCCGTACCCGGCACCACCCGGCCCGTACCCGGCACCACCCGGCCCGTACCCGGCACCACCCGGCCCGTACCCGGCAGCGCCCGGCCCGTACCCGGCACCACCCGGCCCGTGCCCGGCATATCCGGCGTCGCTGGGAGCCTGCGGGGGGCCGCTGTGCACCGGCTGTGTGGTCGGCACCGGCTGCGTGGTCGGCACCGGCTGCGTGGTCGGGGGGGGCGGGAACCCGGGATCCGCACCGGGCACACTCGGCCCTGCCGGCCGGGCTGGACTCAGATCCCCGCCTGATTGCGATCCGGACATCTCGTCGTGCTCGTTCATGACCGTTCCTCTGACTCGTCGGCGGGGGTGGTCACCACCTACCCGTGACCGTTCCCGCAGGTTGCTCCTCTATTCCACACGCCCGTCATAAGGAGAACACAACCGTTGGATAAGGATTTGGCAAGAAGGGGATCGGCGGGTTCCTGGTCGCATCCGGAGGCCCTCACTCCCACCGGGGCGGAGGCGGCGACGACCGGTGGCTGGACCGTAGCCGCCCAGGCCCGGCTGACCCGGCTCCCGTCCGGGATCATCTCCGACCCAGGTCGTTCACCCGGACGAGCAGGGCCAAGGTCGCCTCTTCGATCTACCGTTGCGCCTCGGCCGCTCCGATCGTCGGGGCGCCGTCGCCCCGCTGCGGACCGTAGTCGCCGAAGTGGGCGTGGACGGCCCCCCGACCACCACGAAGCGGGTATCCGGCGGGAGGTTCGCCCGGGATCCCTCGATCTTGGCGGGCGTGGTCAGACCGTCGTTGCCGGCCGAGATCGAGGTCACCAGCAACGTCGTGTGGGAGGCCAGGCTCCGGTTGGGGTACGAGGCCCACAACAGCAGTCCACGCACCTCGGGGGTTCCCACTTCCGGCGAAGGGCGCTGCAGCCACGCCACCCAGGGAGTGACCCCCGACAACCCACCGACGGACCGAGGGATCGCCGGCGATGACCGAGGCAGGTGCCCGGAGCGAGAGCAGCGCGATCCCATACGGTGGCTTCACGATGCCCACGGTGAAGCCCGCATCGGCGATGGGACCGAGGAGCGGTACGTACGCCCGCGGATCGACCAGCGCACCCGGATAGCACACCAGACCGGTCTGCGTCCTCGCCTTCTCCGGATCGAGGCGGATCAACGACGACGAGACCGAGACCGAGACCGCCACCCCGTTGCCGCTCGTCATCGAAGCGACCGCGGCCTGCGTGGCGGGAAGCGGGCGCAGTAGCACGAGGACAACGATCAGGACGACCGTTCCCACCGACAGGAGCGCCCGCCTCACGACCGTCCACCCCGGAGAGTGCCTCCGATCCGACGGCGGACGCAAGGTCCACAGCGAGCCGGCGAGTGCGACGAGCCCCGACAGGGCGACGGCGACGAGCGTCACCAGGTACGCCGGTTGGGAGGCGCGCACCGCGCCCCACCGGCTCACCAGGATGCCCACGCTCACGACGACCAGGGACACCGCGGGTACGAGAATCCACCAGAGCGGGCCGTGACGACGCGTCATGCAGACCGTCGGATCGTAGGAGCCCTTTCCCGTGACGGCACCGAGATCGCGCTCGTAGGCTCGTCGTGCCGACGACGGGCCCCGCCTCGGCCGGCAAGTCCTCCGGGGGTTGGGAGCGGCGGCGGTCCCCCCGGCAACCTCGGCGTCGTGCCGGGACCCGAGATCCGGCCGGCTCGCTCAGTCCGCGTTCAGGGCGTCGATCACCGCTCCGAGTCGCGACGCCGCTTCATCGGCGAGGTTGGCGAGCTCGTCCCCCGGCATGAGCTCGCGGGGATCGGCGATCGACACCCTGGTGGCGTCACCGATCGACTCGAGCACCACGTTGCAGGGGAGAAGGAGGCTGGCGGACGGGTCGATCTCGAGTGCCCGGTGCGCGAACCCCGGGTTGCACGCCCCGAGGATCTTGAGTTCGGCGCGCTCCACACCGAGCTTCTCCTTCAGCGTGGCGGCGACGTCGATCTCGGTGAGCACCCCGAACCCTTGGTCCTTGAGAGCGGTCCTGACCGCCGCCTCGGCCTCGTCCAGCGGCACCGGCAGGGTGGTGTCGAGCGACTTCATGAGGCGCTCCGCTCGGTCCGCTCGGCTTCCACCTGCCGGTGAACCTCCGCCATGTCGAGCGCGGCCGCCTGCGTGATCAGATCCTCGAGTGCCTCGGCGGGCAGCGCGCCCGGCTGGGAGAAGACCACCACGTTCTCCCGCAGGATCATCAGTGTGGGGATCGACCGGATCCCGAACGAACCCGCCAGCTCGGACTGGTCCTCGGTGTCCACCTTGCCGAACACCACGTCGGGATGTTCGACCGATGCGGCCTCGAAGATCGGTCCGAACACCCGACAAGGCCCGCACCACGACGCCCAGAAGTCGACGAGCACCGTGCCGTTCGTCCCCACCGTCTCCTCGAAGTTCTCTTTCGTCAACTCAACCGTCGCCATCAACTGCTCCTCTCATCTACGAACACCAGGTCCAACCCTAGTACCCCCCAGGGTATTCCCCACTCGCTGTGCGGCAGACGCTGGCCGTGTCGCCCGGTGCCGTTCGCGCAGGTGGGACGTCGCCACCTACGACCCCCGAATCCGCAGACGGGGAGTCCCGACGACTGCCGAGTCGGGGTCGAGCGGTTTGCGGGTGACACCGCTTCGGTCGACGGCACCGACGCTCCCGTGGCGGGGCCCACCCGTGGTCGCGCGACGGTGGTTCCCCCGTTTGCGGGTCGACGGCCTGTCGCCTCACTCCAATTCATTCACGAGAATTGGTGAAGACGCTCTCTGCGTATTGAGAGACCATTCCTTGGTGCTTCGCTCGACTTTCGCAGTTGTGAGGCCTCCGGCCTACTTGTGGGGTTTCGCACCTTTCCGCCGGTCCAGAGTCCGCCTCAGCCCGGTGACCGCTTCGTCCAGCGGGCGTCCTCCTCGAAGATCTCGAGGGAGAGGCGCTCCAGCTCGCTGACGAGAGCCCGGAGCCTGCGGGCGTGTTCGAACCAGTCCTCGTAGTCCCGCCACTGCTCCTCATCGAGCACCCGGTTCACCGTCTTCGCGTCGACTTTGCGGGTCCACTGGATCGAGGGTCCGTGTCAGCGTGGCAGGTCACCGTCCCACGCGCAGTTGTCCTTTCCGCAGCGGTAGTTGCGGATCGCTACCGAGCCTGGGAGCGCGACACCGATGTCGCCGAGCGCCGTGGCGATCTTCGCTTGCGCCCTCCGACGCTTCGCGCCGATCGGGTCCTTCGCGCCCTTTGCCATCGGGATCCACCCTCGCCGCTCGTATCCGCGGTGTACGACCGCGGATCAGACGACGAGGGGAGGACCGATGCCCGGCAGTATGAGTAAGGGGCAGGGGAACCGGCGGGGGGCCGTGATCGGGCTCACCCGCGGGTGCTTCTCAGCTCCGAGCTACGCGATCTTCTCCACGCTGCTTACCGGCTGGGTGCTCGCTCCGGGCCGGCGGACGATCACCCAGATGATCTGCACGGCCGACCCCGACGGGCAAAGAGCCCACGACGCCTACCACCGCTTCGCCCGAGCCGCCCAGTGGTCGACGAACGCGCTGTGGAGGGTGCTCGTTCTCCCCATGGTCGGCGTGCTCACTCCCGCCGGCACGCTCGTGTTGGACTGCGACGACACGCTCTCCAAGAAGTCGGGCCGCAAGATCGACGGTGCAGGGAGCTTTCGGGACGCGGTGCGCTCGACTCGGAACAGGGTCGTCTACGCCACTGGGCTCAACCCGGTCGTCGTCACCCTCCGGGTGCGTCCACCCTGGGGTGCCCAGCCGATCGGTGTCCCCGTCGGTGTCCGTCTGCACCGCACGGGAGGCCCGACCACGCTCGACCTCGCCACCGAGATCGTCACCGAGATCGCCTCGTGGCTGGCGGACCGCTCGTTCTCTTTGTGCGCCGACGGGGCCTACGCCTCGCTCGCGAGACGAGGGCTCGCCCGCACGAACCTGACCTCTCGGATGCGACGCGACGCCGCGCTCTACGAGGCGGCACCTCCACGGACCGGCAAGCCCGGCCGGCCCCGAAAGAAGGGCAAGCGCCTGGAGAGCCCAGCGGAGATGGCGGCCAAGCTGAAGAACGAGGCGTTCAGCGCGGTGCGGGTCGACTTCCGGGGCAAAGAACGCGACCTCCTCGTGTGGTCTCGTCCGGTGCTGTGGTACACGACGGACCCCAACCATCTCGTGCTCCTCGTCATCGTTCGCGATCCCCAAGGCGTCATGCACGACGACTCCTTCTTCACGACCGACCTCGGGGCGTCCCCCGGAGACGTCGCTTCGCTCTACGCGGGGCGCTGGTCGATCGAGTGCGTGAACCGCGGGGTGAAGCAGTGCCTGCACGCAGAGGACCCCCAGAGCTGGAAGGGCGGGGCCGACCCGAGCGCGCCGCGTCGCTCTCGCTGTGGCTCTACGCGGCGATCTGGACCTGGTACATCCCGACGTACGGGACGACCGCCACCTGGATCGCACGGCCTGGTACAAGAAGAAGGCGGTGCCAAGCTTCCTTGACGTGCTCGCCGCACTGCGGCGCTGTCTGTGGTCCGAACGAATTTCGACGATGTCATCCTCTGGGCCGCTCAACTCGAAAATCATCGACGGTCTGCTCGACCCGCTCACGCGTGCGGCATGACCTGGGCTCTCATTGGACGCAGCCATTGCCGAGGTCGCTCAAGACAGCGAAAGTCCACTGCCGGAAGACTCCTTTTGTTGGCCTGCGGGCGCTCAGGTGGAACACGTTGGCCGTGTCGCTGTGGGACTCGCGGTCTGGGTCGTGTACCCGGCGGCAGGCGGAGCAGCATGAGCACCCCGCAGGTCCGCGCAGCAACACGTCCCACCACCAGGGAGGGGTTACGTGCCCGACACCGAGGGAGGACCATCGGCCCTACCGCGGCATGCCTCGTCGGCCCACACTGTTCGTCGTGCGGCGCGCGATGACGAACTCGACCGCGGACCGGGCTGCCAGCCCGCCTCCTCCGGGAAACCGGCGCCTGGCAGACTTCCACCCCGGATGGTTCGGGGCGGTCATGGGGACCGGCGTCATCGCCATCGTCGCCTCGAGTGATCCGGGGCACGCCGCTCTTCTCGCTGGAGCCATGACCGATGTCTCCTACGCGGCAGCGGCTCTGGCCGGGCTGCTGGCGATCGTGCTCGGTATCCCCTACCTGGGCCGCTGGCTCCTCTTTCCCACGAATGCGTGGGCCGACCTGCGGGATCCGACCGTCGGCCCACTGCACGGCACCTTCCCCGGCGGCATCCTGGTGCTCGCCGCGGTGGCCGCGACCGTAGGACCAAAGGTACTGCCCACGCACGCGGTACCGACCGTCATCGAGGTACTCGACGCCGTGGGGATCCCGCTGGCGCTCGCCATCAGCCTGGTGTTCGCGTACCTGCTGTTCACCTTGGAGCATCAGGACACCCGGGTGGTGAACGGTGGCTGGTTCATTCCTCCGGTCGTCACCATCATCGTGCCCGTGGTCCTCGTGCCGCTCTTCCCTGAAGTGGGACCGTCGGGCGCCCGGTTGCTGCTGTTCACCGGCTACGCCTTCTGGGGGGTCGGATTCCTCCTGTTTCTCCTGGTGCTCTCCATGCTGCACGATCGCATGATCACCCACGCCCTCCCACCGGTGGCGATGGCGCCGTCGCTGTGGATCGTCCTCGGTCCCGCCGGAGTGGGGGCGGCAGCGCTCGTCGACCTCGCCCGCTCGGCGCCGCTGGCGCTCGGCCCCAAAGCCGCTGCGATCGGCCCGATATCGCTGGTTGGAGCGAGTGCGCTCTGGGGCTTCGGCGCCTGGTCTCTCTTGGTGGCTCTCGCCCTCCTCACCCGCTATCTCCACTACGGCCGGGTTCCGTACGGGATCGGCTGGTGGGGCTTCACGTTCCCGCTCGGAGCGCTCACCCTGGCGACGTCTTCGCTTGCCGATGCCTGGTCGCTTCCGATCCTCGGCGAGATCGCGCTCGGTCTGTTGGCCTTGCTCGCCGTGCTGTGGCTGGGGGTGACCGCAGCGACGTTGCGTTCGGTGGTGAACGGAACGGCGTGGGTACGGGCCGGTCCAGACGGTCCGTCGGCCGTGGCAGCCGCCGGCCCCGGTACCCCCTCGACTGCTCCCGAGCCGGGCACGGCGAACGACTGATCACAGACGGCCCGAGGCCGGGTCCCTCTCCCAACGGAGGCGACCGCCACCTGCTCGGGGGTGGCGGTCGGCCGGTGCCACCGGGGTCACTTCCGGCGTCGAGTGGCTGTGTTCAGTGCCACCGCGGCCCGGACGAGCGATGCGAACGCCGCGTCGTCGACGGTCTCGCCCTCGTGGACATCGATGGCACGGCGGAGGTTGCCGCCGAGGCTGGCGTTGAACAGGCCGCCGGGGTCGTCGAGAGCGGCGCCCCTGGCGAAGGTCACCTTCACGTGCTCCTTGTAGGCCTCGCCGGTGCAGATCATGCCGTCGTGCGACCACACCGGGACTCCCCCCGGGTTGGTGGGCTTCTTCCACTTCACCTCTTCGACCACGGCGGGATCGGCCCGCTTGATCACCGACCGGAGGTGGGCCAGCGTGGCGCCGCGCCAACCGCCGAGGTCGGCGAGCATGGCGTCGATCACCTCCGCATCGGGTACGTCACCCATCGGAGGCGGCCTCCACCCCGCAGATGAACCCGTTGCGGGCCCGGGGAGTGTTGTCCACCCAGGCGTCGCCTGCGGTGGGAGCGGCGGCGAGCGCCTCGTGCCGGTCCCCGCGCCGCCTGTGCACCACTCCACCGGGAAGACGCGGTCCGTGCATCGGGTCACCCTACCGAGCCGGGCGAGGAGCGACCATCCCCCCGATGATTCCTGCGCTGCTCGAGGGCCTCGCCGGCGGGCCGACCCGATACCAGGGCACCCAGGGTCGCGACGACGCCGTCGACCGCCTCGTCGGAGAGGAGCTGCTCGATCGCCGAGTAGAGCCCGTCCTCGACCCCGCGGACCTGCGGGACGAGCGCACGGCCCCGCGACGACAGGCGGAGCTCGACGGCCCTCCGGTCCGAGATCGAGGCGGCCCGCTCCACCAGCCCCGCCCGGACCATCCGGTCCACCAGTCGGCTGGGATGGTCGCCCTCGCACACCAGCAGGTCGCCGAGCTGCCTGACGGTGAGCGGGCTCCGCTCGTCCAGGACGACCAGGGCCTCGGCCCAGGCGGGTGTGAGCCCGAGCTCGCGCAGCGCGGCGGCCAACACCCGGTTCCCCTCGCGCTGGGCTGCGAGCACCACGTACCGGAGCTCCTCCGCCCGCCTCACGGGACGGCGGCCCGCACGGACACCACCCCCGCTCGGTCGAGGAACGTGCACACCGCGGCCGCGTACCGACGGGGGTGGGTGAACCGGAACAGGTGACCGGTGTACCCGAGGACGACCAACCGGGCCCCCGGGATGCCCCGGGCCAGGACGGCGGTCGCCGCTTCCCCCACCAGGTGGTCGTAGGACGGCGTCAGCACCAGGGTGGGGACCCGGACGCGGCCCAGGCGGTCCCGGAGGTCGGCCCGTCGCGCCGCCCGCACCCGCGCCGTGTAGCTCGACCAGCCGGTCGCCTCGACGAACAGCCGGCGGCTTGCCCGCAACGACCACCGGACCTCCGCACCCGGCGCGCCGTCGTACGGCGAACGCAGCAGACGTGCGTGGACCCGGAGCGTCACCTGACGGTACAGCGCCCCCGGCATCCAGCGGGCCAGGTGGGATCCGGCCCTGGACACGACGGTGGTCAGCGGGTCGCTGGCGAACCCTCCGGAGAGGACGAGCCCGGTGAGACCGGGCGGCTGCCGGACGGCCAGGGCGGGTGCGACAGCGGCCCCGAAGCTGTCGCCGACCAGCACGTAGCGTCCGAGATCGGCCACCTCGGCGGCCAGCGCGTCGGCGTAGCGCTCGAGGTCGTCGAGGTCGTCGGGCAGCCGCGGAGCCCGCACCGGCAGGGGTGCGAAGGGACGCTGCTGGTCCGGACTCCACGCCGCGCCGCTGAAGCAGGGCACGAGCACCAGAGTCGGAGGATCGGGCTCACTCGTATTCATATGCTACAGCATATATGTTATGTCATAGATAGTCCAGGCGCCCACTGCGTCTCGCGCTCCGCTCGGGGCGGCCCCCTCCGAGGTCGCTGCGGGGCGCAGGTGGGGTCGCTACGGGCGGTCAGGCGAAGAACTCACCGCCGTTCACGTCCACGGTCTGCCCGGTCATCCCCCGCGAGAGGTCCGAGGCCAGAAAGACCGCCGCCCCGGCCACGTCGCCGTCGGTCGGGATGCGGCCGAGGGGCATGTTGGCGGTGATCTCGTCGACAACCTCCTGCTCGGCGACCCCGCGCTGGCGGGCGGTCATCGTCACGAAGAGCTCGACGTTCGGACCCCACATCCATCCGGGCAGGATGGTGTTGACCCGGATGCCGTACCCCCCGAGCTCGGCCGCCAGCGCCCACGCCGCGGTGTTGAGCGCCCCCTTGGACGTGGCGTAGCCCCCCTGGAGCGGGGGCGGCCTCCGGGTCACCATGGAGCTGACGAACACGATCGACCCCTCCCCCTGCCGCTTCATGGGACCGATGGCCGCCTTGGCCAGATGGAGCGCCCCGAAGAGGTTGACGTCCATGATCTTTCGCCACGTCTCGAGGTCCACGTCCTCGAACGACTGGAACACGTCAGGGCGGTAGGCACAGTTGACCAGGGCATCGACCCGACCGAACTCGTCGGCCGCCGCCGACACCAGCCGATCGCACTGGTCAGCGTGGACCACGTTGGTGACCACGGCCCGGGCGGTCCCACCGCTCCCGGCGATCTCCGCCGCCACCTGATCGAGGTAGTCGCCGGTCCGGGCGCCCATCACCACCGTCGCTCCCTCGGCAGCCAGGGCCACCGCCACCTCGCGGCCGAGGCCCGATCCGACCCCGGCGACCACGCACACCCGTCCCGACAGCAGCATCCGCTCACCCCCCGTTCGCTCCCCGGCTCCGGCGCCGGCCCGCGGCGGGCCCTCCGCCGGTCCGACCGGGGTCCCGGGCCACCCGGCCCCGGCCGTCGGCAGCGTAGTGCTGGATGGACGGCACCCGGCGGACAACCCGTAGGATCGCGGGAAACCGACCGGGAGGGACCACCATGGAGATGGAGTACCGGCGCCTCGGCGCCTCAGGCCTGAAGGTGAGCGTGCTGTCGTTCGGGTCGTGGGTGACGTTCGGCCCGCAGCTGGCAGGAACGCTGGCTGAGGAGTGCCTCGGGGCCGCCTACGAGGCAGGGGTCAACTTCTTCGACAACGCCGAGGCCTACTCCGCGGGAGAGTCGGAGCGCATCATGGGCCAGGCCATCGCCAAGCTCGGCTGGCCGCGCCACAGCTACGTCCTGTCCACCAAGCTGTTCTGGGGCCTCCACCCCGGACCCAACATGCGCAACACGCTCAACCGCAAGTACCTGCTCCAGGCGATCGACGGCTCGCTCGAGCGCTTCGGCCTCGACTTCGTCGACCTCGTCTACTGCCACCGGCCCGACCCGGAGACGCCCATCGAGGAGACGGTGCAGGCCATGTCCGACATCATCTCGAGCGGAAAGGCCCTCTACTGGGGGACCTCGGAGTGGTCGGCCGAGGCGCTCCGGGAGGCGTGGGACATCGCCGACCGCCACCACCTCCACAAGCCGGTGGTGGAGCAACCGCAGTACAACCTGCTGTGGAGGGACCGGGTCGAGAAGGAGTACGCACCGCTCTACGACGGGATCGGGCTGGGGCTCACCACGTGGAGCCCGCTCAGTTCCGGCCTGCTGACCGGCAAGTACCTCGATGGGGTGCCCGAGGGGTCCCGGGCCACGCTGCCGGGCTACGAATGGCTCCGCAACCTGCTCACGGACGCGGACCGCAACCGCAAGGTCGGCGAACTGAAGGCCATCTCCGACGGCCTCGGGTGCACCCTGGCGCAGATGGCCATCGCCTGGTGCGCGAAGAACCCGCACGTTTCGTCCGTGATCACCGGGGCGAGCCGGGTTGACCAGGTGCACGAGAACCTGAAGGCGCTCGATGTGGTCCCGTTGCTGACCGACGACGTGCTGGCCCGGATCGACGCCGTCTCCGGCTGAACCGGGGGCGGAACCGGAGCCGGGCCGACTCGGCTCAGCCGGGCCGGGATTGCTCAGACTCGCGGGCCCACTGGACCCGCTCGAGGTGAGCCAACGTCAGCACCCGACGACTGACCCTCCGGGCCAGGAAGAGGGAGAACACTGCGGCCGGGAGCTCCGCCACGAGCGCCAGGACGAGAGCCACCATCGTGGAGCTCCGACTGCCGGATGTCGTGACGTCGAACCAGGCGTCGACGATCAGCAGGGTGGCCGCCGCCATGGCCGGGTACTGCACGCGGGCGTCCACCCGGAACGCCATGTAGGCCGTCATGCCGAGCGCGACCACCAACAGCACGTCGAAGCCGACCCACGACAGGCGGTAGTGCCGCTCGAGGTTCCGCTTGGGGAGGGTGAGGGCGAGGTAGACGATCCACGGAACCAGGCCCACCGTGACCGCGAGGTACAGCCAGGCCATGCGCCGCGCCCGGCGCTGGATCGTCGCGTCCGGAACCCGGACCGGTGGATCGGTCGTGACCCCGCCGGTCGTGACCCCGTCCCCCGTGACCCCACCGGTGGCACGCCCGTCCCCCGGGACCCCACCGGTCGCCGGAGATGCCGACGTGCCGGCCGGCGCCGTCACCTGCAGTGGATCGGACCGTTCGATCACTGATCCAGTGTAGGGCCGCACCGGTGTTCGATCCGGTCCTCCCGCCCCTCAGGAGCGGGGGAACCGCGCGTCGTCGGGCGCCACGCTCCTCCGGAGCGCGGCCTCCATCAGCGACGTCTGGGTGCCGACACCCGTCACCTGTGGCGCCCGGTGCCACGACCCGTCCGGGGCCAGCAGCCAGGACTGCACGTCGTCGGCAAGGTTGAGTGTCAGGATCTCCTCGAGCCGTGCGGTGGCCTCCGGATCGACGACCGGGGTCATCGCCTCGACCCGCCGGTCGAGGTTCCTCCGTCGCAGATCGGCGGAACCGATGTAGTACCGGGCCGGAAGCGCTCCCGCCCCGCCGGAGCCCGCCCCGCCGGAGCCCGGGATACCGCCGGAACCACCTCCATCGGAGCTCGGGCGGTCGTCGGTGCCGCCTCCACCGAACCGGAGGATCCGGGAGTGCTCGAGGAACCGGCCGACGATGGAGCGGACGGCGATGGTCTCGGACAGGCCGGGCACTCCCGGGCGGAGGCAGCAGATCCCCCGGATGATCAGGTCGATGGGCACGCCGGCCTGGGACGCCCGGTACAGGGCATCGATCACCGGGACGTCGTCGAGCCCGTTCACCTTGAGGATGATCCGTCCGTCGGGGCCCGCCTCCGCCTGCTCGTCGATCCGCTCGATCACCGTGTCCCGGATCCCCCCGGGTGAGGTCACCAGCTCCCGGTAGTGCGGCGGGCGGCTGAAGCCGGTGATGTAGTTGAAGAACCGGGTCACGTCGTCCCCGAGCTCGGGCCGGGAGGAGAGCAGGCCCAGGTCCTCGTACATCCGGGCGGTCTTCGGGTTGTAGTTGCCGGTGCCGACGTGACAGTAGCGGCGCACCGTGTCACCCTCCTGGCGGACGATGAGGGTGGTCTTCGAGTGCGTCTTCAGCCCCATGAGGCCGTAGATGACGTGGGCCCCGGCCTCTTCCAGCGCTCGGGCCCACCCGATGTTCGCCTCCTCGTCGAACCGGGCGGTGACCTCCACCAGCACGGCGACCTGCTTGCCGCGCTCGGCGGCGTCCACCAGGGCGGCCACCACCGGGCTGTCCCCCGAGGTCCGGTAGAGGCACTGTTTGATCGCCAGCACGTGGGGGTCGGCCGCAGCCTGGTTCATCAGCTCCTCGACCGAGGCCGAGAACGACTCGTACGGATGGTGCACAAGCACATCGCGCCCATCGAGCACCGTGAAGACGGAGGTGGCCTCGTCCCGTTCGACTCCGGCGAAGGCGGACGGGACGAGGGGCGACCAGGGCGGGTCGTGGAGCGCCGGTAGGTCAAGGGCGTGGAGCGCCCACAGGCAGTCGAGGCCGAGCGGGCCGGCGAACTCGGACACGTCCTCCGCGTCGAGCCCGAGGTCGGCGGCGAGACGTCCGACCGGATCGGAGGACGTCCTCGCGTCCACCTCCAGCCGGATCACCGGGAGGAAGCGCCGGCGCCGGAGCTCCTCTTGGAGTGCGATGAGGAGGTCGTCGGCCGCGTCGTCGTCGAGCGCGAGATCCGCGTCACGGGTGACCCGGAACACGCAGGGCGCACCGAGCTCCATCCCCGGGAAGAGCTCGTGGAGGAACGCCACCAGCACTTCCTCGATCGGCACGAAGCGGGCTTCACCCGGAAGGTCCAACAGGCGGGGAACGTTGGGCGGGACCTTCACCCGGGCGAACCGAGTGGTTCCGTCGAACGGGTCGCGGACCTCCACTCCGACGTTCAGCGAGAGGTTGGAGATGTAGGGGAACGGGTGGCTCGGGTCGACCGTGAGGGGGGTCACCACCGGCAGCACGAGCCGGTCGAACACCTCTCGCAGATGGGCGCGGTCGTCGTCGCCGAGGGACACCCACTCGCACAGCTCGATGCCCGCGGAGCGCAGCGCCGGGACGAGGTCCTCGTTCAGCAGCCGCTGCTGGCGGAGGACCATGCGTCCCAGCGAGGCGTGCACGTCGTCGAGCAGCTCACCGGGCGTGCGGCCGTTCGGGGCCCGGTTGACCATGCCGGCGGTCACCTGGCGTTTGAGGCCGGCCACCTGCACCTGGAAGAACTCGTCGATGCGCTCGCTGAAGAGGGCGAGGAACTTCACCCGCTCGAGGAGCGGGACGGTCGGATCGGCCACCAGGTCGAGCAGCCGGTCGTTGAAGTCGAGATCGGAGAGCTGCCGGGCGAAGTACCGGGTCTCCCGGCGTTCCGTTCCCGGTGACCCGGCTCCCGGTGACCCGGCTCCCGGTGACCCGGCTCCCGGTGACCCGGCTCCCGGTGACCGCGCCGTGGTGTCCGTCATCGGCTCACGATACCGTCCCGCTCCCCGGCGAGCCGCCGGGCGACGTGCGTCGGACCGGGGGCACCGTCGGCGACGTGGCCGGGACCACCTCAGGATCATCTAGGTTCCTCAGGTACCACTGGGACGGAGTGCCCGGGCGTCACGGGAACATGGGAAGGTGCCGGACATGGCCAAGGAACGACTGATCGAGGTCATCGTGGAGATTCCGCGGGGCAGCCGGAACAAGTACGAGTACGACCACGAGCGGCATCTGATCCGGCTCGACCGCCGGCTCTTCTCGGCGACCTTCTACCCCGCCGACTACGGGTTCGTCCCTGAGACCCTGGCGGAGGACGGCGACCCGCTCGACGCGCTGGTCCTGATCGACGAGCCGACCTTCCCGGGCTGCCTGGTCGAGACCCGCCCGGTCGGCGTCTTCTGGATGTCCGATGAGAAGGGCCCCGACGCCAAGATCATCTCGGTGGCGTGCGGGGACCCGATGTGGGATGCGGTGAGCGATCTGGAGGGCCTCCCTCCCCACCTCACCCACGAGATCGCCCACTTCTTCGAGGTCTACAAGGACCTCGAGCCGGGGAAGCTCACCAAGGTCGGGGGCTTCGAGGGGGTCGACGCCGCCTGGGCGGAGATCGACCGCTCGTTCGCCCGCGCCGCCGAGCACGCCAGCGACCGGACACCGTAAGGGTCTCGCCGGCAACCCTCGCGCAGGTCAGCCCAGGACGCGCGCCTTCTCACGGGCGAACTCCTCCTCGGTCAGGACTCCGGTGTCCCGAAGCTGCCCCAGCTTCACCAGCTGGTCGAGCCGGTCGTCGGCAGCGGGGGTGGGCGCGCTCTGCGGGGCGGGCGCGCTCTGCGGGGCGGGCGGAGCGGCAGGAGGGGCCTGCTACTGGGCACCGGCCTGTCCCAGCGCATCGGCCTGTTGCTGACCAGCCATCTGGCGTTCGGCGGCGGCGGTCCCCGCCTTGGCTCCCATGTAGGAGACCCCGCCGATGGCTGCGGCCCGCAGGAGCGGGCGTCGACGTGCGATCCTCACGGGACTCAGCCCTCCTCGTCGTCGAGCTCGAGGCCGAGGCCGAGGGCGATCTCGGCCGCGGCCTGCATGATACGGACGTTGCCGACCGCAGGGTTCAGCCCCACGAGCAGCCCGAGGATCTCCTCGGGGGTCACCCCGCTGTCGAGCGCCAGGGCCACCTGGAAGGCGTAGGAGGCCGGGGCCGCATCGGAGGCGACCAGGGCGGCGATGTTCACCAGGGCGTAGGTCTTGGCGTCGAGCCCCGACGGCTCGAGGTTGTCGAGTCGGGCGGCGAACAGATCCTCCAGGGCCACCGCATCGTGCTGGGCCACGCCGAGCAGGATCTCCGCCGTGGTCAACGTGGGTGGCATGTCGGCGACCTCCAGGGGTCCTCGTCGCACCGGGTCCCCGGAGCGTTCACTCGGGCCGGTCCGTCCGACCCGAGTGCAACCCTGGCGGGAGGCTCCGGGCTAACCCCAATACCGTTCAGTTAAGAAGACCAGGGTGTAATCTGGCCGTGTGCCCCGCCCCGGTTGGAGGAAGCCCGCGTCGGACCGCCGGCTCTCGGATCTGGTCTCGGTGGGGGTGTTGACCCGTACCTTCCCGCCGGCGCTGGTCGACGAGGTGGTCGCCGGCTGCGAGCGCACCGAACGACGCAACCGTTCGCTCCCGGCCCGGACCATGGCCTACTTCTCGATCGGCATGGCGCTGCATGCTGAGGGCTCCTACGAGGACGTGTTGGGCCTCATGACCGACGGCCTGGCGTGGAGCTCGGGCGAGGAACCACCCATCCTGGCCTCGAGGTCGGCGATCTTCCAGGCGCGCGCCCGGCTCGGCCCCGAACCGGTCGAGGCGCTGTTCGCGAAGGTCGCGGCGCCGCTTGCCAGCGAGGCCACCCCGGGGGCCTTTCTCGGTGGCCGGCGGCTCGTCGCCATCGACGGGACGTGCCTCGACATGGCCGATACCACGGAGAACGCCGCCTCCTTCGGACGTCCCGGCGTCAACAAGGGTGAGCAGGCGGCCTTCCCCCAGGTTCGGGTGGTGGCGATCGCCGAGTGCTCCACCCACGCCATCTTCGACGCTGCCGTCGGGCCCTACACGACAGCGGAGAACACCATGGCGGGCGCCGTGATCGACCGGCTCCAGCCCGGGATGTTGCTGCTGGCCGACCGGGGGTTCTGCGGGTTCCCCTTGTGGTCACGGGCGGTTGCCACCGGAGCCGACCTGTGCTGGCGGGCCATGTCCAACATGAAGCCACGCTTTGTCGAGACCCTGGTGTTGGCGGCATGATTGCCTGGTGACGTAGGGCCTCGTCCCGGCCACGCTCTTTGGGCATGCGATTGGACGCCGGGCCACCTCCAGCGAGGAAGATGAGCGGTCCCTGAACGCGAGGGACCCCCTCCTCACCAGTTGGCACTGCGGTGGAGGGGGTCCAAGGCGGTGTTTCCACCGGTGTCCATCGTATGGCCTTGTTCCCTGTCCGTCGACGAGTACGTGGCCGCCGGTCACCTGGTCGACTTCCCGCGGCCGGTGTGTCCGAACTGTTCGGCAGCCATGACTTTCTGGTCCGGGTATCGGCGCCAGGTCCGATCGGTCGGCCAGTGCTCTTCGATCTGGGTGCCGAGGTTGCGGTGTGGCCCCTGTCGTGCCACCCATGCCTTGCTCCCAGCCTTTGTACTGGTGAAGCGGCTGGATGTCGTCGAGACCGTCGGGGGCGCCCTCGATGCGGTGGTCGGTGATGGAGACGGCATCCGGACGGCCGCTGATCGTATCGACGTTCCTCACACCACGGTCCGAGGATGGGTGAGGCGGTTCCGCGCTCGTGGCCGGGAACTGGCGGTTGCGTTCGCGGCGTTGGCCACAGAACTGGGCGGGGTCGTCACCACGCCGGTCACCGACGCCGGCCGTCATGCCGCCGCTTCAGTGCGGGCCGCCTGGCGGGCAGCGTCGGCCCTGCCGGGCTGGCTCGGCTGTGGCCGCTGGCGGTTCGTCTCGTCGGTCACCGGCGGGAGGTTGATCGCCACCAACACGAACTCGCCCTACCTCTTCGTCGGCAAACGGCGTTTCATGCCTCCTGTCCCATAAGAGGGACCACGACCCCAAGGAGATGACATGGAACATCCGAGAGACGACGCCATCGCACTGCACCGCTGGGCAGTGATCGCCGAGGCGGCGAACGAGCGATTGACCCCGACTGAACGGGGATCGGCCGTCCGAGCGGCAGCTGCGAAGACGCATGCCCATCCGAACGGCGAGGAGCGCCGCTACTCGAGGACCACGATCGACCGGTGGATCCGGGCGTGGCGCACGGAGGGAATCGCCGGCCTGTCCCCGGTCCCCCGGGCCGACTCCGGGGCGGTGCGGTCCCACCCCGAGCTGTTCACCGAGGCGGCGGCGCTCCGTCTCGAGCTGCCGTCCCGGTCCTCGGCCCAGATCGCCTCGATCCTGTTCCACCGCCACGGGATCAGGGTGTCGGAGCGGACGATCCGGGGCCAGCTCCGCCGTCGGGGGCTGCACCGTGAGGCCTTGGAGGCCACACCGAAGGCCTTCGGCCGCTATGAGGCCTCCCGCCCCAACGAACGCTGGATCACCGACGTGCTGGTCGGCCCCTACGTTCCCTGGCCGAAGACCTCCGCATCGGTGCGGGCCAAGTTGTTCCTCATCGTCGACGACCACTCCCGTCTGCTCGTTGACGGGCAGTTCTTCGCCCATGAGAATGCTCGGGCGTGCCAGGACCTGCTGAAGCGCGCCATCACCCGTCGTGGCGTCCCCGAGGTCCTCTATGCGGACAACGGGGCACCGTTCGCCAATGCCTGGCTGGCCCGGACCTGCGGGGTGCTGGGCGTCCGCCTGGTCCACTCGAAGCCCTATTCGCCCGAGGGACGAGGGAAACAAGAGCGCCTCAACCGCTACATCCGGGAGGCCTTCCTGGCCGAGGCCACCCACCGGGGCATCGACTCCCTCGACGAGCTGAACGACCTCTTTAGCGCCTGGGCCGAGCAGGTCTGCAACCGGCGGGTCCACCGGGAGACCACCGAGATCCCGATCGAGCGCTTCGAGAGGACCGGACCGCACCGCCAGGCCGACCCCAATGCCCTGGCCGAGGCCTTCCGCTGGTCCATCACCCGCAAGGTCACCCGAACGGCCACGGTGCCGCTGGAGGGGAACCACTACGGAGTCGACCCGTCCCTCGTCGGCCGGCGGGTGGAGCTGCGTTACCACCCCGAGGACCTCTCGGTCATCGCCGTGTTCTTCGAGGGGAAGCCGGCTGGCATGGCCACCCCGTTCGTCATCGGGCGCCACACCCATCGGAGCGTCCCCCAGGCCGCCGCCTCGCCACCGGAGTCGACCGGGATCGACTACCTCGGCATGGTCCACAGCGCCCACGACGAGGAGGCCGGGACCGGCCAGAAGATCGACTTCTCTCAACTCGCCATGTTCGCCGGCACCGAAGATCGCGTCGACGACCAGGTGGCACGATGAGCCGGGCGCCGTGGGTCACCCACTTCGGACTCAGCAGAACCCCGTTCGGCAAGTCGATCGCCGCCGGCGACCTGTTCTGTCGCCAGGCCCACGCCGAGGCGGTGGCCAGGATCAACTTCTGCGTGGCCGAGTCCGCCCTCGGGGTCATCACCGGTGACGTCGGGGCCGGCAAGACCGTGTCGGTCCGGGCCGCGGTCAGTGCCCTCGACCTGACCCGTCACCAGGTCATCTACGTGGCCAACCCGGCATTTGGGACCCGAGGACTCTACGTCACCATCGTCCGGGCCCTCGGAGCGGAGCCGCGCTACCTGAAAGCGGAGCTGATGGCCCAGGCGGCCGACCTGTTGGCCGCCGAGGAGGCCGAACGCCACCGTCGGGTGGTCATGGTCGTCGATGAGGCGCATCTCCTCGACCCCGCCCAGCTGGAGGAGCTCCGGCTGTTGACGAACTCCCAGATGGACTCGGCATCGCCGTTCGCGGGGATCCTGGTCGGACAGCCGACCTTGTCCCGCCAGCTGCGGATGGGCATGTTCGCCGCCCTCGACCAGCGGATCGCCACCCGGTTCACCATCAAAGCTATGGACATCGGCGAGTCCTCCTCCTACCTCCGCCACCACCTGGCCTTGGCCGGAAGGGAAGAGCCGCTGTTCGCCGACGATGCAATCGCCAGACTCCATCGAGTCTCCAACGGCCTACCCCGGGCGCTCAACAACGCGGCGATCGCCGCCATCATGGCGGCCGCCGCCGATAACAAGGATCTGGTCGACGACGCTTGTGCCAAGAAGGCCGCCGCCGAACTGACGAAGGACTGACCGTGACACTCAACCTCTCAGACTTCGACACCGGCGACGAACCCCAGCGCATCACGGTCGTCGTCGACCTCCTACCCGGCCCACTCACCGAGGCACTCGCCGGACGCATGCTCCACCTGGTCGTCGACGAGCTACGCCAAGTGTGTGCAGACGTCACCGCAGTGCGGGTCGAGATCCACGGGACCATGGCCTCGTGGTGAGCTTCGCTCCGCACCCGCGGGGACCACCATCACCAAGGAGTGTTGCCGAGCCATGGTCACCGAGCGTTGCCGGCCGATGTGCAAACAGCGTGGCCGCCAACACCTGGCTGACGGCTCCTGGCTCGCAGAGCTCCGACCGTCGGGCAACGCCGGACGCAAGGCGACGCCACTGACCATCCGGGTCATCGACTACAGGATCGACGACGGGCGCGAAAACGGCGAGCCCTACCGGCTCTTCACCACGATCCTCGACCCCGACGACGTTTCGGCCCTCGACCTTGCTGCTGCTTCTACCGAGCGCTGGGAGATCGGGTCCGCCTTCGACGAGCTGAAGGCCCACCAACGTGGTCCACGAACCGTCCTGCGTTCGAAGTCACCGGACCTCGTGCTCCAAGAGGTCTGGGGTCACCTCTGTTGCCACTACGCCATCCGCACCCTCATGTGGGAGGCCGCCGACCACGTCGGGGTGGACCCAGACCGGGTCAGCTTCGTTGCCGCCCTCCGCATCGCTCGCCGCTCGATCGCAGCGGCGCGCGATGTTTCCCCCTCAGGGCACTGAGCACGGGTGGCGCTCTGCCATCGCTCTACTCGCCTGACGGCGCAACCGGGCACGACGACTGCGGTCCAACCCGAGAGTCGTCAAGCGCAAGTACGTGAAGTGGCACGTGAAGCGGGCTCGACACCAGTCCTGGCCACAGTCCACCCGCCCACCTCGGTTCGGGGTGCCCGGCAACCCGAGTCCCGAACTCAACGGTATTGCCGCTAGCCAGCGCCCACGACCTGCGTCTCACCCCCGCGTCGGGCCTCGACCGGAGTCGGACCCGGACCGGCAGTTCCGACCTCCTCCCCGAAGGACCTCCGCGGTCCCTCCCGTGTGAACCATCGGGGGTGCGCTCAGCGGGGATGCCCGACGCGCCCGCCGGCACCGGCCGCGCGTGCAGCCGCCTCCGAACCCGGTGGTGGCCGGACCACGGGACAAGGGCGGTGTCAGCGGGCGGTGATGTACTCCAGCAGTTCGTTCCGGTGACGCTCGAGATCGCCGATGCGGCTCTTCACGACATCGCCGATGCTGACGATGCCACAGAGCTCGCCGCCTTCGACCACCGGGACGTGCCGGATGCGGTGCTCGGTCATCACCGACATGATCTCCTCGACGTCGTCATCGGGCGAGCAGGTCCGCACCTCCCCGGACATGATCGACGCCACCGGCTCCGCGAGCAGGTCCCCGCGTACCTCGCTCAACCGCTGCACGATGTCGCGCTCGGAAACGATGCCCTCGATGTGCCGACCGTCCGGCGACACCACCAGGGCCCCCACCCGGTGACGGGTCAGTTCCGCCACCGCGCCGCCCACGGACGCCTCAGCGGCGATCGTCGCCACCATGGAGCCCTTCTCCTCAAGCAAGTTCCGCACCAACATGGCAACCCCCACGTTCCAGGACCGGCAACCGACGACCAGCGCTGCCCGATGCAGCCCGCCGCCATCTTCGCGCCCAAACGCCCGGAACGGAATAGGGATTGAGCTGGGAGAACACCACAATTGCAGCCGACCGGGCATGTGCGTTCCCGCACAAGGAGCCGTTGGCGGACGCGGGCGGAAGGCGACCGTTCCGAACACACCCCGCTCCACACCCCGCACCGACCGGACCTCCCGTTCGGTCCGCGGTCCTGGCAGCTCGTCGCTCGCATGTCGCCCGGACGGCGTACGATGTGGGCCCGCTCGTTCCGTCATGCCTCGTCCGGACGCTGCGGGCGGTGTCCAGGACCCGGGGATGTAGCTCAGTTGGCTAGAGCACCTGCTTTGCAAACACGAGTCGGAACGATTGATTGCGTCAAGCGAATGGAGCCTGACTGACAACACCGCATCACACCTCGGGGGCGTAACTCAGCTGGTAGAGTGCCACCCTTGCACGGTGGAAGTCGAGGGTTCGAGTCCCTTCGCCTCCACTCCCCGAGCAGTCAAAGCACGTACTCTGCTCTCAGATTGACGCATAGATGACGCATTGGTGGCACAATGGCTCTCGTGTCCCCACGCGAGCGCAAGGGTAAGCAGTTCGTCGATTCGGGCGTCTGGTACACCGAGCCCACAGCGTCGAGGCCTTACTGGCGCATCGACTGGATCGACCCCTCCACTCGACGACGCCGAGAGGTAGTCGGCGGCAGGACCGAGAAGGAGGCAATGAAGCGTGCCTCCGAGATCGCCGAGAAGCTGTCCGGCGGGTTGCCGGTCGAGTCACAGCGGGAACGCACCACACTCGAGGAAGCGATGGGCATGTGGCTCAACGAGCCCGCCTATCACCCTCGCTGGGGCCGTCCCTACGAAGAGCACATGGCGGACCGCTACAAGAAGCACGTGCGCCCGCTGCTGGGCAACCGAGCCTGCGGAACTCTGACGAGTGAGGATGTCGTGCGAGTCCTCACAACAATGCAGAACCGCGGCCTCGACCCCGAGACCAAGAAGCCGCTACCACCGCTGGCTCCGGGAACGATTGCGAAAGTCGGACTGCTGATCGGCCAATGGAACCGCTGGGCTCGTCAGCGAGGGTTCACCAATCAACACCTGATGGACGGCGTGGACGTCCAGTCGATCACCAACCCGGCAGCTGACCCCTCGACCCGACACCTGGACGAACCCGATGTCAAAGACTCGGATGCTGCCGAAGTGACATCAGACATGGTGCCCGACCAAGCCAGCATTCAGGCCTTCGTGACGGCACTGGAAAAGAGCAAGTGCCCGTGGTTCGGACTGGCGGCTGAACTCTCAGCCACCGTAGGTATCCGCTTCGGTGAGCTGCTGGCGTTGAAGTCCGAGGACGTGGACCTCAAGAAGCGGACGATCACTATTGCCAGATCTCTCGAACGTCCAGCATCCGGGCGGGCCAGGCTCAAGCCCACCAAGAATCGTCGTCTGAGAACAGTCCCGTTGGTCCCGGCGTTGGTCCCCAAGATGACGGCTCGGTTGGCCGAGGTGGATGGCAACCATTCACGACCCCCTGGGGCACGGGGCGCCATTCCGAGACTGGTTGCGTGACCAGGGGATTCGCGAAGTGACCGCCGTGTTGGTTGACTGGCGGGGATGGGGGAGCCGCACCGCGGAGGCC
>Ga0080006_1146452_pt1 | contig 42744 bp, 42 predicted proteins | sample RS3BMetagenome_FD_69209 | JGI IMG/M metagenome (GOLD analysis project Ga0080006, IMG submission 69209) | Ferric oxide microbial mat and aquatic microbial communities from Rainbow Spring, Yellowstone National Park, USA - RS3B (SPADES... ...
GGCGGGGTGTAGGGGGGGGGGGGGGGGGGTAAGTTTATCCCGGACCATCGCTAATTGCGCGACCGATGACACCTGTCGGCCGGTAATGGACCGCCGACAGTAACATCAACATCAGAGGCGAGATGCGGAAATTCTTCGCTTTGTCAAACGACGACCGCGAGAAGACCGCTCGGTCTCAATGTGCTTGACTTGACCTACCAACCGCGGGTTTGCATGAGGTGCTGCTCCTCGATAGCGGCGGCGGCGAGCCCCTTCATGGTTCCAGTGACGGCTTCCGAGGCCTCGGCTACGGTTTTGGGGTCGTTGAAGTGAGTGGTGGCGATGACAATGGCGCGGGCGCGGCTGACGGCCTCGGCGCGCTCGTCGGGATTGCGGTGCTCGCCTACCTGGTGGGCTTTGCAGAGGCCTTCGGAGTTGTGGGCCAGGGTCCAGAGATCGACATCGAGAGGTGTTGCCCGCTCCTTCATGAAGATGCCCGAGCCTACGAAGACGGTCTCGGCGCCGAGCTGCATCATGAGCGCGGCGTCGGCGGGTGTGGCGATGCCGCCGGCCGAGAAATTGGGGACGGGAAGCTTGCCGGATTTCGCGACCATGCGTACCAGCTCGTACGGGGCGCCGTGGACCTTGGCGGCGTTGTAGAGCTCTTCGTCGCCGAGGACGGTAAGGGCTTTGATCTCACGGACGATCTGGCGCATGTGCTGGACGGCGTGGACGACGTCTCCGGTGCCGGGCTCGCCTTTGGTGCGGATTAGAGCTGCGCCTTCGGAGATGCGGCGTAATGCTTCTCCCAGGTTGCGCGCGCCGCAGACGAAGGGGGTAGTGAAGGCATGCTTGTCGATGTGGTAGGTCTCGTCGGCGGGAGTCAGAACTTCGGATTCGTCGATGAAGTCGACGCCGAGAGCTTCGAGAACCTGTGCCTCGGCGAAGTGGCCGATGCGGGCCTTGGCCATAACGGGGATGCTCACCGTGGCCATGATTTCTTTGATGAGCTTGGGATTAGCCATGCGGGCTACGCCGCCCTCGGCGCGAATCATGGCGGGGACGCGCTCGAGAGCCATGACGGAGACGGCTCCGGCCTCTTCGGCGATGCGGGCCTGCTCGACGTTCATGACGTCCATGATCACGCCGCCTTTCAGCATCTCGGCGAGGCCGAGCTTGAGGCGGAGAGACGAGGAGCCGAAGTTGCCGTTGCCATTGTGAAGATGATCTGCCATGCCGGTTCCTGCTTTCTTTTCAGCGATGCGCGGTGCGGGTGCACAGTGATGTGTGGGTGTCCGCGAGACATCTAAGTTTAGCAGCTTTGCAAGGCCGTTAACGGAAGAGCATCGTGCATGCCGATCTTTGAGCCAGCCTGGTGCAGCGCGCGGGGTCATGGACGATGCCGGCATGCGTGAGCCCGCCACAGGCATCGGCGACAATGAACACTTCGAAGCCGTCACGAAGAGCTGAAAGGCCGGGAAAAGAGACACAGGCTTCGGTAAGCAGGCCCGCTATCAGCAAGCGCTTCCTCCCGGTTGCGAGCACGGCTCCCCGAGCTTTCTCGTCTTCCCAGACATTCATGTTCCTGCGCTCTATCGATTGAACGCCCGGGAGCGCTGCCTGGAGTGGACCAAGCAAAGGTCCGCTGTACACTCGCGATGCGGAGGTCGAAACAATCACTGGAACCTCGAAGGCCTGAGTAGTACGGGCGAAGGCGACTGCATTACTGAGAACAGTCTGGCGCGCCTCCGACTCCACACCGAACGCCAGGCCGGCCTGGAAATCAACCAGTAACCCCTCGCAATCTCCAGGCGTCAGCAACGACGACGATACATCCATGAGAAATCCTCCTGAAGAGGCCAGTGTCACACTGCCATGCAGGGTTCAAGTCGTCCAGCATCTGAACGCAGATGATTGGATGCTAAAAAACGGTCAGTCCATCTCGTCTTCCCGTTCCAGTAGTAGAGGACGCTCCAAGGTGAACGGGTAGAGTTTCCCGGGAGCCGTTTTGGGGCATTCAAGAAGACGGTTGAATAGCAGATCGAGCTCGAATATACTCTGGCGCTCTGCAACGTCCATTGGCTAATCGAGTCTCTATGGTGACTGTGACGTGCTTTGGTTGATCGAATTGATGCGGGTGACCTCGATGGGGCACTCGTGACTTTGCCGGTCGAGCATAGGTCCGACTTGATGACTTGCATCGTTGAACGTGACCCACTATGTGTGTGTATGCGTAGCGACGATCCACTTGTCTCGCATGAAGCGATACATGCGCACTTATTGAATGGCAAACTCTCCCTGTTTCAGTATCCAAAGGTGCCATCATGCAGCACATGATCGAATGCTCGAACTGCTCCACAGCGTTGGTATCACGCCGAAGAAAGCCAATTCAAACAGCAATCGAGAGCAGATCCGATGGACCCCTCAAGAGGGCACTATTACGCCTTATTCGCAAGACTTCGCGGTTGATGCCTGGCCTAACGTGCAGGCCCATACATGGCGTTGATTGGACGATGGACACTGCGGTCATTCTCAAGCCCAAGTCGCAGCATCCAGCATTGGCAATGTTTATGCACGAAGTCAAGAGACGGTCGGTTGAGACCGCCGCAAAGTGGGCACGTCCAGTGACGTTGATTGAAGACGCACGAACCGGAAAAGCGTTGTTACGCGATCCGGGGGACATGCTTTATGAGTCCGGACCTGAGTTCTCCGCGCGGAAGATGCCACATGACCATAAAAGCGGGAATTTACCAAGGAAAGGGCTCGGATATCGGGGTGTAGCTTGGCGGCTGAGAATGGATTCGGCTCGGTAGATCCTGAGGTAGAACTCTGCAGCATCCCGGAGTAAGGGCGCGACGAAATAAGCCGGCATGCGGTTCAACCGTGTGCGAAGATGGCAGACCCTCCGGTACGCGCCGGTTGCTACTAAACCCGGGTACAGGAGCATAGAAAAGCTGCCCGCTATATCTCACGAGCCATGCAGATGGAGGAAGGAACTGCCTCACATGCGCCAAGATGCTCCGCATTTCTTGAACATGGAGCGACGATCAGTGTTTCTTTGGGCCCGTCGGGAAATCCTTCGAGAGGCTTCGAATGATCAAGTCCGCTTGCGTACCGCCTTTGCAGGATGGATGGCCGAATCCGCTGGGGCTGTTGTTGTTCTGGAAATCCAGGATCATGTTGTCGTTGTGCTCAGCGCTGGGGCCCATGGGAACGGCGTCGAGTGCAAGCTGATGGCGGACTTTCCAGGCAATGACGTGGTCTGTGCAGGAGGTGTCGCCGCTGAGGCCAAGGCCGCCGATGATGCGACCGTCCGTCGCATAGAGGGCTAGGCCGCCGCCGAAAACGATGATGCCGCCGATCGCTTTGCCGACCATTGGGTCGTTAGGCGTGCCGAAGGTTGCTGGGTTGCCGACCACCGCTGCAGGGTTGGGGGGCTGGCTGGTGGCGAGGCTGTAGAGGCTTTGTCCAGGCTGCGATGCCGCGAAGATGTTGGCGGTTGAAAGAGCGTAGTCGCGACTGCTGAGGCCATTGGCGGTATTGGCTTTTGAAGCAGCGATCACTCGACTGCCGGGCCACTCATCGGAGCGCGTTGTGCCGGAGAAAACGATGGCGCACACGATGCCGTCGCGGTTGACGACGGTGGCCCATTCCTGATTGCCCAGGCCTCCGTTCTTCGCGGCTCCCTCGCGGACGACCGACTGTACGACCTGCTTCAGGCGACCGGCGTCCGGCAAACCGGAACAATCAGGTTTGGCCTGCGCCAACATCGGAGCTGCCAAGGTGGTGAGAGTGCACAAGACAGCGAAAATCTGGAGTTTCCTTAATGAAATCGTGGTGGCTTCGATGGACATGTGTGTATCTCCCGCTGGACATTGGACGGTGTTTGGATCACTGCAACTGGCGAAGGTAGGCGACAAGGCCGTTCAACTGGTCGCCAGTGAACTGGGTGAGGTCGGGCATTTGTGCGCCGGGTTTCATGGATTGCGCATGGGTGATCCAGGCTTCGAGGTAAGCGTCATTGTTGGGAAAGGAATCCGACGCGAGAGCGAGGCGGCTGCCGATGTGAGTGAGGTCGGGAGCAACGCGGCCGCCGGCAACGGTTCCCCGGACGGTGTGGCACATGGAACAAGGGCCGGCGAGGAAGGTCTGCTGTCCGGCAACGGCTTCGGCGGTTTGCGGCTCGATGCCAGGCTGACGCTGGGCTTCGAGCCACGTTTCGTAATCGCCCGGCTCTTGGGTGACAGCGATGAGGCGCATGTGAGCGTGCTGGGCACCGCAGAATTCGGCGCACTGACCGCTGTAATTTCCGTCGTTGGACGCTTGAATGCGGATGTAGTTTTTGTGACCGGGGATGAGATCGACCTTGCCGTGGAGCGCCGGGATCCAAAAGGAGTGCATGACATCGGCGGTAACGACCTCGATGTTCACAGGCCGGTGAGACGGCAGGTGGAGTTCGTTGGCGGTGGTGAACTGCTTGTTGACATCATCGTCGAGGTACTGGATCTCCCACCACCACTGATGACCGATGATGCGAATCTCGGGCTTCATGACCATCTGGGCGTTGGCCATGTTGCCGTGCATGCCGTGTATGGGGAAGTCCATGAGCAGGTTGAGGCCGAGGATGAACAGCACGCTCAGGACGAGCAGAGGGACGGCGACGCCGCCAATGGCGATCCAGAGGTGGCCCCCGCCGGCATCTATCGGGGCATGCTCGGCGAGGGAGCCCCGGCGCCGTTTGAAGCCCCAGCCGATGAGCGCCCACATGATGAGCGTGAGGATGAGGAAGAGCACCGTCATGAAGAGCGACAGGTGCGTGATGCGCGTGGAAGCGGGCCCTTCCCTCTGGAAGACGGACTGCGCGACACCGCAGCCTCCTAACAGCAGGATGGCGCTGGATGCCGCGAGGATGGAGAGGCGCTGCTTCATTTTGGCCCCTGCGCTTCGGAGGGTTTGGTGTCTGCGCCGCGGTTGGGATTACCGTGCGTGGGCTCCTGAATTTCTGAGGTGCGGGATTGGGTGCCGATGCCGCGCATCGTGTTGTTCATGGGATCGGGGACCATCTCGTCGGCGGGCTCGATGGGTGGGTCAGCCTCCTGCGGTGTGCGCATGGACTTGATGTAAGCGACGAGCTCCCAGATCTGTTCCTTTGGAATTTTGGAACCCCAGGCGGGCATACCATTCGCGCGGCCCTGCGCGATGCTGTCGAAGATCTGGTCGTCGCGGCTGCCGTAGATCCAGACCTCGTCGCGCAGGCTCGGGCCCATGCCTCCCCCGGCGTGGCCGCCGTGGCAGCCGGAGCAGTTGTACCAGTTGAAGAGCCGGCGGCCGTCCTGTAGGGCGACGGGATCGCTGGTCAGCGGATTGGTCATGTAGTGGGCCAACTGCGTGTCGCCGGGGATGGGGCCGACGGGCACGGACGCGGCGGAGGTTGCGCCTTCCTGCACGGTGGAGCGGTCGCGCCGACGGCAGCCAGACGGAAGGAGGAGAAGAGAACAGATCACGAGCAGGGGACCGAATCGCATGTCACTTCTCCTCTGGCGCAGTCGGCGCTGTGAGGTTGAGTTGCGGAATTCCGTAGGACCGCAGGATGGCGTCGATTTCGCTATGGCGGCGGACGAGTTCGGCCTCGAGTTGCTGTTTGAGCTGAGTGTCGCCTTCGCGGACGCCGAGGCCGATGTTGAAGGTCAAGGGAAGTTCGGGGTCAGAGGGGTCGCCGTCGATGGGCGTGACATCGAGCGGCACCGCCGAATGCCGCGCGAAGTAGCCTGCGAGCGGACCCCAGACAACAGCCACGTCGACCTCTTTGTTTGTGACGGCGGCAATGAGATCGGCGGAGGGGTTCTTTTCGGCGAGATTGCCGAAGATGCTGTAACCGACCAGGTTCTGAACGATGCCACGGCTGGTGAGCGCGTGCACGGGAGGAAGGCTATCGTCCTGCTCGCCGAGGATGTGGACGCCGATGCGCAGCGTACGGAGCCGCGGGTCGTCGAACGTGGAAAGGTGCAGGCTACGATCGCGGCGCGAGACGAAGACGTAGGTGGAGCGGTAGTAAGGGCGCGTGGTCTCGGCTTCATCAAAGCCGGTGGGGACGCCCATGACCAGATCGCACACCCCGCTGTTGAGCGTCTTCTTGAAGAACATTTCGCGCTGAGGGAACCAGAAGTAGGTGACCTGCCTGCCCATGTCTTTGGCGATCAGCCGCGCAATGCTGTTTTCGAATCCCTGCTGCTCCCGGTTTGAGTAGGGGAGGTTGTTCGGGTCGGAACAGACGCGAAGCGGAGCTGTTGCGGCGCAGGGCAGCGCGCACGCAGTCAGTGTGACAGCGGAGAGCAAACGGACCGAGAGCAGTTTAGAAGCTAAAGACATAGAGCATATCCCCCGGCTGTGTGAGCGATTTAATCTTCTTCATGGCGCCGGTGGCGCCGAGCGTGGCATAGGGGTCATCGGTGGAGACGGAGGGCAGCGCGGTTGCGCCCATCCAGCCCCCGACGCCGGAATAGATCGCGACGTACTGCTTGCCGTCGGGACCGAGGAAGGTCATCGGGTTCCCGACGATGCCCGAGCCGAGCTTTGTCTGCCAGAGAATTTTTCCAGTGTGTGCGTCGAGGGCCCGGAACCAGCCTTCCATGGTGCCGTAGAAGACCACGTCGCCACCGGTGGCGAGCACGCCGCTGTAGACGGGGAGGTCCTTATCCTTGACGCTCCAGACTTTTTTCGCGTTGACGACGTCCCAGCCAATGAGCTCGCCCTGATAGTCGCCGGGGCCGGGGTACATGCGGACGCTGGCTCCAAGGTACGGGGTGCCGGCAATATAGTTGACGGCAGTGCCTTCGTAGTCCATGCAGGTATTGTGCGCGGGTATATAGACCATGCCGGTGCGTGGCGAAAAGGCCGAGGGAACAAACTCCTTCCCGCCTGTGGACGAAGGACAGATGCCTTTGGCATAGACACCGAAGTGCGTCTGCTTGTCCTGGTTGATGTCGGGGCTGCCAGTCTTGAGGTCGAAGCTGTTGGCCCAGGTCACGGGTTCGAACTTTTCCGCCGAAAGCACTTCGCCGGTTTCGCGGTCTAGTACAAAAACGAAACCGGTGCGGCCGGGGTGAATGAGGAGATGACGAACCCTGCCCTGCCAGGGCATGTCGATCAGGATGTTCTCCATAATCTCGTCGTAATCGAAGCTGTCGTGGGGCTCGATCTGATACGCCCATTTCGCTTGGCCGGTATCAGCGTTGCGCGCCCAGATCGTGATCGACCAGTGATTGCTTCCAGGACGCATATCCGGGTTCCAGACGCCGGGGTTGCCGGTGCCGTAGAAGATGAGATTGAGTTTCGGGTCATAGGAGACCCATCCCCAGATGGTACCGCCGCCCATCTTCCACTGGCCGGGGGTCCAGGTTTTTATGCCGAGGTCCTTACCCTGGTCCTTGGCGTAGAACGGTTTGAAGTCGGGGCCGATGAGGGCGTCCGCGTCCGAGCCGCTGTTGAAGGCGCGCCAGAGGATTTTACCGGTCTTGAGGTCAAGCGCAGTCAGGCGGCCGCGCACACCAAGCTCTCCGCCAGAATCACCTACGAGGACCGTATTCTTGACGATGAAGGCGGCACCAGTTGTGGTTTCGCCCTGGTGGATGTCGCCGACTTTGGTTTTCCAGACGAGTTTGCCGGTGTTGGCATCGACGGCGACGGTCGTGTCGTCAAGGGTGTCATAAATGATCTTGCCGTCGGCATAGCTTGCGCCGCGGTTGACCACGTCGCAGCAGGCGACGCCCTGCGACTCGGGGTCTGGATTGGGGCGGAAGATCCACTTTTGCGGGAAGCCGGGCTGGGTGAGGTCGAGCGCGATGAGGTTATTGGGAAACGGCGTGACCATGTAGAGCGTTTTCCCGACCACCAGCGGGCCGCCTTCGTGGCCGTGAGGGATGCCGGTAGCCTGGGTCGCGGCGATATGGAGGTTCTGGACGTTGGAAGTGTTGATCTGGTTCAGCGGGCTATACCGGGTATTGGCGTAGTCGCCGGCGGGCATGGTCCACTGGCCATTGGCGAGCGGCGAGACGATGGAAATGCCGGGCAGCGCGCCCGGAACATTGGTGGTGGTTCCTGGAGCGTCCTGCGCACGGGCGGCGGACGGACACGCAAGGAGCGCCAGCGCGGCAGTTGCGATTACGGCTTTCAAGCTCCAGAGTTTCTGTTGCATCGTGTTTCCCTCAATGTGTTTCATCGCAAGGTGTAGAGATAGGCGGCGATGTCGTAGGCCTGGTTTTCGTCGAGTCCAAGGTCGGGCATGGCCGTGTGTTCTTCGACCCGGCGGGGGTGCTGGATCCAGCGGACCAGGTTAACCTCGGTATTGGGCAACTCGCCGGCGATCATGGTGCGGCGGCTGAAGAAAAAGAGGGGCGGCCCGACCAGTCCGTTGGCATTTCGGACGCCGGGGATCGTGTGGCAGGCTCCGCAACCATATCCCTCAATTAACTGCTTGCCATGTTGCGCATTGCCGCTCACTGGGGTGGCGTAGGGCCGCAGCGTCTGACCGGCATCGCAGCCCGAGATTGCGGCCATGCCGCAGAGACAGAGTGCGAGACGCCCGAGGCTGAAGATCGCGGGGAGGCGACTCATTTGGCCCTCAGGCAGAACTGAAGGATCAGCGGCGGAATGGAAAGCCAGAGGACACCCATGCCGAGTGTGAGGCTGACGAAAACGCCAAGCAGGGCCATGAATTCATGGCGCTCGGTGGCCTGGGCTTCGAGGATCGTGCGCTGGGCTGAGAGCGAGCGCCAGTTGCGATAGGAGAGCGTGCCGGCGAGAACCACCGTGAGAATCAGCGCGAGAGAGACCACGATGTAGAGGGTGCGCGCTCCGGGGTGCGCGCTGGCGTTGCCCCACTCTTCCTGGTGGACACAGGCGCGCCACGTGATGAGGATGTCGAAAAACCCCAGCAGACCCCACGCGCAGGCCGAGGCTGCGAGCCCGAACCACAGGCGGGCCGGTTTGATGCGTGTACCCTGCGGATTGGCTTTAGTGACCATAGCGCATCGCCTGGATGTTCGGAAGGACGTAGAGGAGAAGGACGATGATGACCCAGACAGCGTCGACGAAGTGCCAGTAAAGAGCGACGGTTTCGTAGACGCGGTGGGGCGAGCCGGCGGTTTCACCGTAACGGGGAAGGAGACCGACGAAGCCGAGCATCAGCAGACCGGCGACTACATGTGCAGCGTGCAGCGTGGTGATCGCATAGAAGATGGAGCCATAGGAGTCGCTGTAGGGCGTGAGTTCCTTCCAGTGGTCCACGTATTCGAAGGACTGCAAAATGAGGAAGCCGATGCCGAGGGCCACCGTGGTCCACAGGGCGATGCGTCCAGCGAAGAATCTGCCGTGCTTGACCTGGCGCTCTCCCCAGATGAGAACGGCGCTGCTGGTGAGCAGGATGACAAGGAGAACGATCGGATAGCGGAGCTTGGGGGGCATCTCCTCTGCCCAGCGGTACTTGTTATTGCCCAGGTAGTAGTAGGCCCCGAACATGCAGACGAAGAGCATGAACTCCGTCGCGATGACGCACCACATACCGTACCATCCTCGCTCCTGGTCGATGGGCAGCCCGGCGAGGTCGATGCGGCGTTCGTGAACCTCCAACGCACTGATCATGCGACCTCCTTGGCTTCGCGCGGACGTGGCCACATCCAGTAGCAGCTCAGCAGGAAGAGGACGACCAGCGAGGCGAGCGCGACCCACACCCACTGGATCACCATGGCGAGGAAGAAGCAGAACATGATTCCCGCGACAATGAGAGGAACAAGAGTGTCGGAGGGAATGGTCGCGATTCCGTAGGGCTGCGCGTCGAGCCAGGTGGTGGTAGTCGTGAGGCGGCCCTGATCCAGGGTGCGGAGATCGTCAGGGTCCTCCGACTCCTCGAAGTCGTCCCAAAGCGGATGGCGGGTAAGGACCACCGGAATGTGGGCGGAGCCATAGGACTTAGGGGGCGAGGTGGACTCCCATTCCATGCCGTCGGAGTTCCAGGGGTTGTTGCCGGCGAGCGCACCGTGCCGGAGGCTCCAGAAAAGGTTGAGGATGCTGATCAGTATTCCGATGCCGAAGACGAAAGCGCCGAAGGTCACGAGCATGTTCAACGGTTCGAGCCCAAGCCCGTGCGGATAGGTGAAGACGCGGCGCGGCATGCCCATCATGCCCAGGTTGTGCATCGGGAAGAACCCAAGGTTGAAGCCGATGAACATTACCCAGAAGCTGATCTTGCCCAGCCCCTCATTCAGCATGCGCCCGGACATTTTGGGGATCCAGTAGTAGAAGCCGGCAAAGACGGGGAAGACATTGGAGCCGATCAGCACGTAGTGGATGTGCGCCACGATGTAATAGGTATTGTGGACCTGCCAGTCGGCGGGGATGACGCCCGTGAACACCCCGCTGAGTCCGCCAATGACAAGCAGAGCGACAGAGGCAACGGCGTAATGCATCGCCGCGGTCGCGACCGGACGGCCCTTCCACAGGGTGGCGACCCAGGCGAAGACCTGGACTGTGGTAAAGATGGAAATAGTCATACTGCCGGCCGAGAAGAAGCTCATGGCCATGTCGGACATTCCGACCGTGAACATGTGGTGCAGCCAGACGCCGAACCCGACCACGCCGGTGAGAATCGTCGAGATGGCGATGTAAGGGTAGCCGACCACCGGACGTCGAGCGAAGACCGGGATGATAAGTGAGATCATTCCCGTGGCCGGCAGGAAGATGACGTACACCCAGGGATGTCCGAAAAACCAGAAAAGCTGCTGCCAAAGGAAAGGGTTGCCGCCGCTGGCCACGTCGAAAAAGTGCGTGCCCCAGCGACGATCAAGCTCGAGAAAAATGCAGGCCGCCGTGAGCGCCGGTAACGCGAACAGGATGACGCAGGAGATCGTCAGGGTGCTGTAAAGAAACAGCGGCATGCGGCTGACGGCCATTCCTGGCGCACGCAGGCGGAGAATCGTAATGATGAAGTTGATGGCCCCGCCCGTAGTGGAAATGGTGAGGAAGATGAGCGAGAGCGCATAAATGTCCATCCCCAGACCCGGCGAGTAGAGGGTGAGGGTGTACGGGACGTAGGCGAACCAACCGGCGTGTGGGGCTTGTCCGATCACCGGGGCAACGTAGAGCAGAATCCCGGAAAAGAGGTAGGCCCAGTAGGTGAATGCGTTGAGGCGGGGAAACGCCATGTCTCGCGCACCGATCATCAGGGGCACAAGATAGACCGCAAAACCTGAAAGAATGGGCGAGGCGTACCAGAAGATCATGGTCACGCCGTGCATGGTGAAGATCTGGTTGTAGGCTTCCGGCGAAAGAAAAGAAGACTCCGCACGGGAAAGCTGGATGCGCATGAGGAGCGCTTCGAGCCCTCCGATCACAAGGAAGAAAAACGCGGTCACCAGGTAGCGGATGCCAAGTTCTTTGTGATCGACTGTAGCGAACCAGCCTCGAACGGACTTCGGTGTCTCCCAGAGCTCTGTCAGCCGATCATCGAGCGCCACCCACGTTGAACTCATGGACTTCCGCCTGAACTAAGCTCGACAAACTGCGTGGCTTCCGTCGGCTCGGAACGTACTGGCGCACATCTGTGGAGATGCGTCGGTCCGAAAGAAAGTTGTGCGAATCGCAACATGAAGAGCGAAACCGTGTTTATACGTCCTGCACTGCCGCATTCAAAAGCCGCGCTGAGCCGGAGAGACGCTGCGTGCCGGACCGATGGCGTTCCCTGAAGAGACTCCACCGAAATCAGGCTAAAGCGTGGGTGAGACCGCCTTCGTAATACTCGCCGCGCGAGGGCTCGACCGGGAGACGGGGGAACTGACTGTTCAGCGCATCCACCTGCGGCGAACTGCTCAGGAGAATATTTTCGAACGCAGGCGTTTGAAACACACGGTCGAAGGAAGCGTGCAGCAGCAGAGCGGCCGCGGGAAATGTAGCGCGACACAGAGAATCGCGGCCTGAACGCAGACTGGTTAAGCAGAAGCTGGTAATCGTCGTAGCGCAGGCCGGCAGCCATAGTCCACCTGGCTCAGGTGAAAGAGGTCCTCGACAAACTGAGGGCTCAATGTCAGGGCGATGTTCAGCGAACCTGAAGGACGGCGCGGTGGCGGGGTCAAACTGCGAAGGATCGGTCAGGGTGTAGCTGAAATTCTCGTGAATTTAAGAGAACGTCGGATTCGATGCCAGCTTTGAACTCGTGCTGGTTGTGATGGAGCGAAAAACGTGGCTTTCGCTTAGCTCTCCGAAAAGAAGTTGTGCTGCAGCGGCAGGATCGGAGTAGACGCTGCATTGGACGTGAGGTCGTTCACATTGTGACGCGCCATGTGGCCACGGAAAGGAGCGCATCCGGAGAAAAGCTGTGCTGAAAGCTGACAGAGCCCAGGGCTTCGACGTTATCCCCATGCTGGCGCTGTCCTGCCTGCTGCTGCACAAGCTCATTGGGAATGAGGAACCGGGAGAACTCTCGCCGCAAGTTCAGCGTGGCGTTGTTGGTGAAGTTCTCCGGAACGACTGGATCGAAGTAAAGGGCTGTGGTGCTGACGGAAGCACTGAGGCTGAACGTGTTTCGTCCGCGAAGGTACAGCAGTCCGTCAGAAGAAGACGCGGTGGCGTAGGATCCGCCAGACAGCACGGCCTGGCCGTGAAGGCCGGAGTCCATGTCGCGCCGGGTATTGAGTTCGATCACGCCGCCCATCTTGCGACCGTACTCGGCAGGGATGCCGGCAGTGTAGATGCTCATCGAGGAGAGGTCATCGGCTTCGATCTCCGGGCCCAGGCCGGGAGAGCGATTGTCGGTGAGCGCAATGCCATCGACAACCATCTGGGTCTGGTACTCCGGCCCGCGCGGGTGGAGAACAGCGTTGCCTTCATACAGCCATCCGGGCCGCGTCTTGACCAGATCCTGCACAGAGCGGCCGGGCGACCCGTTCTTCGATCCGAGTTGAGCCGATCTGCATCAGCGAGGAGGGCTGGCCGGGATCGAGTAAGGTGTTTGCCGCGTCCACCTGGACGGTCGTTGAAACGGTGGCGAGTTCAAGCCGCACCCCGCGTTCTGCTGGTATGGCCGAACGGAGTTCAATCGTGAAGGATGTCGGTGCGAAGCCCGGCCGGATCACTCGAACAAGATAGACGCCCTGGGGGAGCTCTTTACAATCCGCTGTGCCTGAAGAGCCGGTCAGAAAAGTGTGCTCGTACTGTGCGCCGCGATTCGAGAGCTGCACAAAGGCTCCGGCCGCGAAGCCTGCGCTATCCGTCACGGTCAGGCGCAATTCCGCGGTGTTCGTCTGACCGGCCGCGACGCATGTGCAGACCAAAACGCACGCGATACCCGACATCTGCACAGAGCAACGGCTCAAAAGCGAGGAAATCATTCCGTGTGGCGGTTCCTTTCGCGCCAGCGGCGTAGGGGCTCACCGAAGGCCGTGATGAGGAGGATGGAGATGAAGATGATTGCGCCGTCTCGCGGTTCCTGGAGGATCCCAAGTGCTACGAGCAGCGTAGTGGAAAGAGCCGCGGGCTGCGTGGCCTTAGCCAGCAGGGTCAACAAAACCGTAATCAGCGCGGCCAGTACCGCTGCCCAGACCCGCTGCAGCGGAACACCGTTCGCCGAGACCGGTGCAGCGAACCACGCACCCGTGATCCAGAGAGCAGCAAAGGCACTGAGCAGAGCAATCAGATTACCCATGATGATGTTGTAGGGTTTTGCGCTCCGGCGCTCAGGTGTTTCAATCAGTTCGTAGGCGGTAGGGCCCAGGCTTGCGAAAATCAGCGGCTGGTGAGTTGCCCACCCGGCAAGACCGAGTACTGCGAGCAAGGCCGCTTCCAGAAGAGGAGCGAGCACGAGGTCTATGCGCTGCTGCTGGGGTTGCGTCATGGCATGGCTCACAAATTCGCGTTCAGTGGGTAGGATGCAGCGGACTCAAAAACGCTGCTCTCTTTCCGAGCGCAAACACCCTAGCAGCGGTCGCACCGAAGAGTGAATCGGGCCAACGCTAGATGCGTAAACATTGAAGTAGGGCAAACGAATTCGGCTCGGATCGAATCCGACCGCTAAATGGTTCCGCGCATCAAACATCATTCTGCGCGTGGGAGGGGCCGAAATGGAAATTGCCGCGTGGGCATCTAGTCTGTCGCTAGAGAATTAACCGCCGTTTGCGCCGCCTGTGCCGAGCACACATGTATCGATTGCACCTGCGAGCGAAGCTAGCTGTAAGATCTTGCCGTCTTATGCTTTTCTGGCAAACAAAGCTCAATGCAGACGTTCACGAGGCGGAAGTGCTGAGCTCTGCGGACCTGCGCACTAGCCCCATGGGGTGCGAGAAAGTGCCAGAAGAATCGGGGGTGTGAATCCCCTTTTCAGCGTAGGGTATTTTTGTGGGTACGGCTGTGGAAACCGTGTCGAACTCTCTTATTTGCAACACCTCTGAATCCCTGAGGGCAACCAAAAGCCTGTACGCGCCTCCGACGCGCGTCTTTTTTTGCGCTTCTCCTTTTGCACTTCTCCGCACCTTTTGGCACTTCGCCGAACCAAGTAAAGCCATTGTAGTTAGCCATTTACGTAACAGTGTTGGCTATACGGCACATCGGCAGCCATCCGAGGACGTGCGAGCTGGTGCTAAGACAGCCCTCGCGTTTCTGATCGTGGACCGACTTTAGGTGCGCAGCAGGGTGACGACACTGAGACCGAAGATTGCCAGACCTACCGTGATCCAGGTGACATAATCTCCGGGGTGGCCGCTTTGAAGCGAGCGTAGCAGGGGAACACTGCTCTCGAGGAAGGCACCGACGCGCACAAAGCGCTTCAGCCTCCCGCGAAAGACGGAAGACAAAGCGAGCAGGAACCCAAGAGCGCAGCCGAGAAGACCGCGCAATGCTGCACCCGGCAACTCTTCGCGCCAGCCCGGAAGATGTAGGGTAGCGGCGTGACCTGTATAGACGAGGTGGGCGTAGGCGGCTTGATTGGCGATGAACGCGGACCCACTCTGCGCTATTGGGAGCCAGCCAGACAACAGAGTGAGGGCGACAGCCGCGACGAGGCAAAGCGCTGGTGGAAGGAAGTGATAAGGCTCGATCCGCGTAGGGTGTTCCGTCTCCGGCAACTCTCCCACTTCTGCCGCCGCGTCTGAGATGGGCCCCTTGCCCCAGCCGAGAAAGGTGTGCATCCCCACGCGGAAGACGGCTGCTCCGGTGATGGCACCGCCGAAGAGGAATATCCAGGAAACGAAATGGAATCCAACTGACCCGGAGGCCTGCGAAGCTCCGGCCTCACCGATGAACGTCGCGAAGGGAGGAGCTGCCGCCAGCCCGGCACCGCCGAGGAACCAGAGCGCCCCAGTCCAGCGGAAGCCTTTTGCTTTTCCAAACAGGGGACGTTCACTGATGGAGCGAAACCTGTGCAGCAGAACGCCTGCGGTGAAAAACAGGCTGGACTTGATGAGGGCATGCGCAAGGAGGTAGGTCAGCATTGCCGCAACCGCAGTGGGTCCGCCCATTGCGAGTGCCAGCAGCATGAGGCCTGCGTGACAGATCGTCGAGAATGCGAGCAGGCGCTTGAGGTGGTGTTCGGCGTAGCACATCAAGCCGCCGAGCAGCACAGTGGCGATGGCGAAGACAGCGAAGACGCCTCGCAGCTGGGCTGCATGACCGGTAAACGTCTTGCCAAATACCACGCTTTCCAGACGCATGACGGCGAAGATTCCAAGCTCCACCATAAGACCGGAGAAGAGGACGCAGACGGGAGTGGGCGCGACTGCATGCGCGTCGGGCAGCCAGAAGTGGAAGGGAACGATGGCACCTTTGATGAGGAAACCGCAGGTCAGCAACGTGAAGGCGAAGAGGACCAGGGGATCGTGACGGCCGCCGAGAGACAGGCCGATCTGCGCCATATTGAGCGCCCCGGTCACCGCGTAAAGCAGACCGACTCCGCTGAGAACCAGAAAAGCAGCGATGGTGTTGGTTGCGGCGAAGTTGAAGGTGCCTTGGAGCGGTGCAGGTTCAGCCGTTTTCAGGCCGCAGAGTGCGAAGGCGGCTGTGCTCATGAGTTCGAAAAAGACGAAGAGGTTGAAGATGTCAGCGGTCAGCACAAAGCCGGTCATGGCTGCGAGGAAGACGAGCATCAAAGGCTGGAAGTGATTAGCGCCGGAGTCTACGAATTTCCACGAGAAGATGAGGGCGAGCAGGGTGAGAAAGGCGGCCAGCACCGCGAGGGCAGCGCTGACTGGCTCAACCACAAAGACGATGCCGAGCACCATGGCCCCGCGCGGATACCAGTTGCCGAACCAGTAGATGAAGCTGCCATGCAAGGCGCGGTCGAGCAGCAATAGATCCAGCATGAGCGTGAGCGCGGCGAAGGCGATTCCCATTACGTCGGCGCCCGCGCGGCTGAGCCAGGAGCGGGCGGCCGCAATCAGAGCAGCACCCGCGAGCGGCAGAGCTACGGGGACGCCGGGCAGGTTGTTCGCGAACTGCATGGGAAGGTTGGTCATCCGCGCATCATCCGCAGGTCGTCGGGAGAGACGCAGCCTGACTTCTCATGCGCCTTGACAACCATCGCGAGCAGCAGCGCGACCACTACAGCTTCGACGACGATGTCGGTCAGCATAAGTGCCTGCACCACGGGATCGACGGTGAGCCCGCCGGGAGCGATGTCGGCGAAGACCGGAGCTTGTGCGCCAACGCGATATCCGATCGAGAGCAGGAGCACGTAGGTGGAGCTTTGCAGGACGGTCAAGCAGATGACCGTGTGGACGAGATGGCGGCTGGTTGCGACACCATAGAGCCCGCAAAAGAAGAGCCACGCGGCGATGAAGTAGGGAAAGGCGTGCAGCAGATGAGGCATCGTTACTCCTCCGGCGAGCCGCCTGCGATGATCTCTGCAAGATAGATGGAGATCACCAGTGTGAAGGCGGCGGTTACTTCGACTCCGACGCAGAAGCTGATGAGCGCGATGGTTCCGCTGGCAAAGGGTGATCCCGTTTTCCCCAGCGGCAGAAAATTTGTCAACAGGGGCAGCCCGGCGAGCAGAGGCGCCATGCCGATGAGTGCATACGAACCTGCGCCCAGGCCATCAATCACCTCGAGCGCGGCGTTTGCGGTGATCTTGTGGAAAGCTTTGCGGTTCTCGCAGACGTAGACCAGAAGCGGAGCGGTGGCCAGGATGACGCCTGCCTGGAACCCCCCGCCGGGGGTCATTGCGCCGTGGGTGCCGATGTAGAAGCCGAAGACCAGCGTGACGAGCGCCGCAGGCAGGTTAATTGAGCGCACCGTGGTGCTCATCTGTGAATCGTCGGGGACCCTCCGTCCTTGATCGGGTGTGCCGCCGCTTTTCTCGCGACGCAGCAGCATACTGACGCCGAGGACGGCGCTGAAGAGGATGAACTCTTCTTCGAGGGTGTCGAACGCGCGATAGTCATAGTTGACGGCGTTCACAGCGTCGGTGGCGTGGCGTTCAAAGACGACGAGGCGGGAGACGAAGTCGCCGTAGGGACCGCGGTAGGCTCCCCAGGCGGGCATATTCATGACGGAGTAGCAGTACAGGCCCAGAAAGGTGAAGGCGGCGAGCAGAAAGAGCCGGAGGCGGACTCGTTCAGTCATGCCCGTCTCCTTTGCCGTTCTGGGCGTTCTCGTCGAGAGAGGAGCGTTGCTTCATGCGGGAAAGCGCCAGCAGGACCATCAGCGGCAGCGCGATCGCGCCGACTGTGATTTGCGAGAGCGCCACGTCGGGCGCACGGAAGAAGAAGAACATCAAGGCCATGATCAGGCCGTAAAAGCTCAGCGAGATCGTCTGCGAGGTGACGTCTCGTTCGCGCACCAGAAAGAACGCGGAGACAGCGACGAGTAAGAGCAGGGCAGCACCGAACCAGTTCATGCCTTGTCCCTCGGATTTACCCATTGCATCGGATCTCCGTCCCGCGGTTCCCAATGACCGAGTTGACGCTGGCGGAAGGCACGTGCGGTTGCGTGGGCGACGACAGAGTTGGTCGCCAGCATCACGATCCAGATGAGGACCGTCTTCCAGGCCGTCTCGCTGTTCCCAGTGGCGAGGAAGATGACCGTAACGAGCAGCGCGACTCCCGCGGTTGCGGGCAGGGCGAGGTAATGAAGTGCTTCGGTCGGCGTCTGCATGCGCCACATGCCGAAGACTGCCAGCCAGCAGAAGGCTACCAGCAGAACCAGCAGAACGGCTTCGAGAATGGCACTCGTGGTCACAGGTGTTTCCCCAGAAAGCGTGCGAAGACCAGACCGCCGCCGAAGGACATGATGGCCAGCGCGAGCGGAAGATCGATAAACGGCATGCGGCCGAAGCCCATCGTGAAGAGCGTGAGGGAGATGACAACGATCATGCCGGTCATCTCGAGCCCTACCATGCGCCTTTCGGGAGTACCGCGCAAAGACATATGGGCGCAGGGTAAAAGGGCTGCGGAGACAGCCATGGCGGCGATCAAAAACATGTTCATGCGCGGACCCCAAGATCTCGCATCGTTGCGTTCACTCCGGCTGGAGCCAACTGATGGAAGAGGATTCGGCTCTGCTCATACTCGATGCCGAGCACGATCATGTTCGGTGTAAGGCAGGAGTAGATTGTGACGAGAATCCTTCGTCCTACGTCTATCGGGTCGCGCTTGCTTGTTTTGAATCCGCATACCCAAAACGCAGCGCGCCGCTCGTCGCCGGGACGTAACGATTTGAACAGAACGCCCACGACGAGGAAAAGATCCTGGACGACGTACCAGGGAAGCCGCCAGGCAGAGGCGAGATCCCGTGCAGTAATGTGATATCGCGGCCCGCGTACCCGGGCGACCAGCCAGAACATCGCGACCGCTCCTGCGACGCAGACCGCGCCGACGATCATTTCGTCCCGATGGACGCCCCCGACGAGCAGAATCCAGATCTCAGCCATGAGCGCCACAGTCAAGCCGGTCTGTAGCGGAGAGACTGAGGCATTCGTTTCCTGACCATGCTGTGCCATAGGGCCGCCACCTCTGACCTTGGGATGCAGGCTGCGGCATAGCTGTAGCTTGACTAATGCAGCTTTCTGGGAAAGGTGCAGAAGCTGACCGGGTGGGCGTAGGCCCAACGCACAGGCCACAGTCGCCGCTGTGCCAGCAATCTTCCACGCTCCGGCTGGCTCGCCGGTTCTGCTGAAACCGCTCGGCGGGAGAGCATGGCGGTTCCTCTGCTGCAGGGAGCTTTAGAAGCTGTGCGGCTGGGAACTATACCGGCCGGCCTGTTGGCGACCGGGAGTTCGCAGAATGAGTTCGATAGCCGGCGATTTCGGTCGTTTGAGCGGGAACAGCGGTGCGAGGTAGAGACGTGGCGGACGCGGGGCACCATCAGGAGGAGCTTTATCTCCTTCTTCCCTCAGTAGACGAGTTGCTGCAGCGGCCGGATTTCTGTTACATCCTCGGCCTTCCACGGCGCAATCGCTTCGATCTTCGCCGTCCATTTGGCATATACCTCCGTCTTCCGTGCAAATTATCGCGTCTTCTTCGCGTGGGAGCCTTTCTGGAAGGGCCCCTTAACTTCCTTCGTGCTATCCAATCCGGCTATCCCGGTGACTATGTACTCTGGCTTACCGTTGGGACCGCGATATTAGGAAGCGCGTATATTGCCACGGTTCGTGCTTCAGGCATCCAAGATTTGTAGAAGAACTCAGGAAGACATATTGTCACGAAGAAAACAGGTGGTGGAGACTATTACTGATCCTGCCGAATCAGCCAAGGCCGCAGGATTGCGCTACACATCAGATACCAAACCCGGAATTAGACGAATCAAGTCCGGAACTGCATTTCGCTACATTAATCCCGACAATGTACCCGTGCGCGATAAGGAGACGCTGACGCGAATTAGGTCGCTGGTCATTCCTCCAGCCTGGAAAGACGTGTGGATCTGTCCGAATCCAAAAGGACATTTGCAGGTCACCGGGCGGGATGCGAGGGGAAGGAAGCAGAGCCGCTACCACCCGCGCTGGCGCGAGGTCAGGGATGAAACCAAATATGAGCGGATGCTGCTGTTTGGCGCGGAACTACCCAATATTCGCGAGCGCGTAGAGCGTGATTTAAAGGTGCCAGGATTACCGCGAACAAAGGTCTTGGCTACGATTGTGCGCCTGATGGAGACCACGCTCATTCGGATTGGGAATGGCGAATATGCGCGGAAGAATAAATCTTATGGGCTGACGACAATGCGCAACAAGCATGTCAATGTGGATGGGGCGACGGTGACATTCCACTTTCAGGGAAAGAGCGGTGTGAAGCACACAATCGATATCAATGACCGGAGAATTGCGCGAATCGTACGGCGATGCCAAGACATTCCAGGATATGAGTTGTTTCAGTATATCGATGAAGACGGGACGCATCATTCTGTCGATTCGGCTGACGTCAACGAGTACCTCCGTGAGATCGCTGGGCAAGATTTTACGGCAAAGGATTTTCGGACCTGGGCAGGCTCTCTGTTGACTTGTATGACGCTCAGAGCGTTGGAGGCGTACGAGTCGGAGAAGGAAGCCACGAAGAATATAGTGCAGACCATCAAAACGGTGTCGGCGCGTCTTGGAAACACCCCCTCGGTGTGCCGGCAATGCTATGTGCATCCAGCAGTACTGGAATGGTACCTGAGCGGGAAAATGGTCTCTGCGAAGCAGCCGCTGCCGGAGGATCATCAAGAGCTAACTGAAGAATTGCTGCGGGAAGAGGCTATTCTGCTGAAGCTGTTACGAAGCCACTATTGAGTTGGCGGCTATGCTTATTCTGAGATATTGGTGTGAATAAGAGAGAGCTTTTGCGCCTCGTTCAAGTCGATAGTTAACGAAACCATGGCATTTGGAAAAATATCGGCGATGAGTCCCGCATATCGTTTTGGCGCGGTGCCAGCATGTCCGATTTCAACCAGAACCGCATCAATGTCTTTAAATTTGCGAGCCAGTCCAAGATACGCTTGCGTCTCACCGACGATGGACAAAGTGAGCTAAACGATTCTTGTCCGCCGTCATAGCGCAAATTCAGCAGAAAGGTAGGGATGGGGTTTTTGAATCCTATCATTCTTCGGCTTCCTCGATATCATCCGCTAAAGCGGAGTCCTGCCTCCAGTCGCACCGTACACCTCACCCGACACATAACCTGCGTCGGCGGAAGCCAGGAACACAAATATCTTTGCCAGTTCGATCGGCTGCGCGGGTCTCTTAAACAGAGTGTTCTCTCCAAAAGACTTTACCTTCTCCACTGGCATCGTAGATGGGATAAGCGGAGTCCACACCGGCCCAGGAGCGACGGCGTTGACGCGGACTCCTTGCCTAGCAGCTAGCTTCGCCGAGCTCTTCGTCATGTTCGCAATCGCAGCTTTGGTAGCGGCATAGGCAACCAATTGCTCGCTGGGCTCAAATGCCTGGATGGAAGTCGTGTTGATAATCGAGCCGCCCGGCTTCATTTTGAGGAGTGCGGCCTGCGTGAGAAAGAATGTGCCGAAGACGTTGGTTCGAAACGTATGCTCAAATTCTTCGACTGGAATCTCTTCGATGCTGTCATGGGTCATTTGAAATCCCGCGTTGTTGACGACGATATCCAAATGGCCGAATTCCTTGATCGCAGCGGCAACGAGAGACTTCGCATAATCAGGTGAACCGATGTCTCCGGGAAAGCGGACTACCTTACTCCCGGTTTCTCTAATTACACTAGAAACATCGAGAGCATCCGGCTCTTCCTCCGGAAGATAAGAGAGGACAATGTCTGCGCCCTCCTTCGCGAATGCAATGGCTGTTGCACGACCGATACCGCTATCTCCGCCCGTTATAATCGCAACCTGGCCCGACAGCCGACCAGCCGCGATGTAACTACTTTCGCCGTCGTCCGCAGGTGGATCCAGTCTCTTAGCGGTGCCTGGGTGATTTTGCTTCTGCTCGGGAAACGGCGGCTTCGGTCCCAGGTTTCGGGGATCAGGATTGGTAGGCATTTTCCCTCCGGATAATGGCAATCATCAGGGAACATTTGATGCGAGGAAGACGAGGATGCTAACTACAGTCCCAATGCTGCTAACATCACGTTTGCATAATCTGCTAACTGGCCGGTGGCGAGGCCGTTGAGCTTCAGATGATCAAGGCGAAGGCCAATACCTTCGCTTCAACGATTCGGCAATTGTAAGCCTCTATCCTCGCTCCCTAAGCCAGGTGACTTGCTTCTAGGCCTATGCTGCGGTTGCTGCCCACGGATCAATCACGATCTTGGTTACGTTTTCTTTTTTGTCTCTCCACACCTTGTACATTTCTGGTGCCTGCTCTAACGTGATGCGATGGGAGATAATGTAACTCGGATCGATCTGACCCTTCTCAATCCGCTCCAGCAGAGGTTTCATGTAGTTATGCATGTTGGTTTGGCCCATCTTCATGGTGATGCCTTTCCCAAATGCCGCGCCGAAGGGAACCTTATCAAGAAGACCGCCATAGACTCCGGGTACCGACAATGTGCCGCCCTTACGGACAGCCTGGATAGCCTGTCTCAGCACACTCGGCCTGTCTGTCTCCATGAGTAGAGCAACTTTGATCTTGTCATAGGTTCCTTGCAGTTGTGCCGAATGAGCCTCAAGACCTACCGCATCAATGCACCCATCCGGGCCAATACCGCCGGTGAGATCTTTGAGTGCAGTAAGAACGCTGACATCTTCTTCGGAATAGTCGACGGTGATTGCGCCGAGACTTCGTGCCATCTCAAGACGCTCCGGCAGCCGATCAATCGCGATAACCCTTGCTGCACCGAGCATGAACGCGCTGGCTATGGCAAACTGGCCCACAGGCCCACAACCCCAAACTGCCACTGTGTCTCCGGGTTGAATCTGGGCGTTCTCAGCCGCCATGTATCCAGTCGGGAAGATATCGGAGAGAAATAGCACTTTCTCATCTGGAAGATCACTCTCAATCTTCAGTGGACCCACGTTAGCAAAGGGAACACGCGCATACTGCGCCTGGCCGCCCGCATAGCCGCCCATCATATGGGAGTAGCCAAAGAGCCCTGAGCCGGAATATCCGTAAGCCGCTTCCATCAGGTGCGCATTGGGATTGCTGTTGTCGCACGCAGCCCAGATCTTTTTCTTGCAGAAGAGACAGTTGCCGCAGGCGATGGTGAACGGCACAACCACCCGGTCGCCACGACGTAGATTGGTGACGTCTTTTCCCACCTCTTCAACGAGCCCCATGAACTCATGACCCAGAACGTCTCCTGCTTCCATGGTGGGAATGAACCCGTCATAGAGATGCAAATCGGAGCCACAGATGGCGGTCCGTGTGATCTTGATAATCGCGTCATGCGGATTCAGAAGCTGAGGATCAGCGACTGTAAGTGTTTCGACTTTGCTCTTTCCCATCCAGCAAACAGCTTTCATAACTTCCTCCGATTCTGTCTTGGAACTGTGCGCTTCAGTTTGATCCGGGCGGCGTTGGAATCTTCTCGCCGTAAGTCGACGCCTTCATTTTCCCGATCGCGCCTCGATCTCCGTGAGGTTGACTCTGAGTTCTGGGGATCTCACCAGTCTCAGCAAGAGCCTTGAAGTGCCGCAGATTCTCGATCACCGCTTGCTTGGGATTGCGGCCAACGAACGTCTCCCACGCGCTGGCAAGCTTGCCCATGTGAAACTCCTGCAGAACCGTGACCATGGTGCCGCGGCCACCGGGAGCATCCTCAAAGACGACTTCGCCCGCATTGTTCGAATCCCCACCGATAGATCGCCATGCAATCCGCTTACCTGGCTCGTCTGCCAGAATCTCGGAATCCCATTCGATGGTTTTCCCATCGGACTCCATAAACCAATGCGAAGTTCGTTCACCTGTTAAAACCACCCTGGTAATCTGTTCTTGCCAGGTCGAGGCGGCCTCGACGTTGCGCCACATTGCATACAAATCGTCTGGCGATGCCTGAATCAGAACGGACGTCCTCACCCACAGCTTGCCATCTTTGTCTTCGGGCGGGGGCAGATAACGTCCGTCGATCATCACGCCAGCAGCACCCGTCGCGGATAACTCTTCCGCATACGGCTTTTCCTTTAACGCAGGGGACATCGCAATCTCCTTTGCGCATCCGTGCAACGCATGTTTGATTTTGTCTGGGACTTGCTCGCAGACATATTGAGATAGACGCACAAACTTCGATTCGCGTGGTCTGCCACCTTAAACACACCGAGAGCCCGCCGAAACGAGCCTCGATGTCAGTTCTTCAGCATTTATTTCTCGGAGTTCGGCTTTGCCATCTTCTCGTGCATGGCACCCTTCAGGCTTCCGGGTACCACATTAGCGAGAGCCCCTTCCAGCTTGGTTTTGAAGGATGAGGCATAAACGTGGTCCTTACCTGACAGCAAGGCATCGATACCCTGGCTAGCTACATCGTCCGGCTGGCTCTCGGACTTGCCCTTCTGACCAACCTCGGTATCGTCCATCCCTGCACGATGGAAGAAGTCGGTATCGGTGGGGCCCGGCTGGAGTGCGGTTACTGTGATGCCTGAATCTTTCAACTCAAATCGAAGGCTGTGTGCGAAGGAAAGAACAAATGCTTTGGTTGCCGCGTAAACCGCCTCCCGGGGTGCCACCATCTCGCCTGCAATTGACGCCGTAAACAGAATTTTGCCACTGTTAAGTTCTCTCATCTGTCGCACAACCGACTTTGCCAACTGGACAGTTCCAATGCAGTTGAGTTCGACCATGTTTAATTCGGCGTCAAGATCTGTTTCAGAGAACAGCCCACCAACTCCAACCCCTGCGTTGATACAAGCGATGTCGACTGGCCGACCAAGAGATTGCACTTTTGCCCAAAGCTGATCGACACCACTTCTGGTGGCCAGGTCGGCATTCACTTCGATTACTTCGCGTCCACTCATCCGTATCTCTTCCGCCGCTCCGCTCAACCGTTCGCCAGCAGAAGCAATGACCAGGTCATAACCTCTGTTTGCCAATTCCTTCGCTAACTCAAGGCCAATGCCGCTTGATGCTCCCGTCACTAAAGCCAGTTTGTCATTCATGCCTATGCTCCTGCTACTTCATATGCGTGCGATCATTCCACGCAATCGGATGCATATGCACTTTCAGAGGATTGCCCGAGACAGGAATTTGTGGTCAGCCAGACGGAGGTAGCTAGAGTCGTTCTCGTCCTCGACCGAAGAGCAGGTAAATGACAATCAACGTGAGGACCAGCCACCGCCGTAGTACCCGATTCCGCGACCCATGTAGTAGCCGCCGCCAAAGGTGGGATACTAATCTCAGTATCGGCCTCTTTCACTTCGCGCAGCCCGGAGGGAATCTTGGACGCTCTTACGCTACACCGTATTCACTTCGGCTTCACCATCACATACCACTATCTCTTCCCCCAACTCACCATGGGGCTCGCGCTGCTGATCGTCATTCTCAAAACGATCGCTCTCCGCGCGAAAGATCCAGACAGGCAAGAAACGTACGATACCTCCGCCCGCTTCTGGGGAAGAATCTTCGCAATCAACTTCCTCCTCGGTGTGGTTACCGGCATCCCCATGGAGTTCCAGTTTGGCACTAACTGGAGTGAATTCTCCCGCCGTACTGGCGGCGTCATCGGCATGCCCCTGGCCATGGAAGGCATCTTCTCCTTCTTTCTCGAGTCCGCGTTTCTCGGACTTTTTCTCTTCGGCGAAAAGCGTCTTTCACGCCGCGTGCACTGGCTGTCCTCGGTCCTCGTCTTCATGGGCTCGTGGATCTCCGGCTTCTTCATTATCGTCACCAACGCCTGGATGCAGCACCCTGTCGGCTACAAGCTGCTACCCAACGGCGTCTACGAAGTGGCCAGTTTTACTCAGCTTCTCCTCAATCCCTGGGCCTGGCTCGAATACGCGCACAACATGTGCGCCGCCGTTATCACTGCGTCCTTCGTCATGGCCGCCGTTGGTGCCCTCTATATACTGCAACGCCGCGGAGGTCCGTTCGGCCACATGTTTCTCAAACTCGGCGTCGTCAGCGGTGTCATCTCGTGCGTCCTGCAGGTCTTTCCCACCGGCGACCTCCACGGCAAGTACATGGCGAAAAACCAACCCACGGCCATCGCCGCCATGGAAGGCCTCTTCCATACCGAAAAGGGCGCCGGCATGATCGTGATGGGACAGCCCGACTATGAGTCGCAAACCATCGACAATCCGCTTCGCGTCAACAAGGTTCTCAGCTTCCTCATCTACGGCACTACCGAAGCGGAGGTCGAAGGCCTCGATCACTTCCCCCGCGACCAATGGCCCTCCACGCTGCCGCTGTTGTTCTACAGCTACCACATCATGGTCGGCCTTGGGACGTGGTTTGGCGCACTGATGGCCATCGCCGCGTTCTACCTCTGGCGAGGCAGGCTAGACTCTGCGCGCTGGATTCTCTGGTGCCTCCTGCTCAGTTGGCCACTGCCCTATATCGCCACCACCGCCGGCTGGATGACCGCCGAAATCGGTCGCCAACCCTGGCTCGTTTACGGACTTATCCGTACCTCGGCCGGCGCATCCAGTCGCGTCGGCTCCGGCAACAGCCTCTTCACGCTGCTCGGCTTTCTCGGCATGTACACTTTGCTCTCGCTACTCTGGATCATTCTTGTCTACAACCACATCCAGCACGGTCCGAAACCACCCGACCATGAACGACATTCTCAATCCCTCACCGCATAAGGAGACGACATCCTATGGGCACTCTCTGGTTCTGGATTGTCGCGCTGATGCTCACCGCCTACGTCATCCTTGACGGTTTCGACCTGGGCGTTGGCATCATCTACCTCTTCGTCGCGCGTACTGAGCCGGAACGCGCCCAGGCGCTCCGCTCTATCGGACCTGTCTGGGATGGCAACGAAGTCTGGCTGCTTGCCGCGGGAGGCACGCTCTTCTTCGCCTTTCCGCTGCTCTATGCCTCGGCCTTCAGCGGCTTCTATCTTCCGATCATGATGGTGCTCTGGCTGCTCATCCTGCGCGGCGTCAGCGTCGAGCTCCGCGGCCACTCCGCCGATCCTCTCTGGCGCTCCTTCTTCGACGGACTCTTCGCCTTCTCCAGCGTACTGCTCACGATATTCTTCGGAGCCGCCCTCGGTAATGTCGTCCGCGGAGTTCCTATCGGTGCCGACGATTACTTCTTTCTCCCCCTCTGGACCAACTGGCGCACCGGCGCCAACCCCGGCATCCTCGACTGGTACACCGTCCTTGGCGGCGTGCTCGCCCTGGCTGCAATCTCGCTTCACGGCGCCCTCTACCTCGCTCTCAAGACCGAGGGACACCTCGAGCGGCGAGCGCTGTACTTCGCTCGCCGCATCTGGATCGCTACCGTTGCCCTTACCGCGATCGGCATCCCGGCCACCGTCCTGGCGCGCCCCGCCTCACTGAATAACTACAAGGGCCACCCTATCGCCTTCCTCGTTCCGCTGGCCGTCGTCGCGAGTGTTGCCATAATGCGTCTAGCCATGGGGATTTCCTCGCGACTTCCATCCTTCCTCGCTTCGTGCGGCTATCTCGCATTCATGATGATCGGCGCCGCCACCGGCCTTTTTCCCGTACTGCTCCCCGCAGTGGGAACACAGGGGCACGATCTGACCATCGCCCGCGCTATCTCCGGCCCTCACACTCTTCGGGTGGGCCTCGCCTGGTGGTCTGTCGGCATGTGCCTTGCCTTGATGTACTTCGGAGTCGTCTACTGGCTGTTCCGTGGCAAAGTCCCAGCCGACGCCGAAGGCTACGGACATTAATCGAGCATTAATGTCTGCGTTGTCCATAGGAATGAGAAAATCGACCTTTCGCCAGTGACGTCGGGGTATCGATTGGCAGCTTCGTAACACCCTTCTTCGTGCCCGAAGCGCCGACCCTAATTTCCTGAAAGCAGAGGTAACAGCAAAGGCCACTAAGGGGAGCGAGTGTACTTGACCGTTCGTTACACGCGCACCGGAAAGCCTTTTGCGTCCGATCCGAAGTATCGACTCCGCATCCAGAAAGCTACATTGACCAAGCCAATCAGGGCGGGAACTTCGATCAACGGACCAACCACGCCGACGAACGCTTCGCCTGAGTTCAGCCCGAAGACTGCAACGGCAACAGCAATCGCCAACTCAAAGTTATTTCCCGCGGCCGTGAAGGAGAGGGTTGCTGACTGAGCGTAGTTGGCACCCAGCTTCTTGCCCATCCAAAAGCTCACAAGGAACATGATGAGGAAGTAGATGACCAAAGGGATTGCGATCTTCACCACATCAAGCGGCAGGCGGACAATGAGATCGCCTTTAAGTGAGAACATCACAAGAATAGTGAACAGCAGGGCGGCGAGTGTAAGGGGACTGATCCGGGGAATGAAGCGTGTCCGATACCACTCCTCTCCCTTGAGCCGGACGAGGACGAATCTGGTCAGAAATCCGGCAACGAATGGAACGCCAAGATAGAGTCCAACACTCTGAGCAATCTGGCGGATTCCGATCTGAACGACACTCCCCTCAAGCCCAAACCACTTCGGGAGCACCGTCAGAAAAGCCCAGGCATAAAAGCTGTAGAAGAGCACCTGAAAGACGCTATTGATGGCCACCAGACCTGCAACGTAATCCGTGTCCCCTTCCGCAAGCTCATTCCAGACAAGCACCATCGCGATGCAACGGGCGATGCCGATCAGGATGAGTCCGCGCATGTATGCCGGGTGACCACGTAAAAAGACGATGGCCAGAAAGAACATCAGGATCGGACCGATGAGCCAGTTTTGCACTAAAGACAGTCCGAGGACTCGTCTGTTGCGGAACACTTCGCCGAGCTTCTCGTATCTGACCTTCGCCAGAGGCGAAAACATCATGATGATGAGGCCGATGGCTATAGGGATGTTCGTTGTGCCGGTCTGGAAGCTATTAACGAGTGCGGCAGTCGAGGGAACGAAGTGCCCAATGGCGACACCGATGGCCATGGCCAGGAAGATCCAGAGGGTCAGGAAACGATCAAGAAATGAGAGCTTCTTGCGGGCAGTTGGGGCGCAAATGTGCCCTTGTGTCAGCGGAGCGGTGGACATCAGCAGGCCTCGCAGGATGTTTCCTGAACGTTGGCCGGGAGGGGAGCGCCGCCAAGGGACGCGTACTTCGACGGAGAGCAGCAGGCCCTTGTGAGGCGCGCGCGATCAGCCTGCATCGCCTTCTCTTCTTTCAACCAACCCAGGGTCTGCTTGAGAATTTGTGCGGCTCCGGAATGCGGAGGCATCACGATCCGATAGTGCATCCACTTTCCTTCACGCCGCGCTGCGACGATACCCGCGCTGCGGAGATAGGCCAGATGCCGTGAAATCTTGGGTTGAGGACTGTCAAGAATCTCCACAAAGTAGCAAACACAAAGTTCCTGCTCTCCCATCAAGTTGAGTAGACGCAGCCGCGTGTTGTCGCCAAGAGCCTGAAAGAACCGCTCGACATCGAACGTTTGTTTCGCCATGACGTTATGTATACGCCTTGACGAATACGAAGGCAAGACATATAGTCGCCTAAGCAGATGTGATGGGTGGCCGATGCAGAGGATTATCTTCGCTTGTGTTCACAATGCGGGCCGTTCACAGATGGCCGCAGCGTTCTTCAACCAACTAGCCAACCGCAATAAGGCTGAAGCTGTCTCCGCGGGGACAGAACCAGGATTGCGAGTGCATCCTGAGGTGCTTTCGATTATGCAGGAAGTTGGAATCGACCTGAGTGACGCAAAACCTCAAAAGCTGACCCAGGAGTTAGTGGAAGGTGCATCGCTACTGATCACAATGGGCTGCGGAGACAAATGCCCTTGTGTACCAGGTCTGCGCCGAGATGACTGGCGGTTGCATGATCCGAAGGGTCTTCCGGCCGGGGAGATAAGAACGATCAGGGACGAGATCAAGACGAGGGTCCAGAGTTTGATTGAAGCCGAGCGTCTCGGAGAGTAGCAACGGGGCTACCGGAGTTCCATTCGCCGGCTTCTGCGTTTCAAAGACCGCGCTCCAGGCCGGGACATAGCAGGCCTCAGAATTTGGCGATGAGGCTGATGCCACCGACCAACAGGACACCACCGATGACGCGACCTATATTGAGGGGATGAGCCTGCATTCTGAACCAGCCAAAGTGGTCGATGAGCAGGGAAGTGATAAGCGCCGCCGTGACGGTGAAGCCAACGAACGGACCCGCACCCACCTTGTTGACGAGCGTCAGGCCGGCGTAGACCTGCACTGCTCCCACTAAACCGCCAACCACTGCCCACCAGGGCATTTCGGCCAAGTCCCTTTGCGTGGGCAGCGGGTGAGGATGAATCAGCGACGCACCGGTGAAGAAGAAGGTAATCAGCGCGAAGGAGATGGCCGATGCCAGCCATGGATTCACGACATGCTTGTAGAGTTGACCATTCATGGCCGCTCCGCAACTCTGCAGCGCACCTCCAAGGATGATGAATGGGATGATCCATCCGGGATTTGCATTCATATTGCTCTCCTTTGCATTTAGCGTTGTCCAACGAGCATCTGCATTAAGATCGCTGCACCCAGCGCGGCAAAGAGCGCCAATGGCATTGCGACCGCACCGACCTTCAGGAACTTCCAGAAACTCACATTGAGCTTCTCTCCGCCAGCGTCGTCCCCAGAATCCCTGCGAAGTGCCAGCAGCCAGAGGATCGTAGCCAGCGATCCAGTGACGGACAGATTTGGTCCGAGGTCAACGCCAATCAGAACTGCATTGGCCATCAGCCCCTTGGTATGAGCGGCATGGATCGTGCCGCCCGCTATCAGTCCCAAGGGAAGGTTGTTCACGATATTGTTTGCTATGCCCACGGCGAAACCGACAACCAATGCGCCTGTGCTCTGGCCGAGACTTGATGCCCAGGCAAGCCACTCTTGTGTCAGGCTCAAGGCTCCCTGACTCTCGACAGCATCGACCATGACAAACAGGCCTGCAACCAGCAGCAATGTTGCCCAGCTAATCTCGCGGGCGAGCTTGATAGGACTGCTCCTCGAACTCAGGGAGACGACGGCTGTTATCACCAGCGCCGCGAGACACGTCGGCAGTCCCAGGTCTTTCTTCATCGCGGAAGCCGCCAGGAGGACCCCAATCATCAGCGCGAGACCCGTGAGTACCAGTTTTCCGTTGCCGCTTAGCTTCGCATCGTCAACCTCACACTCGATGCTCTTGCAAAGCTCGTTACGGAACAGAATCCGCATCACAAAAAAAGTTACGATGATCGAAAGCAGCGAAGGAATACCAAAGCCGGCGAGCCAGCGCCCCAGCGGCGGCATTCCTGTATGGAAGACGACCAGGTTCGCAGGGTTTGAGATCGGCAACACAAAGCTCGCGGCGTTCGCGATCAGCGCGCAGACGAACAGATATGGAAGTGGCGTGACTTTTGCTTTACGCACCGCCGTTAGAATCGCCGGCGTCAAGACGACTGCGGTTGCATCGTTCGACATGAAGATGGTCACGAGCGTGCCCACGCTGTAAACCAACAGGAAAAGACGCGAGCAGCTGCCATTTGCCCCGCGTACCGCAACCGCCGCCACCCAATCGAAGACGCCTTGCTCGCGCGCCAGTTCGCTCAGGAGCATCATGCCGATGAGGAATAAGTAGACATCGCTGCCTTTGGCTACAGCCTGACCCGCCAATTTGAGTGGCACGAGCCGGAGCGCGATCAAAAGAAGCGCTCCACCGGAGATCCACCAGACTTCAGCGATTCCGCGCGGGCGCGTCAGCATCAGCGCGATGCTTACGGCGACAATTAAAGGCAGAACGACGTGCGCGACTTCTGTCGGGACCATCACCACTTCTTTCCGTTTTTGTTTGGGCCGAGTTGCGTGCCGGGCAGCCCATGCTCCGGCCAAGCCTCAAGCGCGTTGTCCTGATCTCGCTCAGCGCGCTCTCGTCTCGCAGGATTTCCGCTCGCGACACGAATCTTATCGGTTGCGACCGTCCTACGCGCATCTTCGACTGAAACCAGTAAGCAATAGACTCCTTCATGCGGAGTAGAAACATTTGTCATACTGGAAGCTCCAGACTAATGGCTGGCGAAGAGGGATCGTGGCGCTCCGGGAGCGTCTCAGGAATCGCCGTCCACAAGAGAATAAATGCAAGTACAGCGATGGCTCCGAGAGACAAAAAGGATATGCGATAGCTGAAATACTGAATCAGTTTTCCGCCGAACGTCGTGCTGAGAGCTGCGCCGATCCCGACCGCTGTTGCGAGACTGCCTTGAACAAGATTGAAGCGGCCCGTGGCCCGGGTCCTGTCTGCCACCACGAGGATCGAGACGACACCAAAGATTGCATTCGCAACACCGTCCAGTGTTTGGATAGCAATCAGGCTCTCCGTATTGTGGGTCAGGGTGTAGAGAAGCGCGCGAATGGGAAGAACTCCAAAACCAATCATAAGCAATGGCTTCCGACCACGCAGGTTGGCGAACCGTCCAATGGCTGGGGCAAAGCACATGATGACGACTTGCGTGACGATGATGCAGGCCGACATAAAGGGAGCCGCAGTGGCCCGCGCACCGTGCGAGAGCATCTCCCCAAGCTGGGGCAGCATGGCGGCATTCGCGAAGTGAAAGAGGAAGGCACAAACCAGAAAGACGAGTAGAACCCGGTCTCCGAAGAGCGTTTGCAGAACGGAGGCTCTTACAGGAACTTCTATACCGTCTATCTGTTTAGCGCCGCCGCGCGCAAGGTCATAGTCGATGTCGTTGCTTTTGATCGCTCGGATGGCAAGCGCCGTAGGTATGGTAAGCGCCGCGGCCGTGATGAAGATGGCCCGATTCCCGAACAGGTGGCTCACGCCCGCAATGAGAAGCGCACAGGCCACATTGCCGGCGGAGTTGAAGGATTGGTTCCTACCAAACTGGCGATCGAAGAAGGTGGTGCCGACGATTCCCATCGTGATGGCTGCGAGTGTTGGACCCAGAAATGGTCCCGCTGCTCCGGTCAGGACCTGAGACGCGTACACGGCCCAGGGAGCAGCAGTGATACTGAGCAGAACCGCTCCCAAAGCGAGAACGGCGCAGGCGAGAACGAGAATCAGTCTCTTCGACCTGAGTTGATCGACGATGGCGCCAGCCGGAACCTGCAGGACAACCGTAATGATGCCGCCAATGGTCAAGGCCATCCCGACGCGCCCCGGCGTCCATCCCTCTCCAGCCAGGTAGGCTGCGAGAAAGGGGCCGAGGCCGGTCTGCACGTCGGCAAGAAAGAAGTTCGTCGCTTCGAGCGCGTGGACACTCTTCTTCTTCTCAAGTGCGATGGTGGAGTTGGATTCCATAGTCCCTTCAGATATTCGAACGTGAAGCGAATGCTTTTCCAAATCACCGGCCGAGAACGGCAGCGACGATTTTCATGTCGCTTCATTGCTATCAGATGCTGTTCATGACGCGGACAAGTCCCGCATCGTGTTCTGGAACTGCTCTCGCGTCCCCGGATCCAGTCAAGAACAATATGGCGGACGAAAAACTCACACGCATACGCATCGTAGTGCCGAGGCAGGCATACGATAGCCGCTGGACTTCGTCATGCCACGAGCCGCGCTCACTGCCGCCGTGCGCAGTTGCATTAGCGGCGCTCGCGCACGGATCAGTCAATTTCGAGAACTGGACGGATACGTCCTGATAAATGGGATGAGCAGGTCCTCCGAAGTCTTCGGATGCGCGGTAGGTGGGCTTTGAGTTTATGCCCGAGACAACCCGCTGGTTAGGGAATCACTAAAGCAGAGGTGAGGATAATCTTCTACAACCGTTACAAGAACCATAATGACAAAAAGGAAGGCCAGCCTGTCAGGGCTGGCCTTCCTTGCAAGTACTTGATTCTGAGGATTGGTGCGGAGGAGGGGACTTGAACCCCTATGCCTTGCGGCGCTAGCACCTCAAGCTAGTGCGTCTGCCAATTTCGCCACCTCCGCGTTGCATAAAAGAATGCGACGGGCAATCCGAAGGTAAGTATAGCATTCCGGACCGGAGCGATCGACCGATGCAGCAGCTTGAATCTGCCCAGGTTATCTCTGCGAGGAGAGACTGGTCGGCGGCACTGCGGGGGTTGTGGGTGGCGTCGCTCGTTTGCGCTTTTTCACGGGCGGGGCCGCGTTGGGTGGACGCTGCTTGCCGTTCCCGCTGCGGCGCTTTCCGTTTTTCTCGATGACGGCGCGCATCCAGTAGTTGCCTTCGCCGTCGGCTTCTATACCGTGTACCTCTCGTTCAAAGCCGGGGAAGCGCTTGCCGAACTCTTCCATGGCGAGGATGAGTTTGATGACGGGGCTTTCGGCGCTGCCGAGCCGCTCGCCGGGCATGGACATAGGAATGCCGGGAGGGTAGGGAACGAGCATCACAGCAGCGATGCGTCCGGCCATCTCGCTGAAGCGGATCTTCTCTGTCTCGTTGCGCAGGAGTTTCTGGTAGGTCTGCGCGGGCGTCAGGACAGGATCGAAGTCTTCATCGCAGGCGTCGTTCACCAGCCCCGACAGGTTCAACTGAATCATCGCCGCGTGCATCTCGTCAGAGAGTTCTTTCAGGGAGACATTGCGGTAACGGTGTGGGTAGCGGGAGACGAGTTCGGGAAGGGCCTCTTCGAGGGGCGCTTCACTGTCGTAGAGGCGCTTGAACTCGAAGAGGTTCTCGAGCAGCGCGCCCCACTTGCCTTTCGAGGTGCCGACGGAGAAGAGGACGAGGACGGTGTAGTCGCCAGTGCGGGCGATCTCGACGCGGCGTCCGTCGAGGAACTCGGTGACGATCGCGGCGGGGATGCCCCACTCGCTGACGACGCCCTGCGCGTTGACTCCGGGCGAAAGGATGGTGACCTTGGTGGGGTCCAACATGCAATAGTCGTCTGCGATGTCTTCGTCCTGGTAACCGTGCCAGTCTTCGCCGATCTTGAGAGTCCAGGCGCTGGAGCGGTTGGTGAGGAGGCCGTCGGCGGCTTCTTCGAGCAGGTAGGTCTTGCCGTCGAAGGGATCGAAGACGTACTCGGGCTGGTAGAGGCGGAAGAACCAGCCTTGCTCAGCGGCGCGGAGACGGTGGCCGATCGAGGACATGGCTTTGCGGAAGCTGATGGCGTCCTGCAGGGTTTCCGACATCAGGGTAGGACCGGCGGGCTCGTCCATCATGGCGGCGGCGACGTCGAGCGAGGCGATGAGCGGGTAGAAGGGCGAGGTCGTCCCATGCATCATGAAGGACTCGTTGAACTGATCGAAGTCGAGATTGGCGCGCGGGCTGAGCTTAACGTGGATCATGGAACCCATCGAGAAGGCCGCAAGCATTTTGTGGGTGGACTGCACGGCGAAGATGGTGGGGCGGTCGGGCATGTCGTCGGGCACTCCCATTGCGAAGCGACCCTGGTAGATCTCGTGGAACTTGGCGTAGGCATACCAGGCCTCGTCAAAATGTATGCGCGGAACGGACTTCGCGAGCTCGGTGACGACGCGGTTGACGTCGTAGCACAGGCCGTCGTAGGTGGAGTTCGTGACGACGGCGTAGGTGGGGTTTTGGTTGGCGACGCCGGTGGTGAGCGGGCTTTTGTCGATGATGCCGCGAATGAATTCGGGAGCGAAACGCTTGAGCGGGACGAGGCCGATCATGCCGTAGCCGTTGCGCGTGGGCTTCATGTAGACAGGGCGCGCGCCGGTGACGGTGAGCGAGTGGCAGATGGACTTGTGGCAGTTGGCGTCGGCGAGAACGATGTCGTCCTGGGCGATGACGCCGTGGCCTACGATCTGGTTCGAGGTTGACGAACCGCCGAGGACGTAGAAGGTCCAGTCGGCGCCGAAGATGCGGGCGGCGTTGCGCTCGGACTCGCCGGGAGGTCCGAGGTGATCGAGCCAGGAGCCCAGCGGCGAGGTGGAGATGCCGAGGTCCGAGCGCATGATGTTTTCGCCGAAGAACTTATGAAACTCCATGCCGATGGGGTGCTTGAGGAAGGCGACGCCGCCCATGTGGCCGGGTGCATCCCAGGAGTAGGCGCCCTGGTCGTTGTATTTTTTCAGCTCGCGGAAGTAGGGCGGAAGGAGTTGCTCGTGATAGCGCTCGACAGCGAAGTCGACGCGGTTCGCAATGAAGGCGGGAGTGTCGCCGAAGAGATGAATGTACTCGTGGACCTGCTTGACAACTTCGAGGGGGAGTTCGCTGACGAGGGTGCGGTCGGCGATGAGGAAGATGGGGATTTTCTTGTTGCGGCGGCGGACGGCGCGCAGGATGGCGAGCGCGGCTCCTTCGGCAAACTGGTTTTCGCCTTCGAGATCCCAGTCCAGCAGGATGGCGCTGTAAGATGGGTCCGAGGTGACGAGCGATAATCCGTCTTCTGGCGTGGAGGTGCGGACGACCTCATAGCCCTCTTCGCCGATCGCTTCCACCAGACGTTCCATGGCACGGTCCGAGACGGAATCGGTGCCCCCTACTTCACTCGCAATCAATAAAACCCAACGGCCTTCGCTCATACACCTCTCACAACTTCTTTGATGTTCTCTTAGATGGTACAGGGAGTTTTTGTGGGTCGTTCAAGGAGTGTGAATGTGAGGCAAATCTACGGTGCGACGGGCGCAACCATCAGGCTCAAGGTGCAGTGGATGCAGTCGTGGCGAGCACAGAGACTGCAGCATCAGTTGTTGATCGGAGACAGGGAGAGCGGGGCTGGAGGATTACTATTCTGGGGAGGTGAAGATGTCAGATAACAATCAACGACCTGTGGAGCCCGGCATAGTGAGCGACTTCTCTGAGAGGCTCAGCTACTCGGGTTATCTGTCTCTGGAAGGATTGCTCGCGCAGCAGCGGCCGCTTTCTCAGCCGTTGCACCACGATGAGATGTTGTTCATCATTCAACATCAAGTCTCAGAGTTGTGGATTAAATTGATCATCCATGAGCTCTCCGCCGCGATCGAACACATACGCGAAGACCGTCTGCAACCGGCTCTGAAGATTCTTTCGCGAATCAAGCTGATCCAGATGCAGCTCTTCGAGCAATGGGCCGTTCTGGAGACCCTGACCCCGTCCGAGTACATGGAGTTCCGTTCGGTTCTTGGCAACGCATCGGGATTTCAGTCCTATCAGTATCGCAAGCTCGAGTTTTTGCTCGGCAACAAGAATAGCGACACCATCAAGGTGTTTGAGCACGAGCGAGCGATCTATGACGATCTTCGCCGCTCGCTTGCATCTCCCAGTCTCTACGACGAATTTTTGCGGTATCTCTCCCGGCACGGATTCAATATTCCAGAGCTGTGCCTGCAACGGGACTGGTCCACGCCGCACGTCAGAAATGAAGCTCTGGTGGAGGTATTTCGAGCGATCTATCGCAACTCGAAACAACATTGGGAGGAGTATGAGTTGTGCGAGAAGCTGGTGGATGTGGAAGAGTACTTTCAGCTCTGGCGCTTCCGTCATCTAAAGACAGTCGAGCGTATTATCGGCTTTCGACACGGCACAGGCGGTTCTTCAGGCGCCGGATTTCTGCGGCAGGCGCTGGAGCTTACGTTCTTTCCAGAACTGCTAGCCTCGCGGACCGGTGCTCCGAGCGAGTGAGTTTTGATCAGGCGGGGAGAGCAGTCCATAGTCAGGCGCCGCTCGGGTGAAGACTGCTTAGAATGCCTAGAAATGAAGAGTGAGATCGGCGAAGGAGGCGAGTTCGAGGAGTTGCCGGCCTGGTGGCGGCTGGCTGACGATCTCGTGTTCGAGAACCCAGGTGAAATCGTGGGGGATAAAGACGGCGTTGAGTCCGGCGCTGAGCGCTGGATTCACATCGGAACGGGGGCTGTTGCCGATCATCCAGGTATTTGAGCATTCGCACGAATAGCTGGCAGAGAGTGCGGTATAGGCCGCGCTATGTTTCTCGGAGAGGACTTCGACCGCCGTGAAGGAGGGTGCGAGCCCGGAGCGTTGGAGCTTGTCGTTCTGCTCTACGGGATCGCCTTTGGTAACGAGGATGAGACGATGGCGACTGGCGAGGTCGGCAAGGGTGGACTCGACGTTGGGAAGAAGTTCGATCTCCTTGTCGGCGATGGATTGGGCGAAGCTCTCGATGCGGCGATGCTTTTCCGGCGTCATGGGAGTGTCGGACAACTGTTCGAAACAGGCGACTAAGGAGCGACGAAAGCTAGTGAGGCCGTAGCCGTGCGTGAGGACAGTGGTGTGCTCAACGAGGTTGAGGTGATCGCGTATCTCTTCCGGGGTGTGGATGCGATGGTCGAGATAAGAGATGAAGCTGGAGATGGCGCGCTCGAAGTAGATGTTGTTTTCCCAGAGTGTGTCGTCGGCATCGATCAGAAGAGTCTGGTTGGCAGGGCGGCGGATTTGCTGGCTAGGCGCGGTCACGAAGCTGATTATAGAGCGATAGATGGAGGAGTGGGGCAACGCACAATTCCCCTGCATAGCGGACGTCAATTGCGTTTAGCGGACTGCGTGGACGCCCCGAAGCGCAAGCTGAACAGCCTATAGAGCGGAAGGAATCGACGGCGCGTATGTCGCTTGGCTCTGCATCGAAGGAGTAATACTTAGTGGTGCGGCACCGGTGTAGGTTATCGAGTATGGAACGCGCTTTCGGGAGAGCGGCGGATGCCGCGGCTGGCCGGTATGATGAAGTCGCAAAAGACTTTGTGCGCGAATGGCGAATCCGGAATGACAGCGCCGGCAGGTAGACGGAAGCATGATTCCTGAAGCGGGCCAAAAGCTCGGACCGTACGAGATCCTGGGCAGACTGGGAGGCGGCGGCATGGGCATTGTGTTCCGTGCCTGGGACGAGCGTCTGCACCGTGAAGTCGCTATAAAGCTGCTGCATGACGGCTACAGCATGACAGGGATGCGCGAGCGCTTTCTGCAGGAGGCACGAGCGGCTTCAGCTTTGAATCATCCCAATATCTGCACGGTCTTCGATATCGGCGAGCAGGACGGCGAACCCTATCTTGTCATGGAGTTGCTGGAAGGCGAGACGCTGAAGGAGCGTATCGCGCGCGGACCGCTACTAGTGGAAGAGATCGTTAGATATGCAGAGGAGATTACCGACGCGCTGTTGGTGGCGCATAGCAAGGGAATTGTGCATCGCGATGTGAAGCCGGCGAATATCTTTCTGGTCGCGATGGGTAACGGGAGGAGCCAGGCGAAGGTGCTGGACTTTGGGCTCGCAAAGATCAGGCTTGATGCCGGTGGGGGATGGGGATCACGATCACTTGATTTGACATTGGCGGGGGGAACGGTCGGAACGCTGGCGTATATGTCGCCGGAACAAGCGCGGGGAGAGTTACTTGATGGTCGCTCCGACCTCTTTGCGCTGGGCGTGGTGATGTACGAGATGGCGACTCGCCGGCCGCCATTCCGCGGAGCTACGAGTGCACTGATGTTCGCTCAGCTTTTCGAGCATCAACCCGAACCGGTACGTAGCTGGAACGAGTCTGTGCCGCGGGAACTGGAGAGAGTCATTGAGAAGCTTCTAGCGAAGGAGCGCAAGGAGCGCTATCAGAGCGCGGGTGAGGTTCGCGCCGCCTTAGGCAAAATTGAGGTGAGAACGGCACGGGGGTGGTTGCAGAAGGGCAAGCCTTCTGCGGTCCCACTAGTACGCGCCGCTGATCCGATCGCTCGCCGGAGAGTCGCGAGGGAGGCGCCCGAACCGGTTGTCGAAGAATTCGAAAGACCGTCTGGAGAGAACGGATCGAGCGCGGAGAATATCGTCATTCGGCCGATGCGGATGCCGGATGGAGTACCCACCGCCGGAGAGCGGGGCGTGCTGCATCCTGTCAGTCGCGAGGAGGCGAGGCAGTCGGCCGGGAGCGCTTCCGGAGAACTGATCGGAGATGCTTCTGAAGCATCCGCGCCAGAGCCGCAGGTGCCAAGGCAAGAAGATGTGACCTTTGCCGTGCGCGAGCGTTTGATCAAGCAGCAAGAGCCCGTCAGGCAGAATGCGGCCACGGAGTCCGCGCCGGCTGAACAACGGATCGAAGACTCGCAAGAACGTTCCATGACGGGAGAGGACATCCAACGCCAGCCTTCGCGAACCTGGGTGCGACGGGCTGCGATGACAGCGTTGGCCATCGCAGCAGCCGCGATATTCCTTGTGCTGCTTCGAAATGGGCTGCTGCGGCCGATGGTGCTGCGCCGGGATGACAAGCTGCTTCTGACGGCCATAGATAACAAGACAGGCGATAAGTCTCTGGATGGCGCTGTGATGGAGGGATTGGAGATTGCCTTGCGACAGTCCAAGTCGCTGAACGTGCTGGGCGGCGATGCGTACACAGCGGGGCTGCGTGTGGCGCAGGCGGAGAGCGGGAGCGCGACGTCACCTTCCGTTCAAGTCGTTGCGCGGAAGGTGGGAGCCGAAGCATATGTCTATGGTGAGATTGCAGGCGTGGAGCCGCCCTATACCATCAGCGCCGAGGTATTGAAGGCCGATACGAACGACAAAGTCGCCAGCTTTGAAGAAGTAGCGGGGAATCGTGAAGCCATACCGGCAGCGATCGGCAGATTGGCTCAATCTCTGCGCGCCGGAGTCAGCCAAGACAGTGAAGCGGATGTGCGGAGGAGTGTAGGATTCGTGCAAGACGCGACTGCTAATCTGAACGCGTTGCGCGCGTACGCGGATGGGGAATCGGCGGCCCGTAGTGGCAAGCCGGAGGACGCGCGAACATCGTATGAGTTAGCCGCGACGCTCGACCCAAACTTTGCCCAGGCGCAGATGCAGTTGGCGTGGACCCTCCAGAATGAAAAGGCGGAAGTTGCAGCCAGCCGAGCGGCTGAGTCGGCAAAACTAGCCGCGGTGAAGGCCAGCGATCAGACTCGCACACTGGCAGAGTTCTGCTACGAGATGAATGCGGTTGGTAACTACGGCAGCGCTGAATCGACGATTCGTGGCTTTTTGACAAAATATCCCCGCGACATCAATGGCATCAGAGGCCTTGGCCGCGTGCTGCTGGCGCAGGGGAATCTGCAGGAGTCGCTGTCAGTCGCAGAGCAGGGGTACGGCGACGACCGGTTCGACGCGGAGACCTACGATGAGGCAGAGAACGCTCTGCTGAGGTTGAACCAGTACGACAGCGTCTTGCAGCTGCAAGCGCAGGCGAAGCGCCAGGGAGTTGCAGCGGAAGACGATGTATTGGCTGCGGCATACATGAGCGGGAAGAGCAATGTACTGGCGGAACAGTTAGCCGTGACGGCGAGCTATCTCTCAGGTGATGCATCGGCCAAGAAGTTTGAGGTCAGCTACTCGGACTTGGATCGCTATGGCACTTACCTCGACAGTACCGGCAGAGCCGACGCAGGCCTCCAGTTGTGGAGGACTTCCGCTGACCAGGCTAAGGGGACTCAGGAGCTTTCTTCAACGGCTGCCTCGCTGCTGGGGCAGGGTGCGTTGGACCGGGCAATTACAGAGAACTGCACGGTTGCCCTCGCGCTGGTTTCTCAGGTGAAAGACATGTTGAAGGGCCCAACAGCGGACTTCAATACGGCGATGGCAGCGGCTCTGTGCGGCGATCAGACCTACGCGAACAAAGCGATCGCAGAGTTGCAGCAAAAATTTCCAGAAAACACGCTGGCGACCAAGGACTACATCCCGGCGCTGAGAGCGGCGGCCGAACTTGGCGTGAACGAACCCGCAGAGGCTCTCCGTGCCCTGGGACCGGCCAGAGGAGATGATCGGGCGGCTCTGACGCCTTATCTGCAAGGGCTGGCGTATATGGCGCTTGGGAAGCCGGCACCGGCTACAAACGATTTCTTGATCGTGCTGAACCGCAGAGGCGCATCCTGGACGACGGCTGGGACGCTGTACCCGATGGCCCAGATCAACGCCGCGCGTGCGTATGCTGCGGAGGGTGACAAAGGCGATAGCGTAGAGGCTTACAAGAGATTTCTAGCTCTGTGGTCAGCGGGCGACCCGAGGCAGCCATTAATGAGAGAGGCGATACGAAAGAGCAGGTAAGCCAATCCAATCGACATGCGGCCGTACACCGGCAAACATTACAATCGTCGCTGTGCCTCCTCTTCTTAACAAGCGCGTTCTCATCACGCGCACCCGGCATCAGGCTTCCGAACTCGCCGCTCAGCTAGAGACTCTTGGCGCGACTTGTATTGTGATCCCTGCGATCGAAATTGTGCCGCCGTCTTCTTACAGGGGGCTGGACGATGCTTTAGCACGTGTGCATACGTTCGAATGGCTCATCTTCACGAGCGTCAATGCTGTAGAGGTATTCGCAGATCGGCTACGAGCGAGAGAGTCCGATGACCGATTTTCTTTTTCACGATCAGCGCTGGCGCCGGTTAGGGAGAGTAGTCGCTTGATGCCCAGAGTCGCAGTCATTGGGCCTGCGACCGCACGCGCTGTCCATGCCGCCGGACTCGCTGTTGACCTGATGCCGTTGGAATACATCGCCGAAGCCCTTGCCACTGCGCTGCTCCCGTTTGCGTCGGGCGCCCGGATGCTTTTCATACGAGCCTCCGAAGCACGCGATCATATTCCCGAAGCGCTGATGGCAGCCGGCGCCGAACTCACCATCGTCGAGGCATATCGCAATCAGATGCCGCCCGAATCCGTACCGGCGCTGCGGCATCTTTTCTCAAGCGCTGCACTCTCTCCGGACGCGGTCACGTTTACGAGTGCCTCCACAGCACGCAATCTCGTTGCCCTTCTGGAGGTCTCAAAGCTTACGCTGGATCCCAGGATCGTCCTGGCTTCGATCGGACCGATTACAAGCCAGGCCCTCCGCGACGTGGGACTCAGCCCCACTGTTGAAGCAGCCGAGCCTACGATTCCCGCACTGATCGAGGCTCTTGCGGTCGAGCTGAATCGCGGCTGACCTACTGGACCACCCGGCGAGACGCCGGCAATCCTCGACGAGTGATCACCTTTCA
>Ga0080006_1100129_pt1 | contig 42678 bp, 35 predicted proteins | sample RS3BMetagenome_FD_69209 | JGI IMG/M metagenome (GOLD analysis project Ga0080006, IMG submission 69209) | Ferric oxide microbial mat and aquatic microbial communities from Rainbow Spring, Yellowstone National Park, USA - RS3B (SPADES... ...
AATACAATTTATGTTACTGATAATGGGTCAAATGAAGTTTCTGCAATTAATGGATCAACAAATACTGTTGTAGCAACTATAGCTGTAGGAACTGAACCTGAAGGTATAGCAGTAAATCAAAATACAAATATAATTTATGTTGCTAATAGTTTATCAAATAGCGTCTCTGTAATTAATAAAGCAAACAATACTGTTATAACAACTATAGCCTTACCTACTGGGGCTACTCCTATGCAGTGGATTTATACATTGAGAGAATAAATGTCAGCGATTAATATTTAGCAATAAGGTCATAATAACGTACGTCAATAGATAGGCAGTAGTTTTGGGCACTAGGGTTACAATTTAAATGGGAGCTTAATTTAGTTTAGTCTAGCTTCGGGCGATCACTTGTTTTGCATCAAAGTCAATTAATGTAACATCAATCAAAAGCTGATGGTTTATAAAAGCAAGCATTTGTTGTTTGGCGAGCTCACAAAGCATTTGCAGTGGTTTGATGGTGTTGTGTTTTACACAGGTTTCAAAAAAATGCCGAGCAGTTGCTGTTTTTGTAGCGCTTTTCACGACCACTTCAGGCGAGTTTGTTTCAAGTGCAATTTTTCTTAAAAGGGAGGTATCGATGTTACTTTTGTGAAAATGAGTCATCATGACACCGGAGGCAAGCTTAGTTAATTTACCTGCCATTGCAACAAAGTGAACGCTTTGAATGTGACGTAGCACAGCTCTTTTTAATGCCAAGCCAGTAAAGTCGCCAACTTCAATAAATGCCAAAGGCGGTAAATTAAATAGTTTTTGGGCTATTGCATCTGAGCGACTACCAATTGCAAAAACAACCTCGCTCAAATTTTGATAAGCAGCCACATCAATTTGTTGTGCCACTGATGCTCTATAAGCCGCAGTAGAAAACGGCTTGACAACCCCAGTTGTCCCTAAGATTGAAATCCCTCCTATTATGCCTAAGCGCTCGTTAGTAGTTTGTTTTGCCATTTCTTGGCCGCCTGGAACTGAAATTGTGATGATAAAAAAATCCGATATTATCTCAGAAACTGCTTTTTTAATCATTTCTCGTGGCACCTTGGTAATGGAAGGCTCACCAACTTTTATACCTAAACCTTCTAATGTGACCACCCCTACTCCAGGTCCTGCTTTAAAAGTGTGAAAGGGCTCTTTGTGAGGGATTAAGTGTACTGTGATTAAAGCACCGTCAGTGCAATCTGGGTCATCTCCAGCATATTTTTTAACGGTAGCTCCTGCACCGTCTAAGTTAACTACGGGCGGTAAAATTGGTAGTGTAACTTGCTGGCCTTTAGGTAAGGTTATTGTAACTTTGTCTGGAAGCTCACCTGTTTTATATAAAATTGCAGCGGCCTTTGCTGCAGCAGCTGCACAAGTTCCCGTTGTATATCCAGTGGCTAGTGTTTTTTTTGCCTTTTTAATTGGCTCACTTAGTTCAGGCTCATAGGCCTCTTTGATATCCATGGTATTTCTAATAAGCTTAGCGCTTTGCTCTTCTAAAGCGATGGCTGAAGTCTGGACTGTATAATTTTGATCGCTGTGGCTCTTTGTTTAAGAAATCTCCTACAAGAACCAATGTGGAGCGCTTTACTTTCATCTCTGAAATTGTCTGTGCAAGATCTTTTAACGTTGTCAAGCGAATTTGTTGATCAGGCCACGTCGCTCTGTAAATAACCGCACAAGGCGTTTGTGGGCTGTAAGCAGAAGGTGGTTTTAACAGCTCATTTTGGAGCTCTTTTGGGCGTGATGCTGATAAAAAAATACCCATTGTTAAGTTAAATTTGGCAAGCTCATTTAGCTTTTCAGTATCGCTAAGTGATTCCTTAGTTCTTATACCCAAGCGCGTTAAAATTAGACTTTGGCTAATACCTGGAACAGTGAGTTCTTTATTTAGTACAGCTGCGCTAGCAGAAAAAGAAGAAACTCCAGGAACTATCTCAAAATCTCGTTCAGCTTTTAAACAGTAATCAATTTGCTCAGCGATTGCACCATAAATTGATGGATCACCTGAGTGCAACCTGGCAATTTTAGCATTTTTATTTTCTTGATAAATTTGAATTATTTCTTCTAGTGTTAGACTTTTTGAATCAATCACCCTTGCTGTGTTCTTAGCGTAAGTTAATAACTCTGGAGAAACTAAAGAAGATGCCCATATCACAATGTCAGCTTGCGATAATCGATTGGCACCTCTTAGGGTAATTAAATCATAAGCGCCTGGGCCTGCTCCTATAAAACTAATCATTTGATTGCAGGAAATATTATAGTTGTTAAATAAGATAGTTCAGTTTTTGTAAGGCTTTTAAGACTTGCTATTTTTTCACCCGGCATTCCCATGTTTTTTCCAAAGTAAGCACTTTTAAATCGGTTAAACTTTTTGGCTAATTCTAAAAGTTTTTCAAAATCAAAAGTTGATTTATATAAAACAACTGTTAATTCTGGTTGATTAAGGGCATAGCTGAGCAATTCATAATTAGTAGGTTCAGGAATTAACATAACTGGCTTTAGATGCTGAGCTAATGAAATATTTAACTTATTTGCAAGTAGCTGAAATGCAGTTATGCCAGATATTGTTTTAACCCGAAGTTGGGGGTTTAATTTTAAAACTAAGTCTCTGATGTAACTAAAAGTTGAATAAAGACTTGGGTCCCCTAAAGTAATAAATGCTACTTTGTTTTTTTGATTAATTTTGTAAACTATAAAGGATGCAATTTTTTGATAGCTCTCTATAGGCTCTTGTTTCATATTTACTTCAACGCGCTCAATTAAAAAAGAGTCGTCGAGATTTTTTAATATTGTCTCAGCCCTACCAGGATTCTTTAAATCTGTTGTAGGTGCTAATATTACTTGAACTGATTTTAAATAATTAAAGGCTTCAAATGTGATTAGCTCAGATGGTCCAGGGCCAACTCCTATCCCTACCAGGTCAAAATCGTTAATTGCCATTTGTAAAACTCCTAGCCTTTTTTGCAAAATTTTCAGCAAGCTCAACGTGGTCGGTTAATTCCAAGTGTAAAAAGCTGGCAAAAATATTGTTGGTTAAAAACCCTTCATTTTTAGTTAGGTTAAAGCCTTTTACTTTGATATCTTTACCTGAAGGAACTGCTTCATAGTAGTGATGTTCGTGCGCAAAAAAGTAAGTACCTTTTTTCCCTAAAGGGCTGTTTTTATTAGTTGTTGCAATTCTGTAGCCAACTTTCAACGTGGGTGATTTTTTAATTAAAACAGGTAAAATAGATGCTAGCTTTTCTTTGTTGATTTTTTTTGATAAATACATTAGACCCCCACATTCTGCCCAAATAGGCATGCCATGTTGATGATGTTTTGTTATATCCTTAATTAAAGGCTTGTTTTGACTCAGCTCAGCTAAATATAACTCTGGGTATCCCCCAGGAAGGTAAAGGCCCTGGGTGCAGTCTGGTAGGTTTTCATCCTTTAAGGGGTCAATGTAACAGATTTGAGCACCTAGTTTCTTAAAGATATTCTCAGTTGTTTGGTAATAAAAGGAAAAGGCTTTAGATTTACAAAATGCTAGTCTGAAGGACTCGTTAGTTCTAACTGACTTTAAAGGCTGGCCAGAAACTAATTGAGGGGCATCCTTTGCAATTGCTATTAATTTCTTTAAATTAAGCTTTGTTGAAAATGCGTGGCATGCATAATTTAAAATTTGTTTAAAATTTCTAGGGTCTTCCTTTGGCGCATAGAGCCCTAAGTATCTTTTTTGTATTTTAATTTGTGAGTCTTTATATAAATAACCAATTATGAGTTCTTTGATATCCTCTAAAGAACGTTTAATAATTTCTTCATGTGTGGCTGAACTCAAGTTATTTATAATAATTCCTTTAATTGGCACTTCTTTGTTGAATTTTAAAAATCCGTTGATTTCTGCAGCAACTGAATGTCCTTTTTTCGCAGCATCGACAACTAAAATTACAGGAGTTTTAGTTAAAATAGCTAAATGTGCTGATGACCCAAAAGGAATTCCACGATATGCTGGTGGGAATAATGATGTGCCGTCAAAAAGCCCCATTACTCCTTCAATTATTAAAAAGTCTGCCAAGGTAGAAAATTCGCTAATTAGGCTTGTAATTTTTTTTGGTGAGATCAATACAGCATCTAAGTTAATACAGGGATGATTTGTTGCGATTTCATGATATTGGGGATCAATAAAATCAGGACCGACTTTTGCACTAACAACGCGCAAACCTTTATCAGATAATAGTTTTGCAGTTGCTGAGGTTAACAGTGTTTTGCCTGATGATGTAGTGGTTGAACAAAACATCACTCTAGGTGGCAGTTTAGTAATCAATATTCGATACCTTTTTTCGCTCTTATGCCCAAGTCATAAGCATGCTTAATTTTTTTCATCTCTGTTACGGTATCAGCTATCTCAATTAATTCTTGACAGGCATTGCGTCCTGTTATTACTAGGTTGATTTTTGGGTTCCTCTGGTTAATTGTTGATACTACATCTTTGACATCAAGCCATCCATAATTTATTGGGTATGTAAACTCATCTAATATAACCAAATCGTAATCATCTTGAGTTAGGATTTTTTTAACAAAGTCCCAAGCATTTTGTGCTAGCTGTTGTGTTTGGGAAATATCTTTTGATTCCCATGTAAAACCGTCACCCAGGGTGTAAAATTCAATACCTAAATGATCTGCAAGCTTTTTCTCTCCGACTTTCCATTTGCCTCCCTTTATGAACTGTATAACAATTACTTTCCAGCCTCTTGCCCATGCCCTTGCCATTACGCCAAAAGCAGCTGAGGATTTTCCTTTTCCTTGCCCGGTATTGATTAAAATCCTGGATGTCGAACTAGCCATTGTCATTAATCATAATAAAAATACAGCATTTGTCTAAGTAGACGTTTTAGGTGTGTTTTTGTAAGCTTCCAGGTGTTGCATGAATCAAGTCGGAATTTATTTAATTTTAGGCGGCGCTTCTTCGGGTAAATCAGAATATGCTGAGTTGCTTGTATCAAAGCTTGCTGGTAATAACCAGGTTTATTATATAGCTCCTGCTTTAATAACTAATGATAAGTTATGGGAAGAAAGAATTATTAAACATAAAAATCGCAGGCCTAAATCCTGGAAAACTCTTGAGGTTAAAAAAGATGAGTTAATTAAAGCTCTTAAAGAAGTTCAAGATACTGTAATAATTGACTCATTAGGGTCATGGTTAGCCAGTTATTCAAACTTTGAAGCTGATATAAAAGGCTTAATTGAGGCGCTTAGCTTAAGGACTAGCCATAGCGTCATAGTTAGTGACGAAGTGGGTTTAGGTGTTCATCCGAGCTATCCTTCGGGCATGCTATTTAGAGAAAAATTAGGTTTTCTTAATATGGAAGTCTCAAAAATTGCTAAAAAAACCTGGCTCATTGTTGCAGGTAGATTAATTGAACTTGGAAAATTTGTGGCTAAGTGAAGGGTTTTTTTTCTGCATTAAAACTGTTAAGCGTTATTCCAATTAAGGCAAACGGTGAATATAAAAATATCGCTTTTTATTTTGGCTTTGTTGGAGCTTTAATTGGACTTATTTGTGGGCTGTTAATTTTTGTAGGGCAGCGGCTTTGGGGAAATATAGTTGCTGGTGCTCTTGGTGTAACTGGTGACTTAATCCTGACTGGAGCTTTACATTTTGATGGCCTTAGTGATATCGCTGATTCTTTTTTAGGTGCAAAGACTAGAGAAAAAAGGATTGAAATTTTAAAGGATCCTCATGTTGGAGCATTTGGTTTAGGTGTTGGCGTATCTATGATAATCATGCGCTTTGGGTTGCTCAGCTCTCTTAAATGGAATTTTTTGGAGGTTCTGGTACTGGTTTTAATTTATGCTTTATCGCGCTCTTTAGCTGCAATTGTATTATGTGCTTTTGCACCTGCAAATTTTTCATCAATTGCAAGTTGGGCTGTGGCAAAAAATTCAAAGATGTGTATTTTTCTTAACTGCTTGGTTGTGGTTATAACAGCTTTAATTTATGCGTTTTTTGTTCCTGGCGCAATGCCTCTTGTTAGGGCAAGCCTTTTTGTTTTAATACCTGTTGTTTTATCAGGGTTTTTAGTTCTTATAGCTAAGAAATTAGTAAGTGGCATAAATGGAGATCTTTTAGGGGCAATTATTTATTTATCTGAAATAGCAACACTGGGGGTAGTAGCTGTTAAGTGGTGATTAAAAGTTGAAAAATTTTAAGAAAATTCTTCTTAAGAGATTTTTAGTAATAATCGGGGCATTAATTATTGATCAACTTTTAGGTGATCCCCCTAATTATCTACATCCTGTTGGTATTTTTGGAAGCTATGTAACATTTATTCAAAAGCGCTTATACGCAAATTCAAAAATTAAGGGAGCTGTTTTTTTCCTAAGTTCTTTATTACTGCCAATTATTACAGCGTTAATGCTGCCAACTTTTTTAGAGGTGCCTTTTATGGGCCTTTTACTAGCTCGTAAGAGCCTACAAGGGTCAATAAGGAGCATTAAGGAGCATTTAATAGAAGGTGATTTAATTGCTGCAAGAGAAGTTTTGCAACAAATCGTCTCAAGGGACGTAAATGCTCTTGATGAGGCTGGTATTATAAAAGCTGCTATTGAATCTTTAGCAGAAAACACTAATGATGCTGTCATATCTCCAATAGTTAATTATTTAATTTTAGGATCTCCAGGACTGGTTTCTCAAAAAGCAGTTGACACGCTTGACTCAATGGTTGGATATAAAACTGATAAATATCTTAAGTTTGGCTTTGTTTCAGCTATTGCTGATGACATTATCAATCGACTTTCAGGGATTATGATGTACATTTTTGGTGTATTTTTTTTAACTAAGAAAAAAAGGTCTTTTCAAATTGTCAGAAGTGCAATGTCTCATCCTTCTTTTAATGCAGGATTAGTAGAGGCACTTTATGCAGCTGTTTTAGGAATTAACTTAGGGGGCAATTACGTATCGGAACTAAAGGAAAAAAGGCCTGAAATTAATTTTGGATTTGAGCCCCAACTTGAAGATCTTGATAGAGCTATAAAATTAAGTGATGAGATTTTAATTGGTCTTTTATTAACCATTGGGGCAATTTGCATACTAAGTTAACAAATGTGAATGAAGACTTTCATGGTGATCTTACTAGGATTTTGGCTTTAAAAGATTTTCCAAATGGAGTGAAATTTGATCTGTCAGTTAGTTTAAACCCATTTGCCCCAAGCTTAAAGAGCCTTTTAAGGAAAGCCATTGAGTTAGGTATTTACAGCTATTACCCATACGAAAGCCCAGCATTATCAAAGCTAGCAGGTGTTTTAGGGATAGATCCTGATTGTTTAATACTTACTAACGGGGCTTCAGAGGCAATTTCACTATTAGGGCGTTATTTAAAAGTTGGTAAGATTTGTAAGCCAGAGTTTTCTCTTTATGAAAAATTTTTAGAGCAAACTAATAGTGGCCCGCTTTGGGTATCAAATCCAAAGAATCCCACAGGAGAACTTAAAGAAATTAACGCTGGAGTTTTTGATGAATCCTTTTATCCAATGTCTACAGGAAAATGGTCCTGGGGAATAAAAATTAATGCATTTGTCATTGGTTCTTTTACTAAGCTATGGGCTTGTCCTGGAATAAGAGTAGGTTATCTTTTTGTACCAAATCCAAAAGATAAAATTGAAATAGAGAAATTTAAGTCTAACTGGTCAGTTTCTTCACTTGCCCTTTTTTTAATAGAAAATTTATTAGATCAGACTGACATTAATGAAATCGCAACTAAGATTAAGACTCAACGTGAAATGCAAGTTGCATTGCTTAAAAACTACGGAATTTACCCGCGTCCCTCAGATGCTCCTTATTTGTTTATAGATGACGCTACTAATTTAAAGCAGTGTCTTTATAATGCAGGTATTTTAACAAGAGATTGTAGTAGCTTTGGTTATCCAGATTCTATTCGAATGGCTGTGGGAAATGACGATGCATTAGAAGCATTAGAGGGAGCCTTAAAGACATTATGAAGACAAAAGCATTGATGATTTTAGGTACCGGATCCTCTGTTGGTAAGTCGTTGATTGTAGCTGGGTTATTGCGTTATTTTGCCAGTAAAGGAATTAAGTGTGCTCCCTTTAAGTCTCAAAATATGTCGCTTAACTCAGTAGTTATAAAATCAGGCCATGAAATTGCTAGAGCTCAAGTTGCTCAAGCTTTTGCAGCAAAAACTGAGCCATCAGTTTTTATGAATCCAATACTTTTAAAGCCATTAGGAGATGCTACATCAGAGCTTATTGTAATGGGCCAACCTGTAGGGCATTTTAAGATTTCAGAGTATTATAAAATGAAAACCAAGTTATTAACAACAATAATTGATGCCTTTAACGAGCTTACTAAATTATATGATTTAATAATTTTAGAAGGCGCAGGATCGCCAGCTGAAATAAATTTAATGTCACATGATTTAGCTAATACTTTATTATTAAAAGAACTTAAGGTTCCTGCATTACTTATTGGAGATATTGACAAAGGGGGAATATTTGCTTCTTTTTACGGAACACTTGCATTATTAAATGAAGATATAAAAACCTTAATAAAAGGTTTTGTGATTAATAAATTTAGGGGCGATAAAGAGATATTAAAGCCTGGTCTTAAAATGATTTATGAGCTAAGCAAGGTACCTGTTATAGGAGTTGTACCTTATTTGACTAATACGGCTTTTGATTCAGAAGATTCTTTGTCAAATGAGGATATGTTTTTAAGGCAAAAGCTACCTTTAAATGATTGCCTTAAAGTTTCTGTAATTAAGACGCCTAAAATATCAAATGTTTCTGATTTTGATCCTTTAATATTTGAGCATTCTCTAAGTGTTAATTTAACCTCTAGCTTAGATTTAGCATTTCAAAGTGATTTAATAATAATCCCTGGTTCAAAAGCTACAGTTTCAGATTTAAATTGGCTTAAATTGAATAAGATTGAAAGTTGGCTAAATGATTATAAGAAATCAGAAAAAGTTTTAATGGGTATATGCGGGGGCTATCAGATGCTAGGTAAAGAAATTATTGGAGATTTTGAAAGTAAATCCCAATGGCAAGCTGGTTTAGGGCTATTAGATCATATAACGGTATTTACTAATAAAAAAACTCTTGCATACAGAGTTGGTAAGGCAAAAGGTGAAAAGCTAACCGGATATGAAATTCGCTACGGCTTATCCCAACAAAATTCAGCACCTTGGATAGAGCTTGAAGATCAAGAGGCCTCAGAGGGCAACCACCGTGATAACTGTTATGGAACTGCAATTCATGGAATTTTTGACAGCGATGAGTTTAGAAGGGTTTTCTTAAAAGAAATAGCTGATCAAAATAAAAAAGTCTTTGAAGCTAACAAAATAAGTTTTTTTGAAGCTAAAAACAATGAGTTAAATTATCTAGCTCAAGTTATAGCTAGTTGTTGTGAAATTAATTTTATTGAAGATTTAATTATGGAGGCTTCATTATGATTCTTTATTTAACCAACATTGAAACTGATCTTCTTAGTTTCTCATTAATAAAGGATGATTTAAAGGATCTTAAAATTGATACCAAAGCAGTAAGAATAACTGATGAAATCCCAGATATATCTGGTGCCAAGGTTATAGTTTTAAAACGTCTAGGCAATGCAGCTGGCTTTGAAGAAAATTTTAATAAGCTTGTTGAAAAAACAAATAAGCAAAAAATTGACTTTCTTGCAATATCAGCAGAAAGTACTATTGATTTGGCATATGAGGCAAAATCAACTGCAACCCCTAAGTTTTTACAGCTGTTAGGTAATTATTTAAGGGCAGGTGGAGAGTCAAACCTTTTAGAGGCTTTTAAGTTAATTTCAAATGAGTTTTGTTCAACAAATTTTCATATTTCAGCTTTAAAAGCCTCTAAAGGATTGCAGCTTTATAAAGCCAACAAATCTAAAAATGTTGATTGTTTAGTTTTGTTTTATTTAGCTCACCTTAATTCAAAAAATACTGGCTTTGTTGATGTAATTTTAAATGCTCTCTCAGATGAGGGTATTACCTTTGCTTCATATGGGGTTTATTCCTTGCGAGATAGGCTGACACAAAAAAAACTTTCTAGAGTTTTAAAAAATCGCTCACCAAAAGTAGTCTTAGCTGCTTTGTGGGCAACAGGTAAGCTCTCAAAAGAAGGGTGGAATCCATCTTTGTTATCAAAATACGGTGCAAGTGTTATTCAGCTTATTTCATCCTGGCAAAGTTTTGAGGATTACCAGTTATCTTGCCATGGATTAACAGCTTATGACGTGGTTTCCCAAGTTGTCATTCCAGAGTTTGAAGGACGCATTATTTCTGTTCCCGTTAGCTTTAAAGAAGAATTATTACAAGAGGATCAGTTAAGTTTTAGTGTTTATAAGAGTGATATCGAGAGAGCTAAAAAGATTTCACTGTTAGCAAAGCGACAAATAATTCTTAGTCAATTAAAAAACCATGATAAAAAAGTTGCAATAATATTAAGTGCTTATCCTTCAAAGAAAAGTCGCTTAGGTAATGCTGTTGGGCTCGATAGCCCAAAAAGCCTTGTAAAGATACTAAATGCGTTAAAGGCAGAAGGTTATAATGTTGGCCAAAGCAATTTTGATGCACAACAGATAATGAACAGGTTGGCAATCGGACTGTTTTATGAGGATCCCTCTTTAGCAGTGCAAAAGGCTGAATCTTTTGGCTCTTTAGATATTAAGAGCTATAAAGATTGGTTTTTTAGTCAAGATCCAGAGTTGCAAAACAAAGTAATTGAGCACTGGGGAGACCCGCCAGGAGATGTTTTAAATGATGGACAGTATTTTAAATTTGCTGGATTAAAATTTGGAAATGTTGTAGTGGCCATTCAGCCACCGCGTGGTTTTGGCTTTAATCCAATTGCCATTTATCATTCCCCTGATCTGCCTCCCACTCATCATTATTTAGCTTTTTATTTGTGGCTTGAACAAAATGTAGATTGTGTTATTCATTTAGGTAAGCACGGTACTTTAGAATGGCTTTCTGGAAAATCAGTTGGCTTAAGCAGGGCTTGTTTTCCTGATGCTGCCTTGTATAGTTTGCCAGTTTTGTACCCTTTTATAGTAAATGACCCAGGGGAAGGTGTTCAGGCTAAAAGGCGTACACACGCTCAAATTATTGATCATTTGATTCCTCCTTTAACCACGGCTGACTCCTATGGATACTTAAAAGAATTAGAAACACTGTTAGATGAGCACGCAACAGCAACAACTATGAATCCTGAAAAATTACCTATGATAAGAACAAAGATAGCCCAATTAATTACTCAGGCTTCTTTAGATAAGGATTTGGAGATGTCTTTTAATTCAGACCATGAGATTGATGATATCATTCCTAAAATTGACGGGTATTTATGTGAAATAAAAGATGCAGTAATTCGTGGTGGCTTGCATATCTTAGGTGAGCCACCCGATGGAGAAAACTTAATTGATACAATTGCTGCAATTGTAAGTGTGCCACAAGGGGATATTCCAGCTATTGATGAATTAATTGAAAAAGAAACTAAGAAAAAAAAGTTTTTGACCCAAAGCGAAAAACAAGGTTATATTAATCAAAGGCGTAAAGAGCTAGTTAAATCAGTGCTATTTGATAAGGAAGCTCCAAGTCTTAATAAAAAATCAGTAAATCATAAAACCTTACGTTATGTTAAAAATAAACTGTATCCAGATCTTTTAAAGACATCTCAAGAAATTAGCTCGTTATTAACTGGGTTAAATGGTAGTTTTATTCATCCGGGTCCCTCTGGGGCGCCATCTAGAGGAATGGCCCATGTATTGCCAACAGGACGTAATTTTTATGGAATTGATCCACGAGGTGTTCCAACTGTGCTTGCTTACCAAGTTGGCTCAGAGTTAGCTGAAAAAACAATTGAACTTCATTTAGCTAAAAAGGGCTCTTTACCTAGATCGGTTGCAATTGTTATATGGGCAACAGCAGCAATGAGAACTGGTGGAGATGACATAGGTTATGCTATGGCGTTAGCTGGGCTAAGGCCAGTATGGGATGTTGCCTCAGGAAGAGTTAAAGAAATTGAAATAATTCCATTAAAAGAGCTAAAAAGACCCCGAGTTGAAGTTACTTTAAGGATTTCCGGACTCTTTAGGGATGCTTTTTTGCCATTAATTGAAATGATGGATGAAGGCTTTAAAAGGTTAAGTTTAACAAAGGAGGATCCTCAGAGTAATCCTTATGTTCTAAGTCCTGATGTTTATCGCTTTTATGGACCAAAACCTGGGGCTTATGGTTCAGGGATCTTAAATGCAATTGAAGCAAAAAATTGGAAAACTAGAGATGATTTAGCTCAAATTTATTTAAATTGGTCATGTTTTGGTTATGGCTATAAGGCAGAAGGTTTATATGCCTATAAAGAACTAATTCAAAGACTTAGTAAAGCTGATGTTGCAATGAAAAATCAAGATAACCGAGAGCACGACATTTTTGATTCAGATGATTACTTTCAAGATCACGGAGGTTTAATTGCTGCTATAAAAGCTGTGTCTAACAAAGAACCTCTTGCGTTATTTGGCGATAGCTCAAAAACTGATTCCTTAAAGGTGCATCCTATTGAAATTGAAGCCCGTAAAGTCATAAGATCAAGGGTAATTAATCCTAAATGGATTAAAGCTATGCAAAGGCATGGATATAAAGGAGCTTTTGAAATTTCAGCAACAGTTGATTACATATTTGGTTATGGTGCTACTGCAGAGATCATTGATGATTGGGCATTTAGTGAAGTTGCTCAAAATCTTGTACTAAATGATGAAATGAAACAGTTCTTTACTCAGGCCAACCCGTGGGCACTTGCTCACATTTGTGAGCGCCTTTTAGAAGCAGCACGAAGAGAAATTTGGAAAAATCCAGATGAGACTATGTTAAAAGAGTTAGCTGAAACATTGTTAGAGGCCGAAGGATTAATTGAATGACAAAAGATGTGTTTTTGCTTGATGCTAGTAACATAAAACGTTTTCCATTTAGTGCAGTAGTTGGTCTTGACCTGGCAAAAACTGCTCTTTTAATTTCAGTGCTAGAACCAACCATTGGAGGCGTTCTTTTAAAAGGTAATAGAGGTTCAGCTAAAACTTCTTTAGTGAGAGGCCTTGGGGCACTCTTGCATGACTATAAAAATTATGTAGAGCTGCCCTTGTCTGCTACCGAAGACAGAGTAGTTGGCTCAATTGATTTAGAAAGCTTAATAAAGAAGGGCAAGCAACTACTGCGCCCAGGTTTGTTAGCTATGGCTGACGATGGGATTTTATACGTTGATGAAATTAATTTGCTTCCAGACTATTTAGTTGACATGCTTTTAGATTCCGCAGCCTCACAGATAAATGTAGTGGAGCGCGATGGTGTATCAATTTGTCACAGAGCTAGGTTTGTACTTGTTGGTTCAATGAATGAAGAAGAAGGAATGCTTAGACCACAATTGCTTGATAGATTTGGTTTATGTGTTGAAGTAAATACTTCAGATGATCCTTTAGTTAGAGCAGAGGCTGTAAAGCGCAGATTGGAATTTGAAAAAGATCCTGAAAAGTTCATAAATAAATTTAAGGATCAGGAGTTTCAATTACTGTTAAAGATTCAAAATTACAAACCTGCCTCAGTAACTAATGATGTCTTAGCTACTGCTTCTGAAATTGTTGTTAAGCTAGGCATTTTAAGTTTAAGGACTGAATTAGCTCTTGTTAAAGCAGCCCGTGCTTATAGCTATTTAAAAGGTAAGGATTCTGTATCAACTAGCGAGCTTTATGAGGTTTTGCCTTTAGTTATATCCCACAGGGAACCTAAAAATCTCTCTAGCTTGTCAAATGATTTAAAAAGCCAACCTGAAACAAATGATTTCTTAAAAGAAGGTACACAAAGACAAGATTTACAAATTGCCCAGAGCGCAAATGATAAATTTAAAGACTTTAAAGCGTTAAATGATTTAAATGTTGACCCTTTGAGATTTAAGTCCTTAAAAAAACAATCTTCGTTGCTTAAATCCACTAAAAAAAACAATGACGAGAGCAAGATAGCGTCAGGTTTTAAAAAAAACCAGGCGGGAGATACTGAGTTAACAAAGATTGATTTTTATATGACGGCTGAATCATTTGCTAAAAACAAAGCTCAATCATCAGATGTTAAATCCCTGGATGTAACCGATATTAAGTTCCAAAAGAAAGTCTCTTATGCTAAGCGCTCCATTGTTTTTTTACTAGATGTATCTGGCTCTATGGGGGCAACAAAGCGAATAACCATTGCACGCAATGCTTTAGATCGTTACTTAATTGACGCTTATCATGCCAAAGACAGAGTTTCTTTGATTACCTTTGGCGATGGCAAGGCTCAGACATTAGTTGAGGCGACATCATCGTCTCAGGTGGCTTTAAAGAAGCTAGACAGTGTAAAAATTGGCGGGAAAACACCGTTAGATTTGGGATTAAAGGAAGCATTTAAACTCTTAAAAAAAGAAAAAAGTTCAGGATACAGGCCTCACCTGGTCGTAATTACTGACGGGCGTGCGAGCCAAAGTATTGATAATGAGAAAAATATATGGGAGTCGGTAGAGAAACAGGCAGAGCTAATTAAAAAACTTAACGTCTTAACCCTAGTTGTAAATCCAAGCGGGTTTGCAGAGCATCACGCTGAAAAATTGAGTAGTCTATTAGGTGGGAATTGCTTAAATGTGGATAGCGAGGTGGATCCAAGTAAAGAGATTGCAACATTAATTGAGCAATCAACTTAGAATTGGCGCTAAGCTAGGTTGAGTAAACACCCACAGTTATATTAAAAAAATGTTACAAATTTTGTAAGATTGGACGATGGTAAGAGATAGGAAATGACAGTGACCGAAGAGTCGTTGAGGGGCGACCAAGAGGACCCACAAAATGAACTGCAGTTAGATGAGGCCCACGAAGCTTCAAGATTAGAAACGGGGCTTCAAAGAGTCCTTTCTTGGGAGCGTGGAGATCCAGGGCTAAGAGTGTCGGCGATGACCCGTTTGACTGGGGGGTCATCGCGTGAAACTTGGGCTTGTGTAGTGACAACAGGGTCTGGGGAGCAGGCAACTTACGTTTTGCGGATGGATCCTCAGGAGCTTCAAAGACCGGGAAATCTCGGTCTAGAGGGAGTGGTAATGAGGGCAGCTAAAGAGGTTGGAGTGCCTGTGCCTGCTGTTGTAATGGCATCTGATGATACTTCAATTTTAGGAAGAAGCTTTGTTTTAATGGAGTTCATAGAAGGAGAGGGCAATCCGAGAAAAATTTTACGTGATAAATCGTTAGAAAAGTTGCGCCCTCAACTAGCTGGAATGTGTGGTCAAGCCCTTGCAAAAATTCATTCAATACCATTAGAGAAGGTTCCAGGTTTGCAACAAGTTGATTTGTTAACCCAAGTTAGAAATCAGCTAGATCAGCTTGAGGATCCTCATCCAGTTTTTGAAATGGCTTTGAGGTACCTTGAATCCTCCAGACCAGATCCCTTGGGTGTAACAGTGGTGCATGGGGATTTTAGAAACGGGAATTTAATAGTTGGCCCGGAAGGTATTAGGGCTGTAATTGACTGGGAGCTTGCTCACGTTGGTGATCCAATGGAGGATTTGGGGTGGTTGTGTGTGCGCGCTTGGCGCTTTGGTGCCCCTGGACCAGTCGGAGGTTTTGGAACTTACAATCAATTAATTTTTTCATATGAGCATGCAAGTGGCAGGGTATTTGATCGCCAAGTGTTGCGTTGGTGGGAGTTGCTATGCACAGTTAGGTGGGGAGTAATGTCAATTATGCAAGCAAAAGCTTTTATGAAAGGCACGCATCGTTCCTTAGACCGTGCTTTAATAGGAAGAAGAGTGTGCGAGGTAGAGTGGGATACCCTTACATTGTTAAGTTCAAGAAGGGCTTGAAAAATGGGACTTCATGACAATCCGCCTGCTAAGGATTTATTAGAGGCAGTTAGAGAGTTTTTACAAGAAGAATTGCGTCCCTTAGTTGAGGGTAATTCAACGTTAAGAACTCACGTTGGGATTGCTCTTAACATTATAGGAATCGTTGAGCGGGAGCTCAACTTTGGGGCAAAGCAAGAGCTGGAGCTTGCTCAAGATTTAGCTAGTCTTGGTGTGAATTCAGAGGCAGAACTGGCCCAGGCAATTCGATCAGGGGCACTGGATTCCAAGCGCGACCAAGTGTTAAATGTTTTGCGTAAGATTACTGCGGCAAAGCTAGTAGTGGCTAATCCAAAGTTCCTAGAGCTAGCCCTTAAAGAAGCTGAGCTAGCTGCTCAAAAGGCTAAAAAAGCTCAAGCGCCAGCTTAAGCACCCTGGGAAGAAAAACCTCCATCTACATAAATTATTTGACCGGTGACCATTTCAAAAAAATCAGATAAAACACAAGCTGCTACATTGGCAACTGGTGTTGCATCCTGAGGATTCCAGCCAAGGGGCGCTCTGGTTGCCCATTGGTCCTCAAATAGTTCAAATCCTGGAATCGACTTGGCCGCCACTGTCTTTACGGGACCTGAGGCTATTAAATTAAATCGAATTTTTTTTGGCCCAAGCTCTCTTGCTAAATAACGGTTTAACGATTCTAATGCTGCCTTAGCAACTCCCATCCAGTTGTAAGCTGGCCACGCTTTAGTTGCATCAAAATCAAGAGCTATAACGCTAGGGTTTTTGCCTTTTTCAAGGAGGGGCAAAAAGTATTTTGTTAGCGTTTTTAAGCTAAAGGCTGATACCTCAATTGCTTTAGATACTGACTGCCAAGGGGTCTCAAGCATTGGAGCAGCTAGACACTCAGGTGGGGCATAAGCAATCGCATGGATGACTCCATCTAGCTTACCAACTTCTTTTTGCAGTGTTGAGCTTAAATTTGCTGCGGTTTGCTCATCTGTGGCATCTAGCTCATAAACAGGGGGGTCGCCAAGTTTTTTAGCTACCCTTTTAGTTATTGAAAGTCCCCTTCCAAATCCGGTTAAGTAAATCCTTGCTCCTTGTTCTTGAGCAACTTTTGCGATATGAAAGGCTAAAGATGAATCAGTTAATACGCCTGTTATTAAAATATCTTTGTTGTTTAAAATACCCACAATGGGTAAGATTAGCTCATTTTATGTAAGGCTAAAAATATGAGTGAAATAACTTCAATAGGTATTATTGGTGGAACGGGAGAAGCAGGTAAATCAGTTGGTTTATTGTTATCATTAGCCAAATTTAAGGTTTTACTTGGCTCACGGGACTACACAAAAGCGTTAAATTCAGCTAATGAGTTAACCTCATTAGGTGCAAAGGACGTTTTCCCAGTAACTAATCAGGATGCTGCTGAAGCCGATTTAGTGATCTTTTCAACACCCTGGGAAGGTACTTTAGACCTAGCCACCTTATTAAAAGACAGCCTTAAGGGTAAAGTTGTAATTTCAATGGTTAATTCATTAAGCGTTTTTAATAAGAATTTGATAGCGCTAATGCCGCCTAAAGGTTCTATGCTTTTAGAGGTTGCATCAGTGTTAACTGAGTCATTTGTCTATGGAGCATTTAATCATTTGCCATCACATGCAATACTAAAAGGAGAAAAAATTAATTCTGATGTTTTAATTGTAGGGCCAGATACAAAAACTAAAGATATAGTTATGTCTGTAATTAATAAAGTTGATTATTTAAGGGCTCTTTACGTTGGTGGTTATGACTACAGCTGGGCTGTAGAGTCATTTACCGCTGTTTTAATTAAAATTAATAAAAATTACAAGATTCAGTCATCGATTAAGATAATAGGGCTAGATTAATGCTAAAGGTTTTTGATACATATAGCCAGGATTTAGTTGAGCTTAGCTTTAACGACAAAACAGTAAGGCTTTATACATGCGGTATTACGCCTTATGATGCGGCCCATGTTGGACATGCTAAAGTGTATTTAACTTACGACATTTTACAAAGGCGTTTAATTGATTTAGGTTATGAACCAAAATGTGTAAGAAATATAACTGATGTTGATGACGACATATTAAAAAAAGCTCGCGAGCTTGGTGTTAACTACCTAGATTTAGCTAAAGAAGAAATTGCAAAATTTAATAACGTTGTTAACTCTCTTAATTTATTACACCCTAGATCAAGCCCAAGAGCATCTGGCGTTATACCAGAAATTCTGCTTTTAATTGAAAAAATAATTAATGCAGGATGCGGTTATGTATCAAATGGCCATGTGTACTTTGATGTTACAAAAGCAGCTGGGTTTGGTTCGTTGTCTCATTTAAGTGAAACCCAAATGCTTGAATTAGCAAGACAAAGAGGCGGTAATCCGGATGATCCAAATAAAAAACACCCATTGGATTTTGTGCTATGGCAACCGTCTTTAGAGGATGAACCTTATTGGGAATCTAGATGGGGACCTGGAAGACCTGGATGGCACATAGAGTGCTCAGCATTAGTTTTAAAAGAGCATGCTGGTCATACTCTGGATATTCACGGTGGTGGGCAAGACTTGATATTTCCTCATCATGAATGCGAAAAAGTGCAAGCTGAAGTTGTTACAAATAAAAAATTTTGTCGTTATTGGGTACATGTGGCGATGGTGCGTTTAAATGGGAAGAAAATGGCAAAATCAGATGGGAATTTAGTTTTTGTAGATGAATTGTTTAAAGATTATGAGCCAATGGCTGTCAGGGTGGCGCTGTTGTTAAAACACTACAGAGATAGTTTTGATTTTACTTATAGTCTTATTCAGACAGGGCAACAGTATCTTGATGCTTTTAGATCTGCTCCTGATGGTGATGGAAGAATTGAAAAAGTAAGAGAATTTTTAGACAACGATTTAGACACTGTTAGCGCTCTTGAAATGTTATATGAGGATGCGTTGGCTAAAAAACCCGTAAGAAAATCCTTAGAGCTTTTAGGTATAAATTTATGAATTTAAATGACTTCATTAAAGAAGGTGTAGTTGATCCTAATTTGTTTGAAAAAGACCCAGAAACGTATCGAAAAGTATTAAGGCATTCTACAGCTCATGTTATGGCAAAAGCAATTGTAAGACTTTACCCTGGAACACAACTTGCAATAGGTCCGGATATTGAAAATGGATTTTATTATGATGTTTTATTACCTGAAGGCAAAACATTAACAGATCAGGACCTTGAAACTATAGAAAGGGAAATGAAAAAAATAATTGATAACAATGAAGAATTTAGCCAAAATATTGTTCCAATTGAGACTGCATTAAATATTTTTTCTGATCAGAAGTATAAAAAAGAGATAATACAGGCAATCTTACAAGGTCAAGCCTCCGAGGAGTTTTCATCAGAATTAGAGGCTAAAAAAGACACAGTGAGCATTTACAAAACTGGTGAGGATTTTATTGACTTATGCAAGGGCCCTCATGTTAAACAAACGGGTTATTTGAAATATTTTAAATTATTAAGAGTATCAGGGGCATATTGGAGAGGTAATGAAAAAAATGACCAACTCCAAAGGATATATGGTACTGTTTGGGAATCAGAAGAAAGACTTAACGCTTATATTTATCAGTTACAAGAGGCCCAAAAAAGAGATCATAGAAAACTTGCCAAGCAACTAGATTTATTTAGTTTTCCTAAAGAGTTAGGTGCCGGTTTAGTCTTATTTCATCCAAAAGGGGCTTTAATAAGGAAATTAATTGAGGATTTTTCATATCAAGAGCATCTAGCCAGCGGTTATTTGCCAGTATGGAGCCCTCATATTGGCAAGGAAATACTTTTTGAGACCTCAGGCCATTTGAAATGGTATAAAGAGTCTATGTTTCCACGAATGGAAGTTGAAGGTGCTGGCTATTATCTAAAGCCTATGAATTGTCCATTTCATATCTTAATTTATGCATCTAAAGCAAGATCTTATAAGGAGCTTCCAATGAGGCTTTTTGAAGTTGGAACTGTTTATAGATATGAACGATCTGGGGTATTACATGGCATGTCAAGGTTAAGGGGATTTACTCAAGATGATTCTCATATATTTGTAGCTCATCAGCAGCTAGAGGCAGAATTAGAATCACTTGTTAATTTTGTAATTAAAATTCTTAAAACTTTTGGCCTTGCTGATTTTTATGCAGAATTATCAACTAGGCCTGAAAAATTTGTAGGTGAAATAAGTGACTGGGAAAGAGCTGAAGGTGCTTTGAAATCCGCAGCTATCAATCAAGGCCTTGATTTTAGTGTTGCAGAGGGTCAAGGTGCCTTTTACGCACCGAAACTAGATATACACCTAAAGGATGCAATAGGAAGAGCTTGGCAGTGCTCAACTATTCAAGTTGATTTTCAAGAACCAGTTAGATTTGATTTAAAGTATGTTTCATCTGAGAATTCAGATCTTCGTCCTTATATGATTCATCGGGCATTATTTGGTTCAATGGAGCGATTTTTATCGATTTTGCTGGAACACTTTGCAGGGAATTTGCCGACTTGGCTTGCTCCAACTCAAGTAAGAATTTTACCAGTAAGCAGCGACCACACAGATTATGCCAAAGAGCTTTATAGTGAGCTAATAAATAAAAAAGTACGAGCTGATGTTGTTTTAGCAGATGAGCCTTTAGGTGCTAGAGTACGTGACGCTAAGTTAGAAAAAATACCTTATGTCTTAGTTGTTGGTGGAAGTGATATCGTTAATAAAACAGTTGGAATAAATGCAAGAGGAAAAGATAGACCTATTCGCGATGTGCCATTTAAAAAATTCATAGAATTAATTTTGTTTGAAATTAATGAAAAATTACTGGAGGTACAAGCTTTTTAATGGATAAACCTTTAGGACTTGAAAGACTATGGGCTGGGTGGCGCTCAGAATATGTTACTAATCAAACGGATTCTAAAAAAAATAACTGCGTAATGTGTTATTTATATAATAGCGATGATTTCAAGAGAGATTTTGTCATTTACCGGAATGATTTCGGTGCTATATCGTTAAATCTTTACCCATATGGTTCAGGGCATTTATTGATTTTTGGGAAAAGCCATGTAGGCTCTTTAGAGAGCGTGCCAGAGCAAGAATCAATAGAAATTTGGGAGTTAATTAAAAAAGCTTTAATTTTATTAAAACATATTTATAAGCCAGACGGAATGAATCTAGGGGCTAACATTGAAAAAGCCGGAGGTGCGGGAATTCCTGAGCATATTCACTTTCATGCACTTCCAAGATGGGTTGGTGATACTAATTTCATGACAACAGTGGCTGAAACGCGAGTACTGCCTGAATCAATTTCTGAAAGCTGGGCTAAGTTAACTCAGGGTTGGCAAGAGCTATTTTCTTAAAAACTAACACTTTTAATTAGTAGTTGTTATTAATAGTTAAACTAAGCTAGAAAAAGTGTTTAAAAAAGCTTTAGTTGCCTTTTGCATGTTCGTTGTTCTTTTATTTGGTCTAAGTGTCTCCTCAAATGCTCAAACTTATTTACCAGATCAAGCCTTTAGTTATCAAGGTGTGCCAGCTTCTGTTTTTTCACAGCTAGGTCAGAGTGGTATGTGGGTTCAACAAGCTCAACAAAGCTTCACAATGGGGTCTCCTCATATATTAGTGGCATATATTGAAGGTGGTATTAACTTACATGACTTAAGTTTTGTTAAAACAATTGATTCCTCGCTGTGGGTTAACTGGCATGAATTGCCAGTTCCATGTAGTGGTAAGTCGATTGCAACTGCAACAATGGTAATTTCAGGAGTAACTAAGCCTTGTCAGCTTTATTACTCTAATAATGTTTCAGATTACGATCTTAACGGCACTGGGGTCATAAATGCTTTGCAGTGGGCAAATGATCCTAGAGTAAAGGATTTTAATTCTAACGGGGTGATTGATCCAGAGGATTTATTAGTGGCATTTTCAAATAACGTTAATAATGATCACGATGGATTTGCAAATGACATATTTGGGTGGGATTTTTATGAAAATCAAAACGATCCAGCAACCCAAGACGCAGCATACACCCACGCTAATGGTCAAATGCTAGTTATACATCAAATGTGCCCGGGCTGTATGATAATGCCAATTAGGGCAGGTGATGAAGCTTTAGATGCGACCAATTATTTAGCACAAGCCTGGAGATATGCTTGCATGATGGGGGCAAACGTCATTGTTTCAGTAACTGCTGATTTAGGTTATTCAACGGCAATGCTAAATTCGATTAAGTATTGCTACCAAAAAGGAGTAGCTATGTTTGAATCATCAAATGACTTTGACACTCCTGATTATCAAGGGGGAATGCAATGGCCTTATGTTGTACCCGGAAACGGTGCCGTGTCAAATGTTGAAGGTCTTCCATCTAGTTATAGCTCTGGTATCTTAAACCGTCATTGGGTTCGATCGGATTTAACTTCGTGGGGGTCTCATAATATCTTGACTGCTTTAACAAACGGAGGCTCAACTTCAGAATCTACGCCAACCTTAGGTGGGGTTACTGCGTTGTTGCTTTCTTGGGGCTATCAAGCTTACCAAGAAGGACTAATTTCAGCTCCATTGACAGGCCAGCAGGCTATAGAACTCTTGATTGATACAGCAACAAAAGTAACTGACCCAAGTTTGGGTTGGGGTGGTCTTAATCGTAATTGGAACCCGCAGTATGGATATGGTGTACCAAACGTATTTAAAGCTATGGAGGAAGTTACTCAAGGTAAAATTCCAGATCTCGCCTCAATTACCTCCCCGAATTGGTATACAATCATTGATCCGACAAAAGATAAAAAAGTTGGTGTTTATGCAACAATTACAAGTTACAACGCAGGGGCATATCACTATGAATTATCCTTTGGAATTGGGCAGAGTCCAGGTAGCTACACCGTAATAGCAAAAGGCGTTTTAACAGGCAATTTTAGTGGATTATTGGGCTATATAAATACCTCCTTGATACCCCAGTCTTACTATGAAAAGCCTATGCAAAACAGCACAGCTCATGGATATTTATCCATGGATCAATATGACATTACAATAAAATTAAAAGTTACGACTGCAAATGGGGTTTTAAGTCAAGACAGGAGAGTATTTTTTTCTATCCATGACTCATCTTTAATAAATGGTTTTCCATTGCACTTTAGTAGCAGCATAGAAAGTCAACCTGCTTTAGTTGATTTGCAAGGCAACGGGGTGTTAGACATTGTCTTTGCTGATTCAAATGGGTATGTTTATGCAATTGATCCTCAAACAGGAAAAAACTTACCAGGCTGGCCTGTTCACACATTACCAGTTGTAGGCCAAGGGGGATTTAAGAATCTTAACTTAGGCTATCAACCAATCATTTCACCAGTTGCTGTTGGTGATTTAACCGGAGGCGGCAAGCAAGACGTGGTTGTAACCAGTATAACAGGCTACACTTATGCTTTTGGGCCAGATGGCACGCTTTTGCCCGGTTGGCCAAAAACTAGTGATAAGTTAGTGGTGGCGCCTCTTATTCCAAGACCAGATCTGCCATATACTAGAGAGCCAGTTTTTGGAGCAATTGCCCCGCCTGTATTGGCTCATTTAGGTAACAGTTCTAATTTATATGTAATACAAGCAGGACTGGATGGATATATCCACATTTGGAACTATCAAGGACAGGATTTAAGTGGCTGGCCTGTTAAAGTAACTTTACCAGCTGGATTTACAATTCCATCGGGTTACGTTTTAATTAATGATCAACGCCTTGTTAGCCCTCCAACTGTTGCATACTTAAATGGATATAATTCTTTACCGGATTTAGTGATTCGCTCTCAGTATTCTTTAATAAGAGGACCAGGGGTACAGCCGCTTGCTTACAGTATTTCCTTTGCATACAGCCTCACTGGGACAATATTGCCAAATTGGCCAATAACTCTTGTGGGACTTTTTGAATATTACGGCTCAGCTATGGATGCACTTACGGAGGGCACATTTGCACCTATTAGTGTTGATGCTCTTTTAAATGGTTCTGATCAAGTAATTATTGCTCCACAATTTAGCCCAGCTTACTTAATTGGTTTAAACGGTCAATCCTATGGGAACTATGGGTCAGTTACTTTAGCTGCTCAGGGATTGCTCTCAGTTTTTTTAAATCCGACTTTGGCACTTAACCCATCAAGCTTTTCATCAAATGAACCTATTCCATTTATTTCATTTGGTGCAGTGGGTAAGGTTGGCAACAGCATGATTTTAAGCTTAAATGGGGTTAATTCTAGTTACTTTGCTGGCGCTGAAGTAGTGCCTTCTTCGTCATTAGGTATTTTAGATTACACAACTGCTTATAATCTTTTAACGCCTCAGCCAATAGGTTCTACCAATTCAGATGAGATAAGTGGCTTTCCAACGTTGCATCAAGGTTTTGATATATTAGGCTCGCCGGTGATTGCAAATGTTTCAAATGACAATCAAGAGGATATAATTGAAGCTGGTGATTCGGGAGCCCTTGAAGCTTATTTACCTTCAGGGCAACCTGTTTCAGGCTTTCCAAAATTTACTGGGGGTTGGTCAATAGGTGCTCCAGCTATTGGTGATTTGTTTTCAAATGGTTCAGTTCAAATTGTTTTAGGTACAAGAGAGGGCTATTTGTTTGCCTTTAATACATCAGGATTAGCTTCGTTAAATAACCAGTGGTGGCGTTCTTATGGAGATGAATACAATAATGACCGCTATGGTACTCAAAGTCGCCCGCCTGGGGCAATACGAGACTTAAGTTGGAATGTTGTTACTAATCAAGTTAGTTTTTTAGCCCCAGGGGATATTTGGTATTCGGGTAAGCCTGCATATTATCAAGTTACGTATAATCCAAGTGGAATTACTCAGCAAATACCATCATTGGTTTCTGCAGGAAGTATTGAGAGCTTTTATGCTTTGCCAGGTCAGGTTTCTTTAACAATTACAGCTGTGGGCAACTCAGGGCTTAAAGGACTTCCCGTTACAATTAATTTATTGAAATGAAGTTTTTAACTATTTGCTATTAAACTCATAAATTAATGCAACCAAATAGAACATATTATTTACAACAAGGAATCCGTTATAAGCTGGGTTACGACGATTTGAGATATGGAATATGGGACACTAGAGGCAATCAACTAGTTCTTGTAGCTAGTTTTCCAAAAACACCAGAAGGTTGGCAGGGAGCCGTAGAGCGTTACAAACAGCTAGAAGAAGCCGAGAAACAATTTTCATCGCTTCAAAACTTTGCTGGAGTAAATACGCCTAACATAGATGCTTCTCAAAAGACGGCACCTGGTTATGGTTCGCCTACGTTTGTTCCTCAGCAGGTCCCACCAGTATTTTATCCCCAGATAACACCTAATTTATATGGGTTTTACAACCCGCCAGGTGCTTTAAATATGTATCAGCAACACGATCGATACTTTGGATTAATTAACAAGCTCTCTCTTTGGTCAATGGTTGCAGGCATTATTTCTCTTGTAACAATCTTTATTGGCTCTTTACTGGGACTGCCAGCCATTGTGGCTATTGTCACTGGTGCTATATGTTTATCTGAGATTAAAAACCATCCACAAGCCGCTAATTTTAAGATGCGAGCTATTTTTGGTATCGCTGCGGGTATTCTAAGTCTAATCTTTCTAGTTATATTAATAGTTATATATGAACGCAGCCACGGCACAATATCTGCAATCTCATTTAATACTGATCAGCTGCGGATAAATATTAAATAGCTTATAATGCAAGGCTTAAAACTAAGGGTTTTAATTGCATTGTGGTTATCTGATAACTCTTTAATATTTTAAATAAGTACGTACTTGCTTAATTAAGCGATATTAACAAGCTTGTAGTTGTTAGTTTTTAAAGCCGGGACAATTTGATAATTTTTAGCATCGGTAGTTACGTTTTAAAACCTTTAAAGTGCTAGCTCTAGGCTTAGACAAAAATTACTAATTTCATCAAATGCAGACTTGTGCTTTTGCCCTATGTCATAAAAACACCAACTAAGATTTTGACTAAAGAGTGCTTTATCGATGTTATTTTAAAATGGTTGTAAAAGGCTAGAATAACTTATACAAAGATTCGGTAATTACAAGGTATTCTTAACAGCATAATCCTTAAAATGCAAGATACTAATTAAAGCCCTAGTAATTTAAACAAAGAGTTTCAAAAATATATAGCTCTTTTTAAAAGGTGGGGTGTATAAAAAAATTAAGCGTTGCTAAGGCCATGATCGTTATAATAAAATATTTATAAATATCAGAGCAAGAATTTCATCTGCTAGTTAAATTAATGGCTCAATTAAAAATTTTTAGCAGTTATCTACAATCACAAGACTTCTCCATAATTAAAGACTATGTATGATACAATTAAAAAGCGGGAAACGAATGCAAAGTATATCAAAGTAACCAGGTCAGCTCAAAAAAGTAATACGGAGTTAAAAGAGAATTTTTAAATAACAATAAATACCCAGAATAAGGTTCTATTAAAGCAGTACTACCAATACCATTATCTATTTTAGCTATTGGTATCCTTGCTAGGTAATGATTTTTACCACTAGCGCATCTAAAAAAAGTTTGCTTAGCCATAGTCTTAAGTCATCAGAGACGACATCTAGTTCTGTGTTATCAAATACTTCCTCAAGCCTAGCAACGTCAACAACTACGCCTTTAATACCTCGACAAGCCCAGACAACAACTACAACACAGGCAATATATTGTGGATCTTTTAACGTTTCCAGAGGGGGTCTTAATCAGGTTATCTATTGTTTTATGCATATACCTTTTGATCAAACTTTTCAACCCGTTGATTCTTACTCAACGTGTGTCAATAACGACTTTATTTTTATAATAGTAGGTGGTGTCGTAAATCCTGCAGCACCTGATCCGTCAACACCTGTAGCAGGGGGTTAACCTATTGTAACAATCAATGTTTTGACCCACCTGATAGTCTTTGCCCTGTATTGTTGCACCTAATACAGGAGCTAATCTCATTGGTATTACTTCAGTTTCTAATAACATTGCATCTTAGTGTATAACACTTTCTAAACACGACGGTATTGGCCTTACAGGAGTTTGTGAACCAAACTGACCTATTTATCATTTTGACCTTGTAACTGGTAAATATCTGTTCTAAAGCGATGTGAAGGCAACAGTTGTACAATATTGCCGATTGTATTAACTGCATTTAAATAGGGGGATCTATCGCGCAATATTAATTTAATTTTAAAGAAAGTCCTTGCCAGCCTTTAAAGCGACATTAAAAAAGTGCATTGCTAAGAATTCAACCATTAAAATTGGAATTTCTATAGTGTGTTAATAATTTCACGGCTTTTGGCAATCCTTAAGTGAATAGGCGGTAACCTATAAATGCCAAGCATAATTATCTTAAAGCGAGATAGAAGGCCACCTAAATTTACAGTAATGACATACTGAGAATTAGGGAAAATGATAAACAGGTTAAAGGACAAATATCACTTTGAAAAATGCTTGATAAATCTTAAGAAACCTTAAGTTAAAGATTTAGTATTGCTTTGAAATGAGTTTATGATAGATTCAAAAGCAACAAGAGTGTTAGAGTTTGAAAAGAATCGACCTACGCAAGAAGCCTAGTACTTAAAGTTTGGCGATTAACGACTAAATTTAAAAGAAAAAATTAAAACACGATTAAACTTGTATTTACTTTTATGATGTGGGTCTGATTTAAAAGTAATTAAAGTTTTAAAAGTAAAGTTCTCTTGTACTTTTAAAGTAAGATAAATTCATTGAGATGAAAATTTATACCAAAAAAGGAGATAGTGGTAGGACTTCTTTGTATTATGGAGGCCGAGTTAAAAAAACGGATCCTAGGATAATTGCACTAGGTGATTTAGATGAGTTGCAATCGTATTTAGGTCTTCTGCGAGCTTACTTAGCTTTAGAAAAATTTAACAAGGAGTTAAACGATTTTATTGTCTTTATTGAAAAACAGCTTTATATAGCAATGGCAGAAGTTGCTACTGATGTTACCAATCAAAGCAAATTAAAATATGGCCAGTCTAAGCTTGAATTAGAGGTTGTATCAAAACTTGAAGCGAGGATAGATAACTTTTCTTATGAGGTTGGTGAGATAAAAGATTTTGTGATCCCCGGCGGGTCACGAGTTTCAGCTATTGCTGATATTGCTCGCACAATATGTAGGCGTGCTGAGAGAAGTGTTGTTTTGCTAAGTTCAAAAGACAAATTAGCCGAGGGATGTTTTGTTTTACCTTTTCTTAATAGGCTTTCAGACTTTTTGTGGATTTTAGCTAGGTGGTTAGATAAAGAACTACTTCGCGCAAAAGACCTAAAGTAATATAAGCAATTAATAAAAGAATTTAATGCTTAGCTGCAATGTAGTTCTGGTGGTGTGTTAATAACTCAGGCTGCAACAAAGAAAGTAGAGCAGAATTTAAAGGGTAAAGATAAGTACGAATCCATAAGTGGGAAAGCGTATCGTTATAAATGTTTGATGAAAAAGCCGCATCAAAATACATTAAGCGTTTAATTACTTTCGGGAGGATCTTAAGGCTAATACCTAAATAATTGCTAAGGGTTTTTGTTTGTATTTCAAATTGATCATCTTGAGTTAAGAACCAAGAGCATATCCTTAAAAAAGCAACGGAACTGGGCCCGAGTATCGGTAGCCAGAACATATCCGTGTAATATGAATTAATTGGCTCACCAACCTTTTGAGCCAAAGGATCCGTTTGTTTTTTTATAACAAGAACTTCATCAAGGTATTTAAATTTGGTCATAGAGCTATTATGAATGGGCTATCTCAGTTAATCTCTCAATAATAAAGTGCGCTTTTTAACTAAACAGTGTTGATTTAAAGCTCTTGGTGAATTAAAAAGTAATTTAATAAAAATAAGAAGTGATTAAATAATTTCTGTGAAAATTACATAATTGCTCTAGTTGTTTTTAATTTTTTTTTAGTTTATAAATTTTTAGATATGCTTAAAGTTTGTAATTTAACTAGCTTCAAGGATTTGAGGCTTGCGCTTGTGGCGCTTTGGGGCTTTTAAGCCCTGAGGATAGCCTATGGCGATTGCTCCTAATAAAAGTAATTCATTATCTGGCGGATTTATGCCAAGTTCTTTTAAAAGGTTGTCGTAATTGTTGCGGATAGCAAAAAATAAAGCTCCTAGTCCAAAATGCTCAAGAGTTAAAAGTACTATCATTAAGGCGGCGCCAGCATCGACATACCAGTAAGGTACGGGCCAATTTTCTAGAGCAACTTTGTAGTATTTGGATCGTTTTTTATCTTCTTGTTTATATCTGTCTTGGTAAGCTTTTGGTGAAATAGCGGGGATTACTATAATTGGAGCAGCTGTTAGTTTCTTTGCCTGTATGCTTTGGAGCCAGCTTGCATCTGAGGTGATTTGCCAAAAGCGCTTAATTAGTTGGGGGTTTGATAGCACTATATAATATAGCCCATTGGTGTTACCAGCTGATGGTGCATAATAAGATAGTGTTAAGGCTTGCTTTACTTTGTCTATCTCAACGGGTTGACTTAAAAATGACCTTGTCATCCTGCGTGTTTTAATGAGGTCTTGTAAATCCATGGCTTTTAGATATTAACAAAGATAATAAATTAGTGCTTTAATAGTTAAGTAATCTGATAAGATTTAGTAAGAAAACAATGGCTTTAATTTGGAGGTAATTATGCCAAGTGCGCGCGAGTTATTAAGAGAATTAAAGGGAAAAATTCCTGAAGTTGATGCTAATTCAGCTGAATCTAAGCTGAAAAGCGCAGTGTTTTTAGATGTCCGTGAGCCGGATGAATATGAACAAGGAATAATACCTGGGGCAATTCATATTCCTCGAGGAATGCTTGAGCTGAAGGTTGAATCTTTAATACCTGATAAAAATAGTGAAATTATTTGTTACTGCGCCGGGGGAGTACGGTCGTTATTTGCAGCTAAGACACTGAAGGATTTGGGTTATCAAAATGTTTATTCTTTAGATGTTGGTTTTAACGGATGGAAGGATTTAGGCAAACCATGGAAAACTCCCACCACCTTAACGCCAGAGCAGCGTAATCGTTATCATCGGCATTTGCTTTTACCAGAGATCAGCGAGCAAGGACAGCTTAAATTATTAGATTCTAAAGTGCTTTTGCTTGGGGCTGGCGGGTTAGGGTCGCCAGCTGCTTTATATTTAGCTGCAGCAGGGGTTGGAACAATTGGAATCATTGATATGGACGTAGTGGATGAGTCTAATTTACAAAGGCAGGTTTTACACAATAGAGAGCGGGTAGGTCAACCAAAGGTTGAGTCTGCAAAGCAAACCATAACTGCTTTAAATCCTGATGTAAATGTTATTACATATAACACTCGCCTAGGTGCAGATAACATCTTAGATATCTTTGATGGTTATGATGTTATCCTTGATGGAACTGATAATTTCCCAACTAGGTATTTAGTAAATGATGCTAGCTTAGTTAAAAATATTCCAGTTGTGCATGGTTCGATATTTCGATTTGAGGGGCAAGTAACGGTTTTCGCTCCGTGGAGAGGTCCTTGCTATCGATGCTTGGTACCTGAACCTCCACCAAAGGAATTAGCTCCGTCATGTGCCGAGGCAGGTGTTTTAGGTGTTTTGTGCGGCATTATTGGTTCTCTGGAGGCAATTGAGGTCATTAAGCTACTTTTAGACTTGGGTGATCCATTAATTGGCCGGCTGTTATCTTATGATGCTTTAACTCAAGAATTTAGAACCTTTAAAGTCAGAAGGGATCCTAATTGTCCAACTTGTGGCGAGTCTGCTGGAGAAATAGTAATTGCCGAATACGACGGACTTTGCATGCCACATAATTTTGAAAAGGTGCCTTAAAAAAGTTTAAAAAATAATTTAATTTACTACGAAGTTAATTAACCTTGGTGGCTTACAAATTACTTTAATAATTTGTTTGTCCTTCAAAAGTTCAGCAACTTTATCTGATGTTAATGCAATTGACTCAAGTTCACTTTGAGTTAACTCACTTGATACTTCAAGTGTGTCCTTTAATTTTCCGTTTATTTGAATAACTAAAGTTACTAAATCATCTTTTGCCAGCTCTTGATCATAAGAGGGCCAGCTTTGTTCATGAATGTGCTCTTGATGACGCCGCTGATATAGTTCGGCTGTAATATGAGGAGCCATAGGGGCAAGCAGTTTTAAAAGAGAATCTATTGCAAAATCAAAACTTTGTTTTGTGAGTTTTTCATTTAATAGTTTAGAAATTAAGTTAGTGTGCTCCATGAGCATACCAACGGCTCGATTAAAAGACCATTTTTCATAAGCTTGAGAGATTGATTTAATTAGTTTATGTGTTTTCTTTATTAACAATGTATCGTTGTTGGTTTTTTCTTGACTAAAATTATGTGGCTCATCGGGCGTTCCTAGTAAAGACAGGCGCCATAAACGGGTTAACCAACGGTGACAGCCTTGAATCATTTCATTTGTTTGCTCAGTCCAATCAAAGTCATCTTGAGGTGGGCCAACAAAGAGGTGATAAAGCCGCAAAGAATCGGCCCCTACAGTATCGAAATACTCCAAAGGTGCAACTAAATTACCTTTTGACTTAGACATCTTAGAGCCGCCCATCCTGATCATGCCTTGTGTAAAGAGGCGGCTAAATGGTTCTCGCAAGTCTTTTGGAGCCAGGCCAATGTCAGCCAGAGCCTTCATATAAAACCTAGCATAAAGTAAATGTAATATTGCGTGTTCAATTCCCCCTATATATTGATCTACTGGCATCCATTCAGCTACGACTTGTTTTGAAAAAGGCTCTTTTTCATTTAAAGGATCACAAAAACGCAAAAAATACCAAGAGGAATCAACAAAAGTGTCCATTGTATCAGTCTCTCGCTTTGCAGGCTTTTTACATCTTGGGCAAGTAGTATTAACAAATCCTTCATGCCTTTTAAGGGGTGAATCTCCTGTGGGTAAAAACTCGACGTCATCAGGAGCTATTATTGGCAAATCCTCATATGGTACGGGCACAATTTTACAATCTTGACAGTAGATAATCGGGATTGGACATCCCCAGTAGCGTTGTCGTGAGATAAGCCAATCTCTTAAGCGATAATTTACTTTCCTTTTACCAAGAGCGTTTTTTTCTATATACTCGATTGCTTTTTCTTTAGCTTGAGCTACCCTAAGACCATTTAAAAACCCTGAGTTAATTTTAATTCCATCTCCACTATAAGCTCCATCAAAACCTTCTGGAACTTGAGTTGTCCTAATAATTGGAAGGTTGTAAGTCTTTGCAAATTCCCAGTCTCTTTCATCTTCTGCTGGAACAGCCATGATCGCTCCAGTGCCATAGCTAATTAAGACGTAATCAGCAATATAAATTGGAACTTCAGCATTATTAAAGGGATTTATTGCATATGCTCCTGTGAATGCTCCTCTTTTTGAAAGGTTTTTCTCAGTTGACTGACGTTGAATCTCATTTTCATACTTAACTCTTTCAAGAAGCTCATTTACTTCATTAATTTGTTCTTTTGTTGTAATTTCACTGACTAAAGGATGCTCTGGAGCAAGCACAACATAAGTCATCCCAAAAACAGTGTCAGGTCTAGTGGTAAAGACTGTAATTGTTTTGTTATGTCCCTTAATTTTTAAATCAAACTCGGCTCCTTCTGATTTTCCAATCCAGTTTCTTTGCATTATTTTGACCCTCTCAGGCCAATCTAAGTCATCTAAAGAATTTAAAAGCTCCTCAGCATAAGCTGTTATTTTAAAAAACCACTGCTCAAACTCTTTTTTAACAACAGCATCCCCAGATCTCTCACAAGTACCATCAGAAAGAACTTGTTCATTTGCTAAAACAGTTTGACATCCCGGACACCAATTAACTGGGGCTTTTGCACGATAAGCTAGGTTATTTTCAAAAAGTTTTAAGAATATGTATTGATTAAACTTAATGTAATTTGGATCATGACTTTTTATTTCTCTGCGCCAGTCATAACATGCCCCTAGCCGAATAACTGACTCTTTTAGCTCTTTTATTCTAGATTCAGTATAAATTCTTGGATGGGTACCGGTTTTTATTGCAGCATTTTCAGCTGGAAGGCCAAATGAGTCAAAGCCAAACGGGGATAACACCGCATATCCTTGCATTGTCTTTAATCTCATTAGTAAATCACCAAATGTGTAGTTTCTAACATGGCCTTGATGAGCTGGTCCGCTTGGATATGGGTACATACATAATACATAGGACTTAGGGCGTGGGTCATCGTTATTTACCTCATAGAGGCCCTCTTGAAGCCAGCGCTTTTGCCATTTTGGCTCAATTTGTTCAAAATTGTAATTACTGACCATTTATTTTTATGCTAAAGCGAAAATGCATGGTAAGCCAATTGTTTTTTAACTAAGATGCTAAGAATTTTTAATTTAAAAGATATTACTGGTGATATAACTAGTTGTCTTCCGGTACCTAGTGATGACGATCAGTTACCTATTGAGGAAGTTCGCAGTATAATAAACCAAGTTATTGATCAAGGCGATAATGCACTCATAGAGTTAACGGAGAAATTTGACGGCTATAAGGTGGCTAATTTTAAAGTTCGCAAAGATGAGTTAGGTAGAGCCTTAAATGCAATTGATCCAAAATTAAGGGAAGCCCTTGAGAAAATGAGGGATTCAATTAGTGAATATCACCGGCACATGCTTTTTATACCAAAGGCTTATGAGTACCAAGGTGTGGTAATAACGCCGCTTGTTAGGCCCGTTAAAAGAGTTGGTATTTATGTTCCTGGTGGCCGAGCTCTTTATCCGTCTACAGTTTTAATGTGTGCCATTCCAGCTCGCGTTGCAGGAGTTGAGGAGTTAGTTTTATGTGTACCTCCTTTAAAGGATTTGTCTTCATTTAACGTTGTAATGGCAGCAGCAAAGTTAGCTGAAGTTGATGAGGTTTATACAGTTGGAGGAGCCCAAGCGATAGCTGCAATGGCATATGGAACTCAAAGCATTAACAAGGTCGATGTTATCGTAGGTCCCGGAAATAAATATGTAACGGCTGCAAAGAGGCTAGTAGCAGGTAAAGTGGGACTCCCAGCTGCTTATGCAGGACCTTCAGAGGTTGTTGTAATGGCTGATGAAAATGCTAACCCTAGCTATGTTGCAATGGATTTAATTGTTCAAGCAGAGCATGGTCCAGATGGGCTTTCTTGGCTTGTTTCAGATAGTGGGACTTTAATAGATGAGGTTAATAAAATTATTTTTACCTTAATTGAAAAACAACCAAGGCGTAGTGAAATAATTTCAACGCTTGAAAAAGGCGGATACGCTGTTTTAGTAGATTCAGTTCAAAAAGCGCTAGATGTTGTTAATTTTATTGCGCCAGAGCATTTAGAAATTATGTGGAAAAATCCACAAGAAGTTGCAGTTGGTGTTCAAAATGCTGGAGCTGTTTTTTTAGGGAGCTTATCAACGGCTGCCTTTGGGGACTATATAGCAGGACCAAGCCACGTACTTCCTACTTTTAGAACGGCCAGATTCTCAGCTGGGTTAACTACGCTAGATTTTGTCAGATATGGACATTCTATTGATGTATCAGCACAGGCAATTAAGCAATTAGGTTCTTATGCTGTAACTATGGCACAAACCGAGGGCCTTTTTGCTCATGGTGAGAGCATAGCAATTAGGGAACAAGATACTTGTTAGAACCAAAGCCAATAGCTAAGGCATTAGGATATCAATCTATTCAAGTTCCAGTAGCAGTTAGGCTTAACACGAATGAATCCCCTTATGCTCCGCCGGAGAGCTGGCAAAAACGCTTCACAGCAGAAGTTACAAATTTAGAGTTAAATAGATATCCTGACAGGGATTGTACAAGCTTAAGAGCAAAGCTTGCTGATTATCACCAGGTCAATCCTGAAAATATATGGTGCGCAAATGGATCTAATGAAGTTTTACTGTTATTGCTTTCAGCTTATGGTGGGGCCTCAAGGAAGGCAGCTTTTTATGAGCCGAGTTATTTAATGCATTTTTATATAAGCAAAATTACTGACACGCAGGTTATTAGTTTAGAACGTAATTCAAGCTTTAAAGTTAGCGCTGATCAAGTTCTTACTGAACAAGAGAAAAACAAATTTGATATTTTGTTTTTATGTTCACCTAATAATCCCACGGGAAATACTGAGGATAAAGATCAAGTAACTGCGATATGCCGTCGATTTAACGGGCTTGTAATTATTGATGAGGCCTATGTTGAGTTTTCGTCATTTAGTTTTGAATCTCTTATTCATGAATTCGACAATGTAGCAATTATACGAACCTTTTCAAAAACCTGGGCGATGGCAGGACTTAGATTAGGGTATGTAATTGCAAATAAAGAAATTATCAATCATTTAAAAGCCGTCACGCTTCCATATAATGTTTCTAGTGTTACTCAAGTAGGGGGCTTGCTTGCGCTTGATTATGAAAATGAAATGAAACAGCGCGTAAATTTAATAATACAAGAAAGACAAAGAGTGATTAACACTTTAAAAGAGTTAAGTTCGCTTTACGTCTGGGACTCAGAAGCTAACTTTTACTTAATCAAACCCACGACAATAGTAGCTAGTGAGCTTCATGAAAAACTTTTAGAGCACTCTGTTCTAGTTAGAGATGTAAGCAGTTATAAGAACTTAGAAAATTGCTTACGTGTAACAGTAGGCACTAGGGCTGAAAACGATAGATTTTTAGATGCCTTAAATAAGATTTTAAAATAGGTAAATGGACGATTTGCGAAAATCACAAATAATAAGACAAACCAAAGAGACTGATATCAAGGTTGAACTTAATCTAGGTGGGGGCCTTATAAATATAAATACAGGGCTTCCTTTTTTTGATCATATGCTTAATCAATTAGCAAAACATAGCAAAATTGGCCTTAGTTTAGAACTCAAAGGTGATTTACAAGTTGATGCTCATCACAGCGTAGAGGATGCTGGCATTGTGCTAGGACAAGCATTCAAGGGTGCCCTAGGTGAAAAAATTGGTATCGAGAGGTTTGGTTGGGCACTAGTGCCTTTGGATGAGACCCTCATCCAGGTTGCTTTGGATCTTTCGGGACGTCCTTATCTTAGCTATGGCATTGAGCTTGATAAAGACGTGCTTTTTTTAGGCTCACCTCCGTTTGATCCTCAGCTTGCCGAGGAGTTTTGGCGCGCTTTTACAAATGAAGCAGAGATGAACTTACACATTAACTGTTTTTCAGGTAAAAACACTCATCATATACTGGAAGCATCATTTAAGGCAGTTGGATTAGCATTAAAGCAAGCAATTAAGGTAGAAGGTACTGAGACCCCTTCTACTAAAGGTGTTTTATGATTTGTGTCATAGATTATGGAATAGGGAATCTTGGATCTGTAAAAAAAGCGCTTGACTATTTAGGGGTAAAGTCAATTGTTTGCAAAGATGGGAAAGAGCTAAGCTCAATCGCACCAGATTCAATTATCTTACCAGGAGTGGGTGCATTTGGCGCAACTATGCAAGCTCTTAACTTACGTGGCTTTGATGTTGTAATTAAAGAAGCCATAAATGGCGGTGTTAATTTTTTAGGTATTTGTGTAGGACTGCAGATTTTATTTGAAACATCAGAAGAATCTCCCTTAGATAAGGGTTTAGCAATATTTAAAGGAACGATAAAAAAGCTAGATGTTAGCCTAAGAGTTCCTCAAATGCAGTGGAATTTAGTTAATTTTACTGATTCGGCTTACTTAGATAGCACTTCAAACTGGTATTATTTTGTTCATTCATATTATTTACCAGCTGAACCTTTAAAAACTTCGGACTTTAAATTAACTGGTGTTACCAATTATGAAGTCTTAGTTGGAGCAATGATTGAAAGAGATAATATCTTAGCGGTACAGTTTCATCCGGAAAAATCAGGTAAAGCTGGTTTAGCGTTGTTAGAAAGTTTTGTTAAAAAAACCAAAAGGTTATGATTGTTTATCCAGCCTTAGATATTTTTGAGCGTAAGGCAGTTCGGCTTTATAAAGGAGATTTTTCAAAGATTTCTAATTTTGGTGATCCATTTGAAAAGGTATCTCAGTTTGTTAACTCAGGGGCAAGCTGGATTCATGTTGTAGATTTAAAAGCTGCTAAAGGCGATGCCCCTATTGATTTTGAATTTCTTGAAAGAATAATTAAAAAAGCAAAACCTTGTCATATTCAATATGGTGGCGGGATTCGCCATATTGATGAAGTTGAAAAGCTATTTGAGATTGGAGTTAATAGAGTTATTTTATCTACTCAAGCTGTTAAGGACAGAAATTTTTTAGAAGTTCTTGCAAAAAAGCATCCGTATTTGGTAGCAGTTAGCGTTGATGTAAAAGAAGGATTTATTGCAATAAAGGGTTGGCAAGAAAAAACGAAAGAAAAGCTAGCTGACTTCATAGTGAGCTTGGCTGGTTTAAAACTAGGGGCACTAATAATAACAGATATTTCAAAAGATGGAACATTAGCCGGTCCTGGTTTTAAAACCCTTAGAGTTGCTTTAAAAGTTAGTGCACATCCTCTGATAGCATCCGGTGGTGTATCTAACCTAGAAGATGTTATTGAGTTGAGTAAACTTAATGAAGATGGCAAATTTCTTGACGGCGTGATCATAGGTACGGCAATTCACAATGGCTCGTTAAATTTAAAAGAAGCGCTTTTGGTATGCAAGTAGTGCGTGTTATTCCCTGTCTTGATGTCAACATGGGCCGAGTGGTTAAGGGTGTTAAATTTGTTGAAATAAAAGATGCGGGTGATCCAGTTGAGCTGGCAGCTCTATATGACAAAGAAGGTGCTGATGAGCTTGTCTTTTTAGACATTACGGCTTCCTACGAAGAGAGAAAAATCATGATTGAAGTAGTTGAAAAAGTGGCAAGTAATATTTTCATCCCTTTTACCGTTGGAGGAGGAATTTCAGAACTTAATAGCGCTAAAGATTTACTTCGTGCTGGCGCTGATAAGGTTGCCGTAAATACGTCAGCCGTAAAAAATCCAAATTTAATTAGTGCATTAGCAGAAGAATTTGGTTCACAATGTGTGGTATTAGCTGTAGATGCAAAAAAAACTCAATCGAGTTATGAAGTTTTTATTAATGGGGGAAGGACTCCAACTGGTATTGACGCAATTACTTGGATTGAAGATGGTGTTAAAAAAGGTGCTGGTGAGATTTTAATAACCTCAATTGATCAAGATGGCACGCAATTAGGGTATGAAACAGCTCTTATTAGGGAGATAGCTTCAAGAGTTCAGGTGCCTATTATTGCATCAGGTGGAGTTGGAGAGCTTATTCACTTTATTGAAGGTGCTAAGGCAGGTGCCTCAGGACTTTTAGCGGCATCCGTATTTCACTATGGCATGCTTTCAATATCTGAAGTTAAACGTGCCTTAATTGATGCCTCAGTTCCTGTTAGACCCTAAGGTGGCAGTCTTTTTTGGCTGAGAGTGTGAAATTTGCTAGATTAGCAGTATTGTTGATTGATGAGTCAGTATTGGCTTGAAGAAAGGAAGAGGTAAGGAGAAGCCGTGAACTTTACTTTTAGTGAGGAACAAGAAGAACTTCGTCGCTCTATTAGGAGGTTTTTAGAGGAAAAATCTCCCATGACTGAAGTAAGGCGACTGATGGAAACCTCAGAAGGATATGATCCAGCGGTGTGGAACCAAATGGCTAATCAGTTGGGGTTACAAGGCATAGCTATTCCAGAAGAATATGGAGGATCAGGTTTTTCATATGTTGAGCTGTTGATTATTTTTGAGGAGTTAGGTCGCGCCCTCGCGTGCGTGCCTTATTTCTCAACGGTAGGTATGGCAACGCCAGTTTTACTAAGTTCTGACGATGAAGATGCTAAAAAAGAATACTTGCCCCGAATTGCAAGTGGTGAAGCGATAGCTACTCTTGCTTTAACTGAGGATAGCGGAAGATGGGATGAAGCAGGTGTTACGCTTAGCGCATCAAAAGATGGGCAAGATTACAAGCTTAACGGACACAAGTGTTTTGTTATTGATGGCAATACTGCAGATATTTTCCTAGTCGTGGGTCGCACCGATAAAGGTATAAGCCTTTTTGGTGTTGAAAAAAATGCCCCTGGAATGACTATCACTCAGCTTGCCACTATGGATATGACGCGAAAGCAAGCCAGAATTGAATTTGACTCAACACCTGCTCGCTTAATTGGAGCTGAAGGACAAGCTTGGTCAGTGGTTTCAAAAGCTCTTGATTTAGCTGCAGTGGCATTAGCTGCTGAGCAAGTCGGAGGTGCACAAGTTTGTTTAGACTCTTCAGTTGAATATGCCAAAACTCGGATTCAGTTTGGAAGACCCATTGGATCTTTTCAGGCAATAAAGCACAAGTGTGCTGATATGTTGCTCCAGGTGGAATCTGCTAGATCTGCTGCTTATTATGCAGCGTGGTCAGCAGCAGAGGACTCAGATGAGTTGCCAATTGTGGCAAGTTTAGCCAAAGCTTATTGTTCCGAGGCATACTTCTTTTGTGCTGCAGAGAATATCCAGATACACGGTGGAATAGGTTTTACGTGGGAACATGATGCCCACCTATATTTCAAACGGGCAAAATCCTCTGAGTTAATGCTTGGCGATCCCGCTTACCACAGGGAGCTTCTAGCACAAAGATTAGGTATATAAGTAAAACTTTTGCTTAGCCTAATAAATTATCCAGCGCTTTATTTTATGGTGTAAAGTGTTAATTCAAACTTTAAGCTATACTGTAAAGTGAAAGGCAGGTAATAGACTATGGGGCGTACTTTAGGCTGGCAAATACTTATCAGAGTGGTTGCTTTAGTAGTGCTTGCAGGTTCAGCGTCGGCGTTGGCATTAGCTGGGGTTAATGGCTTGGGAAGCTCTCAGTCAGGGTCATCAACAGCGCCAAGTTATCAATTAAGTAATGCAAAGATTGTAGAAATTGCTCAAAAGACGGCGGTTTTACGAACCTATCATGTTAATGCCGTAGGTAATTTTAATTTTTCAATGGGTAATATGACATCCCTTGGAGCATCAGGTACAGCAAGCGGGGATGTTAATGTTTCAGGTAATCAATTGGAGTTGGATTTTAATGGTAATGTTGCAGGAACAAATGCCACTGGCAAGGTAATAGTAATTGGGTCAGATGTTTATTTACAAATTAATGCAGGTATCTTTAGTTCAAATAACCGATTTTACAAATTTGAGATTCCTGGCTTAACAAGTGATTTTTCTCGTGTTACTGAGGTAGTCTTTGATCCAGCTAAAGTTCTTGAAAAACTCTCGAAAATAACAGTAATTCAAAACAAAGGTATTACAAACGTTAATGGGCAAAGTGCAGATTTATATCAAGCAACAATTGATATATCTAAGCTTTTAAATACTAAAAACTCTAAAGAAGTACATGGTGCAGTTAATGGTACTGTGACAGTCTCTGTTTGGGTGTCGACATCAGATAACGTGATCATAAAAGACTCTGCGAGTATGAACCTAACAGCAAATATCCTACCGCCGAATTTAATAGGCTGTGTGAACTGTCCTATCATTCCCGAGAGCAGTAGCTTTTCAGTTAATGCTTCAGGTGCTATAACAGCAAATTTTTCTAACTTTGGAGAGCCAGTTAACATTGCACCGCCACCAGCAAGTGAAATAACTCAATTTCCGGATTTTAATCCCACAATTATGCCAGCAATTGTGCCGAATACCTCTTTGCCTAATAGTTCATCGATACCTGAGGCAGGTTGTTTTACTTTAACTAATGGCCATGTGATTTGTGCAGGTCATACAACATCGACAGATCAGCTAAAGCTTGGCCAAAAAACCAAGTGATAAATTTATAGGATAATGCCGTGACCTAATTTGTCTAAGTGATCCACGCTTGTCAAAGAGCACTTATAATATGATCTGTTCAAGTTTATTAACTGGTTTAAGGGTTAAATGAGATACAAAGCCTCATATAACATTCAAACTAATACTTTCGGATTCTTAAAGGGGCCATCACTACCAATATTAGGCTAGAGTGTTTCCTGAATGCTTCTAGATATCAATAAATTAACAGAAAAAAGCGTTATTTTTAGGCATAATGTTTTAGATGACCATAGATCTTACTACAGTTTTAACAAACTTGAAGCATTGCTAAAAAGCTACAGGTGTGATTTAATCAACAGCTAGTGTGGATAATCGCTACGATTATGTCCTGGTTGAAAAATCTCTAGTTATATTGCTTTGATGGCTTCCAAATTATCAGTAAGCACGAAGCTAAAGTATTTGATTTAATTAATTGGTGTAACCACAAAAATTACATTTACCAATTCTAAAGAGCACTTCAGTTGCATTTAAAAAACGATGTCTAAAGACAACAGGAATCAAACTACCATGATAAGCCTGTATAGTTTAGAAGCTAAGGCATTTAAAGGAGTTTACCAATACAGGATTATAGTAATACGTAGCTAACGCAATCGATATTGCAAATAGCTACTTAATAACAATTAGATTATATATCAAAACTATTAAACACAGCTCTAAAGTGGCTTTAGGTTACTTAACTTTAGTTGAAAAACTTAGAAAAACTGTTGTGGTGATAACTTAAGGCGACTATCATTTATCAAAAAGCAACAACTAAAAACCCTTTTAGCTAATTACAAAAAAATTACAGACTTTAGCCCAGTAGGCTTTACTACCCTAGAGGCTAAATTAGTCATAAATTAGAGAAATACCGTTAAAGTAAGTGCATCAACTAGGCTGTTTCTAACGACTCATATAGCCTAGCTAAGCTTGTTAAAAGCTTATTTCTGTTAATAAAAAACCAGTTAAATTAATCATTACTTTAGCTACAGTGTTGTAATTTTTTTTATTTAATGGTTAAAACAAAGTTATCCACAGGCAAATCCTACTTAAAGTAACTACAAATTACCTGGATAAATGTTATTGCTGTAGTTGATAATTTTTGACAAAATCTCTTAGTAACAAAAAATTAGTTTATTTGATTGCATTAAATTTAGTGATAATCCAACCTAAATAACATTTAACAAAAAAGCTTAAACAAGGAGAAAATAATGAAAGGCAATTTAATAAACAAATTCGTTAAATCACCTTTTTAACCTTAAATTTTGTATTAATTTTAACTTTTTTCTATAAATTCTACAAAATCTTATGCAGATAACCCAACACTGTCTTTATCAACAGGTGATAATTCCTGTTCTGTAGCTGTAAATCCAGATACAAATATGATTTATGTTACAAATTATTCCTTAGGCAGTATTTCAGTAATAAATGGTTCAACAAATACTATTGTAGCAAATATAAATGTTGGAACTAACTCCTAATCTGTAGCAGTAAATCCAGATACAAATATGATTTATGTTGCAAATAATGGTTCTAATAGTGTCTCAGTAATTAATGGTTCAACAAATACTCTAGTAACAACTATTAATATTGGAACTAATCCTTTACGTGTAGCTGTTAATTCAAATACAAATACAATTTATGTTGTTAATCAAGGATCAAATAGTGTCTCAGTAATTAATGGAGCAAATAATACTGTTACAACAACAATATCTATAGGTAGTGCTAATGATCCTTTAGGGATAGCCTTTAATCCCAATACAAATACAGCTTATGTTGCCAATTGTACCTCTGGTACTGTTTTAGTAAATAATGGATCAAGTGATTCTGTTATATCTACTATAAATGTTGGAAGCAATCCTTTAGGCATAGCAGTTAATCCAAATACAAACACAATTTATGTTACTAATAATGGCTCAAATACCGTCTCAGTAATTTCTGGCTCAACTAATTACCCAACAGCTCCAACTAATGTTTCAGCATCTTTAGGTAATTTATCTATTACACTTTCCTGGCAACCACC
>Ga0080006_1180646_pt1 | contig 42670 bp, 45 predicted proteins | sample RS3BMetagenome_FD_69209 | JGI IMG/M metagenome (GOLD analysis project Ga0080006, IMG submission 69209) | Ferric oxide microbial mat and aquatic microbial communities from Rainbow Spring, Yellowstone National Park, USA - RS3B (SPADES... ...
CTCCATTCTTGAGTTTCGAGGTCGTCCCCGCCCTGAACGTTGCCCCTCCGGGGGTATCAGTGCTCCCCTTGCGCGCATCCCGTCCGCGCGCAATCTGGACATGCCTTTATCCACAGCACTTGGGGCGGACTGTGGAGGCATTCCAAACCGGTCATGGACCGGTTTTGTCGTGGGAGTATCCTGCATGCCTTCTCCGAAGGGCTTATTCGCAGGACTTTCCACGAGGGATTATGGCATTACTGTGTATATATGCTTTTCGCAATTCATCTCCTCCCTGAAGGTCGGAGCTTTCTTGCTCATGCGCCGTAATGAACGCATTGGGGAAAATATCCCGGGATAGATCATCGCACCCGGCCCATCATGCGCCTTATCTCGTCGGCGCCCATCTCCACGGCCCTCATGTTGGTCTCCCAGAGGGTCTCCCGGAGGTGGAGCTTTATCGCGTTCCTGATATCGTCGATCCCCACCGGCAGGAATCCCGCGCCGTAGGCCGCGCCTACCATGACCATGTTGGACGACAACGCGGATCCCGCGGCCAGCGCTATGGCCGGGGCATTTATCGCGTAGAACCTGATACCGCGCGAGGCCACCTTCGCCCCGAGCTCCTCGAGGTCGGGATACTTGGCGTCGCCCACGTTCACGCTCGAGGGCGTTATCCGTTCCGAGCTCGTTATCACGGTTGTGCTGGGACCGGCCCTGTCCAGGGCCCTGTATGCCTCGAGTATCTCGAATCCGAGCACGAGGTCCACGCGCCCCTCGGGTATTATGGGCCCGTACACGTCGCCTATCCTGAAGTCCACGGATACCACGCCGCCCCTCTGTGCCAGCCCGTGTATCTCGGACATGACCGCGTTGAGCCCGGCGAGCCTAGCGGCCTCGCCCATTATTATTCCGGCCGTCACGTTGCCCTGGCCGCCCACCCCGGTTATCACTATGTTCACCTGGCCCCGGCCCTGCGCGCCGCTCATGCCCCCTTCACCTCGCCATCCGACTTGACTATGGCGGCGGGCGGACATACCAGCCTCTGCGTGCAGACGCCGCATCCATCGCAGAGGTTAGCGTCTATCTCGACCAGCCCTTCGTCGTTCGTGTAGAAGGATGGGCATGAGAAGTCCTCGACGCAGTTGAGGCACCCCGCGCATTTGTCCTGTTCTACCTCGTACACGGGTATCGGCTCGCCCTTCCTGCGCAGCTCGGCGTCGCGGAGCAGCGCGCACTCCCTCCTGGCGATGACCACGGATACGCCGTCGGAGGTCAGCGCCTCCTTGACCGCCGATAGCGTGCCCCTGAGATCGTACGGGTCGACGACCTTCACGTAATTGACGCCCATCGCCCTGACGACGTTCTCGATCGATATCGGCGTCGCGGCCCTGTTACCAGCCTCATAGGAAACGCTCGGCGGCGGCTCGAAACCGGTCATCGCGGTCGTGCTGTTGTCCATGATCACCAGGAGGAGGCGACGGTTGTTATGGACCGCGTTGACGAGCCCGGGCAACCCCGCATGGAAGAACGTCGAATCGCCTATGAACGCCACCACCTGCTGGTCGGTGACCTGCGAGAATCCGTTCGCCGTGCCTATCGATGAACCCATGCAGAGAGTCACGTCGTCCATCTCGAACGGCTTGTAGAAGCCCATCCCGTAACATCCTATATCGTTGGCGAACACCACGGAGCGCAGCTTGAGCTGCCTGAGGGCTAGCGCCACCGCGTAGAAAGTCGCCCGATGGGGACATCCGGAGCACATGACCGGGGGCCGGGGCGGCAGCTCCGCGCCAATTTCGACCAATGGGATATCGCCCCTGGGAAGGCCCAGGGCGTCGGCTATCGACCTCCGGACTACGTCGGGCGTGTACTCGTAAGACGACGGGAAATGGCCATCCATCTTGCCCAATATGCGCACGCCGAGCCCCGACATCTGCGCCAGCGCCCTGACCTTCGTCTCGAGGAACGGATCCAGCTCCTCCACGATCAGCACCGTTCCGTGATCCCTCAGGAACGACCCCACGAGCCCCTGCGGGAACGGATACGACATGCCGAGCTTCAGCACGTCCACGTCGATCCCGATGTGCGGAAGTGCGTCCATGAGCGAGTTGTAGGCAGCGCTCGACGTTATTGCGCCGATCTCCGATCCGCGGCCTATGACGCGGTTGAGGGGCGAGGACTCCGCCTCGAGCTTGAGATCCCCATAGCGCTTCACGAGATCCTCCTTCAGCCTGCGCGCCACAGCAGGGAGGAGCGATAGGTGCCACGGGTCCCTCCTGAAGCTCCCCCTGGAATTTGCGGGCTTCCTGGGACCGGCGCGGACGATGCCCCTCATGTGGCTCACCCTAGTTGTGGTCCTGAAGAGCACGGGGGTTCCGCGGCGCTCCGATAGATCAAACGCCCACGTGAGGAAATCCTTTGCCTCCTGCGGGTTCGACGGCTCCACGAGCGGCACCCATGCCAGCTCCGCGTAGTGTCTGTTGTCCTGCTCGTTCTGGGATGAGTACATCGAAGGATCGTCGGCCGACATGACCACCAGCCCCGCGCGGACGCCCGTGTATCCAAGGCTGATGAAGGCGTCGGACGCCACGTTCAACCCCACGTGCTTCATGAACGCGAACGAGCGCACACCGGACATCGAGGCGGCGGCGGCGCCCTCCAGCGCGACCTTCTCGTTGACCGAGAATTCGAAGTACATCCCGGCATCGCCGGCCACATCGTTGAGCACCTCGCCCACCTCGCTGGAGGGAGTTCCCGGATACGTGGCGGCGAAGCCCACGCCGGCCTCCAGGAGGCCCCTGGCGATCGCCTCATTGCCGAGCAGGAACAGGGTTTCGTTCTCGCCAGCATTCAACAGACGTCTATACCCGGGCAAGCGGACACCGGACAGCCTAGGAGCAGGCTATAATAAATCTTGCAGAGAAATCGCCGCCCGTAGGATATAGATACGCTCGACCGCGCGCTGGTCCGCGGAACCGCACGGGCAACGCGTGATCATGCGCGCCGCTATATTTAACAATATGCGAGCGATAATAAACCATTAATTTCTATGAAACGCCGGTGAACAGCGACTTCAGATACCGCACAACGCGATAGCCCACAACGCGATCGGCCTATTGTCCGGCCGGCTCACCCATCGAGCTATCCGCTATCATGTTCAGGACGACCTCGGCTATATCGGAGCCATACTCCGCGATCCTCCTGACGGATTCCAGCATCAATCTTATCCCGGCGACAGATATCGCGGCCGCGCTGACGCCGAAAGCCTCGTTGCTCAGCCTATCCTCGTATTTCACGACGTCCTGCGTCAGCGATATCGCCCTCAGGGCCATGCGCTCATCCATGGAGTTCAACGCCCTCACGGCGTCGTCGACCACGTTGAGCGATATCGAGCTGAACTCCGACAGTTCGTCCGACAGCTGCTCCGGGAACTTGCCTATGAGGAACGCCGCCTGGGCTATCCCGGTCGTGTGATCGGCTATTCTCTCCAGGCTCTTCGATATCAGCCTGTATCCCAGCGCCTCCCGGAGGCTTCTGAGCCCTATCTCGCCGGCGACCGCCGGATTCGATATCGCGCTCTTCAGCTGGCGGACTGAGAGGAAGTAGAGCCGGTCTATATCGTCATCCCTGGATATGACGTCGTCGGCGAGCGCCCGATCATCGTCCAGCACCGCCCTGAGGGCGTCCTTCATCATCAGCGATGACAGTATGTGCATGCGCTCTATGATGGATTTCAGGGGGAGCTCCGAGTATCTCAGAAGGCAGCGGGCTACCATGGAGTCCTGTGATTCTTCTATTATTTCCACGCCTATTAGCTTACGTCTTATAATTCCTTTCAGGTAAGATCTAGATTCTGCTATCTCAGTGCCGCTGAAGTGTATCTCAATCGTATCGTAACCCGCGAGGTACATCGCCAGCAGTTTCCTGGCCACGCTGTCGCGATCCTCCAGCGCGGGCACGTCCAGCGCCCCTGATCTCTGCCCCCTCCTGGACATTGAGGTCGGGACTATCAGCAATCCCCCGCCGGGCTGCGGCATCAGGACCACGGCATCCCCCTTCTTCAGGTCCATGCCGTTTATCCACCATTTGGGCAGCGATACTATGTATGTTGAACCGCCGGTCAGCTGTAACCGCCTCTCCTCGGGCTGCGCCACGGTCTATAGGGAGATGGTTCGATATATATCCCTATCCATCGACTATTGATACACACGGCTTCGCATCGCGAGCCGCGCCGACCGACGCGGTACGAGGGCTGCCGGCCGCGTATAGCTCACATTTATCTACAGCCGCGCCGACAGTAGGTCCGTGGACATCGCATTGATCTCGAGGGACACCATATCCAGCCATGTCGATATCGGACGCCTGATGGATGCCATCGAGGAAGGCTTCGTCCGAGCCGGCGCAGAGCTGGAGCCCAGGATGATATCGAAGGCGGGCGGCGGCACCGCGCTTTTGATGCCCGCGCATGACGACGAGTATTATGTAGCTAAATATATAGGAATTTATCCCAGGAATGCCGAGCTCGGCCTGCCGACGGCCAGCTCGCTCCTGATGCTCGCCAGCGGCCGCACCGGCGTGCCCCTGGCCATAATGGATGGCGGCCTCCTGACCGCCTACAGAACCGCGGCAACGAGCGCCGTTGTCGCCAGGCATCTGGCCCCCAGGATACCGGTGACCGTCGGGTTCATCGGAGCCGGATTGCAGGCGCGGGTCCACGCCACGGCGCTCCGGGCGGCGCTGCGCGTGGATCGCGTCCTGGTATACGACGTGGACCGCGCGAGGTCGGAGAAGTTCTCGGAGCTGCTCCGGGACGCGGTAAATGTAGGGGTCGAGCACGATCCAGATAACCTGGTGAGGGCCTCGGACGTGGTCGTAAGCGCGACCACGTCCAGGGATCCGGTGTTCAGGGGCGATGCGCTGGGCGGCGCCGGCGGAAGTAAGCTCATAATCTCGGTCGGGTGGGTGGACGCGAGCTCCAGGGAGATCGACGACGAGACCCTGAGGAGGAGCTCCGCCATAATAGTGGATACCAGGGCGGCACTGGAGGAGGCCGCCGAGCTCAGGGAGGCGCTGGGCGGCGGGGTGATAGGTCGTGATAAAATAGTGGAGCTTAGCGACCTATTGAAGGGAAAATATTCTAATAAATTCAGTGATAATTCACCAGTATTATATAAAGGCGTTGGAACTGCGCTGGAGGACCTCCTAGCCGCCGAGGCGGTGTATCGCGATCTGAAGGACCACGTGCCGGTGATCGCGATCTAGGTTCATCCTACGTGTGTTCCGAGATCACCCGTGAGAGTATCCGGACGCCGTTGACTATCTCGTCGCTGGATGGCGGCCCTAGGCTCAGCCTTATGCTGCCGGCGGCGCCCTCCGGCACGAAGAACCTGCGCGCCGGGACGTAGATGACCCCCCTCCTTATGGCGTCGATCAGATGCTCCTCCGCGTCGAACCCGGGCGCCGTCACCAGCTGAAACAGCCCGCATCCGTTGGGCTCCCAGCTCACTTTCGGCGGCATGCTATCGCTCAACGTCTCCTCGAGGACGCGGCGCTTCATCTGATAATGGACCCTGAGGATCGACGCCGTGGAATCCACGAGGCCGCGGCGGAGGGATTCGATCGCTATGTGCTGCGTCAGCGTCGAGGTTGTTATGTCGTAGTTCTCAAGCCTAGTAGCCGCGGTCGCTATCTCAGCGGGCGCCGCAATCCACCCTATCCTGAGGCCTGGGGCCAGCACCTTGCTCAGCGTCCCGACGTAGATCACGCGCGACTCCGTGTCCAGGGACGCCAGCGCCGGAGGCTGCGCCTCGGAGAACGCCCGATAGGGCTCGTCCTCTATTATCAGGGCGTCGTATTCGCGCGCGAGCTCGAGTATCCTGCGGCGATCATCCTCACCCATTGTGAGCCCCATGGGATTGTGGCACGTTGGTATCAGATATATTATCGAGCGGCCGGGTCCCAGTTCCCTCAGCACGCTCTCCATCCGGCCGAAATCCAGTTTCCCGGCCTCGAACGGGATCCCGTGCACCCTCGAGCGGAGCTTCAACGGCGCGAGCGTTTCCACAAACGTCGGGCTCTCGCAGACCACGTCGACCTCCGCGCCTGTCAACAGCTCGGAGATCAGCCTGAATGCGTGCTGCGCACCGCTGGTCACGGCTATCTCGTATCCCCTGGGCATCGATATCCCACTCCTGCCCATGTAAAGCCTGATCTCCTTTTTCAGATCCTCGAGCCCCCCGGCATCGGGGTACACCAGCGATTCATACCCGAGGGCGCCCATGACCTCCATCGCGATCTCCGCCAGCTGTTGAACCGGCACTATGTTGGGATCCGGATTGCCGCTCGCCATATTTATCAACCTTGTATCGGATGTCCGCACGAGCCTGTAGGCGAGTTCCACCGGAGAACTCTCAAGTCGCGATGTAGCCGCCGTCAGCCGCTCCATCCAGCCGTGCTCCACGGTATGCCCGCCCCAACCGCGTGAACTACCCCGCCCTCGCGGACGGAGCTTCCCGGTTCATTGAGACGCTTACGCGGGGAATACCTCCGAGGTATTCCACAATCGCAGAGGCATCTTCATCCCCGGGCGTCTCCCCTACGTTCCATAGGGAAAGCCCGACCATCCCTATCGCCGTGGCCAAGGCACCAGCCACTGCTCAGACCGGCTATAAAAACCTCTCGTAAGGGGGGCTATCCCTCCCTCGCGGAAGGGGACTTCCGCCCCCTTCCCCCAACCGCTTAAAATAACTATTCCGTGTAATATCTGGGCCCGATGGGATTTGAACCCACGACCTACCGGTTATGAGCCGGCCGCTCCGCCAAGCTGAGCTACGGGCCCGTTTCCGACAGGCGCTTGATCTCCGTGAGGAGCTGCTCCTACCTGGAGGTCGGAGCTTCCCGCTTCTTCCACCTCCGCAGGGCTCGACACCACACCATCCACAGCGGAGGTTCCGTCGAACGGAACCGTTCCGTCGCGCCCCGTGTGGAGGTGGGTTACGGAGGCCCCGGTGTCCACGGGCGTGAATTCGGGTTTCGCCAACCCTACTCACCCGGCGATCGATTAATATCACTTATCAACCTTTCGCCGGGGGATTACCCGCACCGCGCGGCGCGTCGATCCCTCGAGCGCGAGGTTTGCCGTCCTTGTCAACTTTATATAACGGCCCTAAGATCCCTAGAAGTGCCGCCGTAGCTCAGTTGGTAGAGCGACTGGCTGTTAAGGGCCGCAGAGACCAGTAGGTCGCCCGTTCGAGTCGGGCCGGCGGCGCCATACAAATATCCCAGCTACAATTTTCGAGCTGGGACATCTGACGGTCGGCCCCGGCACATGCTCCGCCGGACATTTATATTATTGAATCATAGATCAGATCGAAGTACCCGTAGTCTGTGGGAACTGCCGCGATCCCGGGATGATGGAGTTAGCGGCCCAGCTTATCCGGAAGATATTTATCTACTATATATGTAAGGCCGTATTTGGCGAACGCCTCCTGTTCGGATTTCCTGCGATATTTGAGGAACGAGTCTATCTGGGAACTCCACGGATCCCCGACGTATCTGGGGTCCTTGGAGAGCTCCCTGAGCCTCTTGATATCAACGTCAGTTAGCTTATCGAATGGCAGTTTGTATTTTATTATATCAGTCGCCCATACGCCTATCCACGAGGCGTCCGGGACGTTCAGCTGCGTCAGATGCGCGGCGTTGGCGGATCCCGATATTATGACCATAGCTATATGCATCCCCCAGGGATCTCCATCGGTCAGCACGTAAATCGGAAGGTTCAGCTCGTTTCTGAGCCTCCTCAACAGATACCGGGTGGCCCTAGGGGCCTGTCCGGCGGTGTTTATGAGTATGGCCTTGAACCTGTTGTGGACGTTTTCCTCTATGAACCGCGTGAAGAGGCCGCCCTTCTCTATCGCTATGACCATCTCGGCGCTGGTCTCCACGAAGTCCGCCGTGGTGAGAGCCGGGCCTATCATCACGCCGTCGGGATGCGATGTGAGGTCCAGCTTCCTGCCCTCATACCCCGGTATGTTGTACTCGATGATTAAATTGCCGAATATAGAACTCCTCTCCTCGGGATATATGTTGAACTCCTCCCTGGCCATGCCGAGCAGCGCCTCCAGCTCCGTCACCCTCTCGTCCGACTCGTCCTGATCCTCGAACTCCACGTTGTAGGCCTGCGCCGAGTAGAATACATCCCTCAGCGTGGATGTCTTGTGGGAGCCGCTCAGCAGCTTCGAGAAATACGCCAGCCACATGAGCTGCGCGAACGCCCTCAGGTGCTTCACGTTGCGCGTCGTCCTCACGAGCCTCCTGGATCCCAGGACGTACTGGCGCAGCTCATGATCGTATATGATGTTATTTACGCTCCTATCGGGTATCCTTATGCTGGGATACTCGCCGCGCTCTATCTGCTCGTATACGAGCTCCCCCAGCTCCTTCAGCTTCACCAGCGCGGCCCTTTTACTGCCGCGGCGTCTCTTCAACGTCCTGCGCCATGCCCTTCGGTATTAATATATCATACCTGGGCACGCGGTCGCGCTCCGCCAGTTCGGTCGAAAGCTTTGCTATGATGGACATGTACTTGGAATAGACGTTGGCCCTGCGCGTCACGCCGACCATGCGCTCCTTCCTGCCGAGGTAGTTCCTGAGCGCCCTGAAGGCATCCCTGAGCGCCAGCCTTATCCCCTTCTCGACCTCGGGCCTGTCCGCTATGTACTCCTTGCCTATCGTCTTGTAGGGTATCCTCGTGGAGATCACGTGAACTATCACGCCAACGGGGTCCTCCGGCCTCACCCTGTAGGAACGGAGGTCCATGGAATTCAGTATCTTCCACGTGACGTCGCTCGATTCGTCGTACAGCAGGGGTATCCTGTTGGCGAACCTGAACACCGTGAGGCCGGGCTTCAACTTGGGTCCGCCGTAGGCCACGGCGGCCTCTATCACGAACGGATGGCCCTCGTACGCCTCGGGCCTCCTCACCACGGTGATGCAGAACTCCGGGCTCAAAAGCCTCCTGACGCCGGCCTCCAGCAGCTCATGGCCCAGTGTGGACAGGTAGCTGGCGTCGGGCGGCAGAAATCCCTCGTAGTTTCTGAGCGCCGACGCCAGCCTGGAGAGCTCCTCATCGCCCAGGGCCCTGGGCGATATTGAGGGGTCGAGGCCGGCGTACTTTAGAAAGTGCTCCGCAGTCTTGGGCCCCACCCTCTGGAAGTTCTTGAACATGAACTTCAGCAGGTCGTCGCCCTTCCAGAGCCTTATCATCTTCCTGAGGGTCTCTATATCCACCCCCGATGGATGGGGCAGCGTTTCCCTGGGGGGTTTGGGCATGCGATCTATGACCCTCTCCAGTTTCATTTGGTGCCCGTACGGATCCCTGAAAGTTATCGAGGCGTATGGCGCGGCCATCGCGGTCTGCTCCAGATAGCTCGTGACCTTGCCCTCGGCCTTCTGATAATCCCCCAAGACGGTCGCGCTGACAAGCGTGCCCCTCCAGCCATAGGCCCTGCCCTCGAACCTCCGCAGTATTATCGGGCGATTTCTCTCTATATCTATCTTCATGGATAACCCGTGGTATCGCCTGCCGGTGGTCGAGCTCGCGACGAACGAGGGCCTGCCGGTCGTGGCCTGCGCGTAGAGGAGCGTCATGGTGGCGCCCATGCCGAAGACGCCGCGCGACTGCTTCAGCCTGAACTTGCTCCCGTAGAAAACCCGGCCGAACGCGTCGGCGAGGCTCCCGCTCGGGACCCCGTATCCGTTGTCCTGCACCGTCAACCTGTAGAACTTGGGATCCTCCGACGGCCCATCCTCATCTACCTGTATATTAACGAAGATCTCCGGCAACAATTCGGCTGATTCGCATGAGTCAAGCGAATTCTCAACCAGTTCCTTGAGGGATGAATAGAGCGCCCTGACCGGGTTGGTGAATCCAGCCAGATCCCTATTTCTGTAGAAGAACTCGCTCGGCGATATCTCGTTAAATGACATCTCGACCGACCTCCTCCCCCGGCTTTCTCCACAGCTTCATCCTCTCCAGCCTTATGGCTGTCCTCCTCTTCTGCAGCATGCCGTACACCACCTTATGCATGCCTCCGGAGGCCAGCTCCCTCACGGCGTCCTCCGCCGCCTTCGCCTGATCCAGTGAACCGATTATCGCGACAAACCTGTCATATACCGATATATAGGCGCCGGTCAGCTCCTCCACGACGCGCCTGGCCTTCCCCCTTTCGCCGATTATCCTACCCTTTATCCGCTCAAGGTCGCTTCTGGAGTGCCCAGCGTATTCCCTGAGATCGACGATTATCAACGTGTTGCCGGGCTCCAGAAGTCTGGAGGCGCGCTCGTACGAGAACCCGTTTCCTATCGCCTCCACCAACATTTTTGCCGTGGACATATCGGCGTCATCGGGCTTCTCGCCGGGGCGTATCTCGACGTCACCGGTGCTGCTGTCTATCCTGAGGTCAACGCCGCATTCCGACTCTATCCTGGACTTTATGGATCCCTCCCTGCCTATGAGCGCGCCTATCCTGTCCCTGGGCAACCTGACCACTAGTGCGTCCGTCGACATCGCCCCAACACCTGTTCCACGATCGCCGGGGCGTTCTCGGTCGTTATGCCCCTGGACTCGAAGAACCTGTTTATGGTCTCGACGTCCCTCCTCAGGAAATCGAGCGCCATCGGATGCCCTATGTCCACCGAGCTCCCGAAGTCGAACAATACTAGGTCGCCGCCCCATTTGAACACGTTGTACTCCGATAGATCCGCGTGCACGATGGACGCCCGGTTCCACAGTTCTTTAATATAATGTATTATTGTAAGATAGTCCCTGTTATCGACCTCGGATTCCCCCAGGAGGGGCGCCGGCCTTCCCCCTTCGCCGATGAACTCCATCACGAGAACGTTTCCCTTCACTGCGATAGGCCTCGGAACCCGGATACCCGCCTCATGCGCCTGTTTCAGGTTCGCGAACTCCTTCCTGGCCCATACCTCGGCGAGCCCGTGGGGACTCCGCTTCACCTCACCGAAGCGCGGATCGCCCTCTATGTACATGAGCCTGCGTTTGAATTGCGACGCCACCGTGTAATAAATCTTGACCGCCAGGTCCTCGCCCGATGCGGCAGCGCCCCAGTAAACGCGCGCCTCCTTTCCGGTTTTCACAACCCCCCTGAGCGACGATATGTATTTGCCCTTCATGAGAGAATAGATGGACATCAGCGTCCTCGAGTCGAATACGCCCTCGGTCACCTTGTAATCATCGGCGTCCTTCAGCCTGATCCGGTCCCTGCGCTCATGCCTGAGGAGATCCCTCAGGGCTCTCTCAGATGCGCGATCGCCCGCATCATCGGACATTCCTAGACGTCCTGGGGCAGGTATCCGTTCTGCTTTAACCAGTCGGCCTGGGGTATTGTGTATCTCCAGAGCACATCGCAACGATCGTCCTGGAACTCCCAAGGCGCGATGAGGACCACGTCGTTGTCCCTCACCCATATGCGCCTCTTCAACTTCCCCCTTATCCTGCCGACCCTGGTCTTCCCGTCCGCGCACTTTATGAGTATGTGATCGCTGCCCAGCAACTTCACAACCCTCCCCAGAATCTCCCCTTGACCAGGGAGGAGAAGCTCCTTCAGCGCCTCTTCGTTGATGACCTTGCGTTTGCCCATACTCGGCGCAGGGGGATACCCTTTATTAAAAGGTTAGCCCCTTATTACCACTAACTAACTTATGAAATCCGGTGAAGGGCGGGCTTCTCGGCCGTAACTTTCTGACATGAATTTAAATATCATTAGAAACGATACGCCGCCTATCCTCCTGACCGCGCCGGGGTGCGCGAGCCCCCTCGTGAGGACCTCATCGACTATTGCGTTGCCGACCATGTTCACTATGGCGGCCTCGTTGACGTACTCCACGGCGGTCTCCAGATCAACCACCTCGCCGGAGAAGTAGTCGGGGTTTATATCAACGCTCAACTCGCCATCCGAGAGCCGGCGGCCCAGGAGATCCTCGTCGCACACGTTCACCATCATTAGCTCCTTGTACGGGATCTTCCTGACCACGAATTTCTTCGCGCTGGAAGGCCCGTCCTGCAGCTACTTCACCTCGCGCATTGGACTCTTTGCGCCGCATGCCTCGCAGATCAGGAATACTATCTTGCGCTCCTTGACGAGCTTGGTATCGGGGCTACCGCACACCGGGCATATAACATATTCTTTGAAGTACCGCTGGATCACGCGCTCGATGGATTCCCTGTCCTTTCTGCCGAGCAGTATCAGCCTGAACTCCTGGTCCAGGTTCGCCGACGTAGCCAGTTCCTTCCCCATGAACACCGCAATTCCCTGGGGATCCCTGCGCATCACGTCGGATATCTGTTTGAAATTCCTTATTATCGTCTTATTGCCCACCCACACTATGTCGGCCGTCGGCAGCTCCAGCCTTTCGACCCTGCCGGACCCCTCGCTCCTCAGATGATCCTTCACCCTCTCCAGCAGCGATATGTAATCGTCCACCATCCACGGGGCCCTCGGCACCGTACTATTTAACTGCCCCCAAACAAGTGACCGCATGCAATGGACTCACTAAGGGCGAGATCGCCCCGATATTGTCGGGGATTGCGCGGCCTTGAACAAAGCCCGTGCCACCCGGAGCTACGCGATGTAGAGAGGGCACATCCGGGCCCGCAGTCGGCGGCGAAAAACGCCATAATATCGCGAATCGCGCGGATCTTGAACGCGAATGCCATCATAGTTCGTAGAGGTCGAGCGGTATGTCGATCTTGGCCGGGAGCGCCGGCGCCATGTCGAGCGTCGGCAGACCGCCCTTGAAGCGCCCATTGAGCGCGGCGTATATGGGATCGTCCTCCTTCATGCTGCCGTTCCTCATGACCACATAGTTAACGGTCCCGGCCACGGTATCCACGCTGACGCCCAGCGCCGACGCCAGCGATGCCGCTAGGACGAGTTCGGAGGCCGATGGGGACGTGGCCACCGCGACCGATGGGGCCCCCTCGAGGGCGCTGGCCAGCGCCAGCTCCTTGGCGCCCTTGAAGCCGCCGACGAGGAGCACGTAATCGCCGCCCTCCTCCAGGAGATCCGAAAGGGGAGGTCTGTCGGATCTGCCCAGGAAGTCGGAGAGCGCCGCCGATATCTCACCCATGGCCGTCGCCTCAAAGTCGACCGCCGACATCGAGAGCGAATCGCGGTCCAGCGCCACGTCTACCAGCAGGCCGTCCACGTCCAGCCAGTTGGCCATGAACCCCACGTTGAACCTGAACTTCTCCTCGAGGCGCTTCTCGTACGGCATGGGAGGAAGCATGAATACCATGGAGCGGGAGCCCGCGCCCCGCATCTCGATGAAAAGGCGGGCTATCCTGACGCTTCTATCGGAATACCCGTCCACGAGGAGCAGAACTCCGCCCGGCCCCGATAGCTGGCGGACCGCTGCGCCTATCGATTGGAGAAGCTCGTATGCCGGGGCGTCGGGCTGGACATCCATTTTGCTCACGAGGAGCCTCAGGCCCGCGGCCGACATGGCCCTACTGACGTTCTCCAGAACCGACGAGGCGCGGACGCCTATCGCAACTGCGCCATCTACCGTGGGCATCGGCATCCGATGGGCATCCTCTGGATATTAATGGTGAAGGTAAACCGACTATGACGAGCTGGTGCCCAGCGTTGACAAATTGAACCACGACTTTGACTAGTATTATATAATAAACGACCGTCATTTCAACCTTACATCATAATTCATTGCGCGAAATAATATAATAAGAAAATAGAGAGGGTGACGCGGGATAAAACGTTATTAACGCCATCGTCTGCCGACGAACACCGTGCCCCGTTTCTACATGGAGACATACGGCTGCGCCGCCAACCAGGCGGATAGCGCGATAATGTCGAACCTGCTGGAGGGGGCCGGCTATAGCCCCACGGCGGACCCGGCCCAATCGGACGTCGTGATAGTGAATACGTGCGGCGTGAAGTCGCCCACCGAGAACAGGATAATGGATCTACTGGCCCGTTTGTCGAACGCGGGAAAGCCCATCGTCGTGGCCGGCTGCCTTACCAAGATCAACTGGAAGAGGTTGGTGGACACCGCGAATTTCGGGACTGCGCTTACGCCCTACAGCGTGGAGCGGATCGTGGAGGCGGCGGACATCGCCATGAGGGATCCAAGGGGGCGGCGCCTCATTGAATCATCATCCCCGCCCGATAAACCTGCGCTGGCGCGTTCCGACGGAGGGCTGATCGGAACCCTGGAGATCGAGGATGGATGTACTTTCTCGTGCAGTTTCTGCGCGACGAAGTTCTCCAGGGGGCCCGCCCACAGCTATAGTCCGGGCGCAATTGCGCGGGCCGCCCGCAGGCTGATATTGGGGGGCGCCAAGGAGCTGCGCCTCACCGGACAGGACGTGGCATCTTACAGGGCCGATGGGTACGATCTGACGGATCTTGTGCGGCTCGTGCTGTCAAGTGTGAGCGGCGATTACCGCATCAGGATAGGTATGATGACGCCCGTGCTGGCTAGGAGGATCCGCGATGGATTGCTGCCGATCTACAAACTTGACAATGTATATAAATTCATGCATATACCTGTACAGAGCGGCAGCGACGATGTCCTGCGGCTGATGAGGAGGGGGCACGACGTCGGGCTGTTCCGGGATCTGGTCAACTCATCGCGGGCATCGATCCCGATGCTCACCGTGGAGACCGACATCATCGTGGGGCATCCCGGGGAAGATGAGGACGACTTCGAGCGCACGCTCAGGCTCATGGAACTCACCGAGCCCGATGTGGTAAATCTGTCGAAGTACAGCAACAGGCCCGGGACGGAGGCCAGCAGGATGAGGCAGCTGCCCAGCCAAGTGATAGCCAGGAGGAGCGCAGATGCATACCATGCAGCGATGAGGATCATGGAGGAGCGCAACTCCAAGTGGATGGGGTGGAGCGGAAGGGCCCTGATCCTGGAGATCGGATCTCGGCCGGGGACCATGATCGGCAGAAATGACTGGTACAAACCGATAGTGGTGGAGGGCGGCGCGGATCTCCTGGGCAGGTGGGTCGATGTCACAGTCGATGGATATACGCCCGTGCATTTAAATGGTAAAGTGAGCCGCTCAACCTGAACGGGGGATGCGCTGCCCATCGCGCGCGCATTTCGCCCTCCAGCCCGTCGTGTGAATCATCCACGTCCGGATGACGCGCGACCATTTAGGGGGTAGAACTGACGGACGGGTTTCACTCTACGTAGGCGCACGCAGGTACGCATCAGCGTACCTGTCGTACGCGTAGAGCTTGGGCTTCACGGCATCATATAGGCCCCTCGCGAGTTCATCGGGGCCCCTCCGCTCCGCCCCCGTCAGGAGGTACCCGCCCACCGGCGTCGGGAGGACGTTCGCGTCCCACCACTCGCGCCGATGGGGAACCCCCTCCATCCTCAGGTAGAGGTCGATGGCCGCGTTCAGCTGCCCGTCCATCGTGAGGCCGCAGCCCCCGCACCTGAAGACCGCGCTCCCCCTTAGGTCTCTGTTCTCCCACCCGCATCATCTGGAGCACGCGTCCGCGGGCATCAGGATTGTGTATTCATTGAGCAGTATTTAGGGGCAACCGGCACTTAGCGATCGCGGCAGGCGCGGCGCTCCCCATGGTGCCCCACAAATTCATGGGGCGCCGGGACGGCTCGGCGCGGTTCCACGGCGTCCCTGTGCGCTTCGAGGAGTGGCGAGAGCTCCTCTCCCCACCCATGTTTGGACGAATAGCTCTTCAGCGCGATCCACAACCTCCCTATGCTTATGGCTTCTCATCCCTGCTCTACTACAAACACATATTAAAACCCATCTATCACGAAACTGTTTTAAACGGCGACTGATGGCGGGAAAACCACTTTATACCGGCCCGCTGCACATCGCCCCTGTGAGGGCGGTTTGCCGCGTGTGATCACTGCGATGGTACGGATCACCCTCACCGGGTGCATCTCCAATCCGGAATTCCCCGGTATGAAATTTCGGCATGCCGTTGAGGGATGTATAGCCCACATAGCATCGACGGAGGTCGACTGAAATGGGTTCGGAGAGGAAAACGTTCCTGGCCAAACGGGTGCTGCCGCATGCGCGCGGCCATTGGATAGAGGATGCGGCCATCGTCGTAGATGATGGTAGGATCTCCGAGGTGGGAAGGAGGGATGAATTGGATCTGGGCGGGTCCGAGGTGATCGACCTCGGAAATGCGGCCGTCATGCCGGGGTTCGTCAACGCGCATGTGCACGCCGCCATGGCCCTCCTGAGGGGATATGGAGACGGGATGCCGCTCCACGGATGGTTGGAGAATATATGGCGGATTGAGGCGTCGATGGATCAGGACGTGATCTATTACGGCAGCCTGCTGGGGGTTGCCGAGCAGCTCAGATCCGGGATAACGTCATTCGTGGATTTCTACAACGTGGAGCCGATGCTCAGGGCGCTGAGCGGGATACCCGTGAGGGCGGTCCTCACACTCGCGTTCATGGACAAAGTGGAATACATGGTTGAGGAGAGCTGGAGGCGCATGGATAACATTGATAATTATATTGAAATGGTGAAGGGCGCCGGCGCGGGCAGGCTGGAGCTTGCGCTGGGTCCACATGCGCCCTACAGTTGCAGCGGCGAGATGCTGAGGAGGCTGGCCGAGGTCTCCGAGAGATACGGCGTCCGCGTGCACATGCATCTATCGGAGACGCGCGATGACATATACAAGGTGATGGATGAAACGGGGATGGCGCCGGTGGCTTACCTGGACTCGCTCGGCCTCGTGAACGACAGATTGATCGCCGCGCACGGCGTCCATCTGACGGATGAGGAGATGTCGCTATTGGGCAGCAGGGGCGCAAGCGTCGCCCACTGTCCCCGGTCGAACTCCAGGCTAGGCGTCGGAATAGCGAGAATACCGGATATGTTGAAGGCCGGGATAAATGTGGCCCTGGGGACGGATGGCCAGGCCAGCAGCGACTCCCTCGACGCGTTCGAGGAGATGAGGCTCATGATTTACCTACAGAGGGCATCCCTGGGCGATCCCTCGGCGATCAACGCCAGTGAGGCGCTGTACGCGGCCACAACGGCGTCCGCGCGCGCGGCCGGCCTGGGGGATGTCGGCGCAATAGCGCCCGGCTTCAGGGCGGATTTCATCGCGCTGGATCTGAGCTCGATACGCCTGAGGCCCATCTGGGACCTGAGCACGAACATAGTAATGGCCGCCGGACGCGACGACGTGAGGGATGTGTACTTGGCTGGACAGCCCGTGGTCCAGGGAGGTGAACTGAGCCTCGGCGGGGTGGAGGACGCGATCAACAGGGCCGAGGAGTTCCGCCGGGAATCCGGAGGCCGCGGCTAACGCCAGGATTCCAGGTAACGCTTCTGCTCATCAGTCAGGCGATCCAGGCCGACGCCCTCTATCTTGAGCTTCGTCATGACCACCTTCTCGTCCAGGTCCTCCGGCAGCGTGTAGACCCTCCTCTCGAGCCTGCCGGCGTTCTTCACGAGGTGGACGACCGATAACAGCTGTGTGGCGAAGCTGAGATCCATGACCTCCACCGGATGTCCGTCGGCGGCCACCAAGTTCACGAGCCTGCCCTCCCCCAACAGATAGAGACGACGGCCGTCCTTCAGCCGGAACTCCTTGACGTTTAGCCTCACGTCCACCTCCGACGTCGCCATGGATCTCAGGGACCTGACGTCTACCTCCACATCGAAGTGCCCGGCGTTGGCTAGGATCGCGCCGTCCTTCATGACGTCGAAGTGCCTCCCGGTCAGCACGTTGATGTTCCCGGTGCAGGTAACGAATATATCCCCGATCCTGGCGGCGTCGATCGATCCCAGCACGTCGTACCCATCCATGTACGCCTCGAGCGCCTTGAAGGGATCCACCTCGACCACGATGACGCGCGCGCCCATTCCCCGCAGCCTCTCGGCGACGCCCTTTCCCACCCAGCCGTACCCGAGGACCACAGCGCGCTTGCCGCCCATCTGAAGGTTAGTAGCCCTCATTATGCCGTCCACGACGCTCTGCCCGCTCCCGAACCGATTATCGTAGAGGTGCTTGCTCTTCGCGTCGTTGACCGCCATCACGGGAAAGCCGAGCACGCCGTCCCTCTCCATCGCGCGGAAGCGGAGCACGCCGGTCGTCGTCTCCTCGGTTGCCCCGATCACCCCGCCCGCCGCGCCGAACCTGTGCGCCATCACGGATAGATCCGCGCCGTCGTCCACCAGAATTTGCGGGCTCTCCGCCAAGATGCGCCTGTGATTCTCCTCGTATTCCCGATCGTCCTCGCCCCTCCACGCGTAAACGCGATGTACGATCTTCGAGAGGGCCGCCGCGACGTCGTCCTGCGCGCTCAGCGGATTCGACGACGTTATGGATACCCGAGCACCGAGCCTCTCGAGGCTTATGGCCAGCACCGCGGTCTTGGCCTCCAGATGCAAGCTGATGCCGACGCGCACATCCTTCAGGGGCCTCTCGGCCTCCATCTCCTCGACCAGCGATGCGAGCACGGGCATATGCGCCATCGCCCACTCTATCTTATTGCGCCCCTGGGGCGCCAGGTTCACATCCCTGACAAGGCTCACGACGGCCCATCGAAAGCGGTGCTTAAAATAAAATATGATTGATGATAACGGCCAGTGCGTTGGCGCGCGTAACGATAGTGGGCGCGGGCGTAGCGGGCGCCTACCTGGGGGCCAAGCTCTCGCGGGAGGGCATCGACGTCGAGGGCATCGAGGCCCAGGATATCAGTAAATATCATTCCGTGTGCGCCTGGGCGACGAGCGTGGACGGCATCAGGGGATATCTGCGCTCGATCGACATGGATATCGACGGATACATCATCAGGGAGGCGGACGGCATCTACGTGGATCTGGGGGGAAGGCTGTACCGCGTCCCGACGCGCCATCTGGCTACGTTCGACAAGCCCGCGTTAATCGTGGATCTGGCCCGCTCGTTCAAGGTGAGATATCCGGTGAGGGTCAGGGGGATCCCCGATGTGAGGTCCGACCTGATCGTGGACGCGACGGGGGTTCACAGGTCCGTCATAGGCCCCGCGGAGGACGGGGCTGACCTCGTGCTGCCGGCCTATCAACTCCTGGTCCGCTACAGAAACCCGCCCATGGACGACTTCTACGTCAAGCCATTTCCGCGCTATACGGGATATTTGTGGTACTTTCCGCTCACAAACGGTGAGTTCTTCGTAGGCGCCGGCGATCTGCACCACGGACATCTCAAACAAATCTCCGAGTTCCTGGATAAGCATCCGCCGGATGAGGTGCTGCGCAGGGAGGGAAGGCCTATCAGGATCTCCCCGCCGGGGATCCTGAGGCCGCTCTTCAGGGCGGCGGGCATGGCGGTAACGGCCGTGGGCGAGGCCGCCGGGGCTGTGCTGCCCATGCTCGGCGAGGGTATTCTCCCGAGCGTGATATCGGCCGAGATGCTATTCGAGCGCATATCGAACGCGAGCGAGGCTATAGATCTGCAGTCATATGCCGAAGGACTGACCAGAAAATTCTCCGTATTTGGCGCAGCGTACAGATTCGTCAGGAAGAAACAGCTGGACGAATGCCGCATTTCAGATATCTCATGCACTGCCGATGCACTGAGGCTTGCGCTATTCTTCTCATCGAGGAGCGGCAGGAGGTTGACGGGTCTGGCGCCCACGCTCAGGCACGCGTATCTAGCGGTCAGGCCCTTCTGAAGGGCGTCGGGTTTCGCATGTAAACTGCGAGAATAGGACCGGGGATTCCATCGCCAAATTCCCGTGCTCTTATAAATGAGAAATGGTGCCATAGCGCGTGCCCGGGGGCAGGAGTCGCCTGTGGCGGCACTTGTACGCGCTGGCGCTGGCCGCGCTTATAGGGGGGAGTTCCGCGGGAGTTCTGGTGGGAACCTACTGGGCACTATCCGGCAGATTGGGATCCGTCGCTGCGATGGTAGTGGCAATTGCCGCATCGATCGTCGTGCTGTTCGCCATGATGTTATTCGCATATGAATTGACGGAAAAACTCGTAAAAAGAAATATTATGTGACTTTCAGCTCGGCAGGCGGCCCAAGAGCAATATCGCGATTGCTATTCCATATATGGCTATCGTCTCCCCGAACGCCAGTATCACTATGCTCCACGTCCTCAGCTCGGGCTTCTCAGCTGTGACCGCCAAGCCGGAGGAGCCTATCCTGGCCATGGCTATTCCGGCGCCCACGGCGGCCAGCCCGAACGCTAGGCCGGCTGCTAGGAGCCCCATACCGTAGCTGGATGAGAGCGCCGCCGATTGCAGCATCAGGAGGAAATCGCCCAACATACGGGCTGTGGGGGTCCCTAAGCACTCTTTAAAGATTACTATACGCCACGTGCCGCGGGCCGGCAGTTCGAGCCGATCGGAGTGACCCGTCAGGCGAGAACTTCTACCCGGGAAATGCGGCCATTCGACGTCCGTTGAATTCCTAGCGGACTGTGCCCCTTTGAGCTTGAATCTCCCTGACCATGTCCTCGTACTTGTTCTTTATATCATCTAAGCGCTCCTGCACCGCCTTCCTCTGGTCTTCCTTCATCTTCCTTATCTCGCTTACGACCGAGCTGAACGCCGCGTTGACCTCGTCGCTCATTCCCCGGAGCGCCTCTCCTCGATGACATATTTAAGCTTCTTCAACCTTATGAATTCCTCGCGTTCACGCTCCTCAAGCACCATTGATATGAATTTTATATCCTCTGTGTATCTAGGTATGATGATGTATTCGAGTGCGTTTATCAATCTTTGAGTTCTCTTCAGCTCGGCAGCTATCCTGAAGATCGTGTTCTCCACCTCCGCCGCCTTCAGTATATCTGCCAACGAAGACGAGAGCCTCCTCACGGTCTCGTCCAGCTCCGGGCTCGTATCCATGACGCCATATCTGGCGGCCGATCCGCCCTGCCTCATTACGAGGACCGGTATCCTCACGTCCATAACCTTCTTGACCTTGACGTCCACGTCCAGCCTCGTCTTGGAGGAGCCGGCTATATTATCGAGCTTCGTGGATCCCATGTCCACGTACGCCTTCAGCAGATGACCGTACGCGCTCAGAAGGTCTTCCGAGAGCTTGTGCCTTATGGTCTTGGCCTTCTCCACGTTTTCGTTGAGCTCCCTCAGGAGTACCTCCTTCTTATCCTCGAGTATCTTGTGTATGCGCCTTGACACCGATACATTCCTCTTAAGATTTATGAGCTGAAGCTTGGTGGGCTGGACCTTCCTGAGGGAACTCATTTGCCCTCCGACCTGCCCTTATAATATTTCTCGATATTCGCCCTCTTTATCTTTGTCAGCTCGCCCTCGGGCAGTATGGACAGTATATCCCATGCCAGGTCGAGCGTCCTCTCTACGCTTCTGTTCTCGTTATAGGGCTGGCTCAGGAATGTGCGCTCGAACGCGTCCCCGAACGCAAGGTATTTCAGGTCTACCTCCGAGAGCCCGCCCCTCCCTATTATCTCGGCCAGCGCCCTCAGGTCGACGGCCCTTGAGTACGCATCGTAAAGCTGGTTGCTGACCTCCGAATGATCGCCCCTCGTCTTGCCCTCGCCTATTCCGTCCTTCATCAGCCTGCTCAGGCTCATCAGCACGTCGACCGGCGGGTAAATGCCCTTCCTGTAAAGCTCCCTGCCCAGCACGATCTGCCCCTCCGTTATGTAGCCGCTCAGGTCGGGTATCGGATGCGTTATGTCGTCGCTGGGCATAGTCAGTATGGGAAGCTGGGTTATCGAGCCCTTCCTGCCCTTTATCCTGCCCGCCCTCTCGTAGATGGTCGCCAGATCCGTGTACAGATATCCGGGATAGCCCTTCCTGCCCGGAACCTCCTCCCTGGCGGCGCTTATTTCCCTCAGCGCCTCGGCGTAGTTCGTCATGTCCGTGAGTATTACCAGCACGTGCATGTCCAGATCGAACGCCAGGTACTCGGCAACGGTCAGCGCTACCCTGGGCGTCATTATCCTCTCCATGGCTGGATTGTCCGCCAAGTTCAGGAACAGGACGCTCCTCTTCAGGGCGCCGGATTCCTCGAGCGACTTGCGGAAGAACTCCGCCTCGTCGTGCTGAACGCCTATTGCGGCGAACACGACCGCGAACTCCTCGCCGCCCCTCACCGTGGCCTGTCTGGCCACCTGCGCCGCCAGCAGGTTGTGGGGCAGACCCGAGCCGGAGAATATCGGCAGCTTCTGCCCCCTCACGAGCGTCAGCATGCCGTCTATCACCGATACCCCCGTCTGTATGAAGTCCTCCGGATACTCCCTGCTGGCCGGGTTTATGGGCGATCCGTTGACGTCCAGTTTTCCCTCGCCGACCGGCGCGGGAAGGCCGTCCAGAGGCCTCCCGAGGCCGTCGAACACGCGCCCTACTACGTCCGGCGAGACGGGCATCTCCAGGGTCCTGCCCAGGAACCTGGCCTTTATCCCGCTGGTGGAAAGCCCGGAGGTGCCCTCGAACACCTGGACAATAGCCAGTCCCAACCCCGTCTCCAGGACCCTGCCGAGCCTCCTTTCGCCGGTCGGCAGCTCTATCTCGACCAGCTCGTCGTACGCGGCCCTGGTGACGCCCTCTACGGCCAGAAGCGGCCCCCTTATCTCCTTGATGCTGCTGTACTCGACTCCTCCCCAGCTAGACAACTTCCCTCGTCACCTCCGCGAGCATCGAATCGAACTCGGCGTGCAGCTGTTTCCTCACGTCGTCCAGCTTGTAGAGCTGATCCTCCGACACCTCGTACCTGAGCCTCGGCAGGAGCGCCGCCACCTTTGATGCGCGCACGTCGTCGATCCTCGCGCCCTTCTCCAGGACGTCGAGCGCCCTGTTGTAGAATTCGACGAACAGCCTCAGCAGCGCGACCTGCTTCCTGGGGCTCGCATAGCTATCCACCGGATCGTATGCGTTCTGCTGCAGGAACCCGAGCTTTATGAGCCTGGCCACGTCCAGCACGAGCTTCTCCTCGTCCGGGAGCGCCTCGGGCCCCAGCAGCCTCACGATGTCCTTCAGAGCGTCCTCCCGCTGCAGGACCTCGTATGCCCTGTCGCGCAGGTATCTCCACTCCTTGTCCACGTTTTCCTCCCACCAGCTCTGCACGGAGTCCAGATAACCGGAATAGCTCAGTATCCAGTTTATAGCCGGATAATGCCTGGAATACGCCAGGCCTGTGTCGAGCGCCCAGAATACCCTGACGAACCTCAGCGTGTGCGTGGTCACAGGCTCCGTGAAGTCGGCGCCGGGCGGCGATATTGCCCCCGCCAAGGTGACGGAGCCCACGCGTTTGGGCGATCCCAGGACCTCGACCCTGCCCGCCCTCTCGTAGAACTCGGCCAGCCTGGACGCGAGATACGAGGGGAAACCCTCCTCGGCCGGCATCTCCTCCAGCCTGCCGCTTATCTCCCTCAGCGCCTCCGCCCACCGGCTCGTGGAGTCGGCGACCATGAGCACGTCGTATCCCATGTCCCTGTAATACTCGGCTATTGTCACGCCGGTGTATATGCTGGCCTCCCTGGCGGCGACCGGCATGTTGCTCGTGTTGGCTATTAGCACGGTCCTCTCCATCAGCGGTCTCCCGGAGTACGGATCCTTCAGCTCGGGGAACTTCACGAGCACCTCCGTCATCTCGTTGCCCCTTTCGCCGCAGCCCACGTGTATCACGACCTTGGCGTCGGCCCACGAGGACAACTGGTGCAGCGTCACGGTTTTGCCGGTGCCGAAGCCGCCCGGGATGGCGGCGGTCCCTCCCTTTGCGAGCGGGAAAAACGTGTCGAGCACCCTCTGCCCGGTCGCCAGCGGAACGTTGGGCGGCAGCCTCGCCGTGTACGGCCTCTTCTGTCTGACGGGCCAGTAATGATAAAGCATCAGATCCTGTCTGCCCTGTTTGCCCTCCACCGTGACTATCGGGTGCTCGAGGTCGTAATCCCCCTCCGGCTCGGCGGAGATCACCTTCGACGGTGGAAGGTTCGGAGGCGAAAGCACGCGGTTTTCCAGTATCGGGGTCTCCTGCACCGTCCCGAGTATCCAGCCGCCGCCTATTTCATCGCCCTGCTTGACGTTCGGAACGTAGTGCCACTTCCTGTCCATGGGTATGTTGGAGACGGATACCCCCCTCTTTATGAAAGACCCGACCATGTCGGCTATCTCGTTGAGCGGCCTCTGAAGGCCATCGAATATGCTCCCTATCACCCCGGGCCCCAGCGCCACCGAGAGCGGACGGCCGGTCCTCTCGACCGGCTCGCCGGGCCTTATATTGCTCGTGGATTCGTAAACCTGTACGAATGCCACGTCCCCCTCCAGCTTTATCACCTCGCCGATCAGCTTGTCCTCGCCGACCCTCACGACCTCATACATGCTGGCGCCCGACATGTTGTCGGCCTTTATCGCGGGGCCGCTGACCCATGTTATCCTGCCCTGTGACGACATGGAACTAACCCCCCTTGATCTCCTCGAATATGGCGCCCTTAATAGTTTCCTGATAGCGCGCCAGCCTCGCCTCGAACGTGTTATCGTAGGACACCCTCCCGTCGGCGCTCTCCACAACGAGGCCGCCGATCGAGTCCACCGCGTCCTCCGACAGCCTGAACGAGATGCCCTTGAAGCGCTTGCCTTTGGAGATTCTGGCGAGCAGCTTCTTCACGACGGCGGCGTCCGGCTTGGCCGGTTTCACGACGAGATCCGCGGAGCCTATCGCCTGCGACGCCTCGTGAAGCAGCGCCTCCAGGATTTTCTCGTATTTTGCATCGCGCTCCATGGACGATATGGCCCGCATCGCCTCCTTCACTATGTCGCCGGATTTCTCGTCGAGCAGCTTCAGCAGCTCGCCCCTCGCCTTTATCTCGGCCATGCCGAGCAGCCTCGACCTTATCCCCTCGGCCCTCATGGAATAAACGCGCCGGAGGTCGTCCAGCTCCTTCAGCGTCTCCTCCTCGTGTTTGCGCACCCGCTCGAGCGCCTCCGACTCCGACGATTCGAGCATCTCGTCCAGCTTCTTCATCTCGAGCTCCACGACATCGTCCACGACCTTGACGCCGGAGGAACTCATGCGCTCATCATCCCCTTGATCATCTCCATGTAATCCATCTCCTTAGGTTCCCCGCCCGGGGATGGCAACTCATATATGAGCGGCACCGCGTACTTGCCCTTTATCAGCGCGAGGTCCTGGCTTATCTGGGATGCCAGGTTATCGCTGAGAAGCACCAGGCCCACGCCCCCGGTATCTATTATGCGCCTCAACGCGTCCAGCATGTCGCGGGAGCCGGATACCTCCACGCCCTCGGCTCCGATGAGCCTGAACGCGTTCACGAATATCTTGTCGCCTATAGCGACAACCCTCACGCGGTGCCCCAAGCAACCCATCTATAAAAAAGTTAAAAACAGGCATGGTCGCGGCGCACCGTATGCCGGTTGAGCGGAGCCAGCGCGTGGTCTTGGCGGCGAGCAGGGAAAGGCTCGATCAGTTCCTCTCCGACCTGATGTCGTTTGAATACTTCCATTTCGCGGAGGAAAGTCAGGAATTTCTGGATTACGCGCTGGCGCAAAGGGTTGATGAACTCTACTCGCGCCTCCTTTCGCTGGCCGACAGGCTGCATCTGAAGAAGGATGTAGGTGTGATGGATTCCTTCAGGGAAGGCTATCCCGCGAGCAAGAGGATGGTCGTGGAGGCGGCGGATGTCGCGGGCCTCATAGGGGAGCTGGAAGTCCGCGAGGAGGCGGCCGCCGGGGAGCTCAGGACCCTGCTTGATAAGCTCGACCAGGCCAACAAGCGCGCGGAATCCCTCGAGAGGCTGAGGGTCGCCGTGAGCGCCTTCTCGGGGCTCACCATCGACGTGGGGTCGCTCGTCGGCGTGAGGAGGTTCTACATGGAGCCGTTCGTCGCCGACAGGAGCGACCTGGAGGAGATCGTCAGGAGCGTCGGCGACAAGGGGATCATATACAGCGAGCCGCTGGACTCCAGGAATGTGCTGTGCGTTGTGGTGGCGCTCAGGGAGGATCGGGATTACGTGGAGCGCGCGGTGAGGGCATTTGAGGTCTCGTATCTGAGGTTGCCGGAGGGCTATCCCAGCGCGCCCAGCCAGGCATACGAGAGGATAGTGAAGGAACTGGAGGGGGCCAGAGGGGAAGTGAAGGAACTGGAGGAGAAGGTGAAGGAGCTAGCCAGCGATAAGGGGAGGGAACTGGAGGAGCTTCTGGAGGGGGCCGAGCTCGCCAGGTCGCAGACGGCGCGCATGAGGTCCAGCAACCTGAAGAGGGTTGCGATAATCGAGGGTTACGTGCCCTCCGATATGCTGGGTAAATTCGTGGAGAAATTCAGCGGTTACTTCATAGGGATTGAGGAGCCCACGGGGGAGGAGCCCGGCCTCTTCAGGAACAACGGGTACAGCGGCAACTACGAGCTGATAACCCTGCAACAGGGGCCGCCATCCAGCAAGGAGGTGGATCCCACCACAATAATATCGTTCGTCTTCCCGGCGTTCTTCGGCTTCATGTTCGGCGACCTGGGGCACGGGATACTGCTGATGATACTGGGGTTGATCCTCAGGATCAGGGGATACGAGAGCCTCAGGAGATGGGGCAACCTGATAATCTCGTTCGGGGTCGGCGCGGCGATCATGGGAGTGCTGGACGGCGAGGTGTTCGGGCGCGAGCTGTGGAGCATCGTGCACGTGAGCAGCGTGTACGGAATACCGCTCCCCATAATACCCGCGCACGACATAGTCACGGTGAACAGCGCGTACGTGGTGGATCTCCTGCTGGTGCTCGCGCTGCTCATAGGAGTGGGCCACATACTGTCGGCATACACGCTGAGCTTCTACCAGGAGGCCAGGGGGCGCGGCGTCAGGAAGGCCGCCATTGAGAAGATCCCGGTGTACGCCTTCTACATAGCCGCGCTGTTCTGGGGCTACGCGTTCATAGAGTCCGGGTACAGCTTCAGCGCCGTCATGGGGCCGGTTATGACGCCCCTCGGCGTGACGACCGGGACCATAAGCAAGGTGACGCTCCCCATAGTGCTGGCGGCGTCCATCGGGATGATAGTCACAAAGGCGCTCGAGAGCAACTATATGGAGAGCGTCATAGACTGGCTGGTGAACGTTATAGAGATAATATCAAATTCAATAAGTTATCTGAGGCTCGCGGTCCTCCTCATGGTCCACATTGCGCTCCTTTACATAATAAACATGTTCTATCCGACGGGGGTCACCGGGGTCATGGCGGCCGTGGGCTATACGGGCTGGATACTGGGTAATCTGGGGGTCGCGGCGCTGGAGGGATTGATGGTGTACATACAGGACATAAGGCTCCACGCGTATGAGTGGTTCATAAGGTTCTACGAGGGCAAGGGCAGGCTGTTCCAGCCCCTATCGATGAGGGGTAAGAGGATCGAACTGAGGTTGACCGCCGCCGACATTCCCACACCTTCGCGGTAGATTCGAAACTAATCCCGGGCAATTCCGGTTTGGATTAGGTGCGTAACTATCTTACATTGAACCGCTGCGGACGGCGTACCCGCGCAGACGATCAGGAGTTTGTGGGAACTTGGAAAAACGTTCGTCGCGATTATCACGTCGGGAACCTCAGCAGGCCGTAGATCTCGTCCTTGGGCACCCTGTTCTCTATCCCGAAGGCGATGGCCGACAGGTTCCTCACCTCGTTCTCCACCAAGAACACGAGCGCAGCCAGCACGGGGCACTCCATAGCGGCGGCCGCCCAAGCGCCCTCCGCCAAGTGAAGCCTGAACGACGCCACGGAGCCCACGACTGCCTCAGCGGCCTCTCCCTGCAGATGCTCGCCGTAGGGCGTCCTCCTGAGGAGGTCCGCGTAGGATGGCGGCTGGGCCGCCTCGGATATCAGTCTCCTCAGGGGATCGGGCGATAGGTACAGGTTACCCCGCGATATCAGGAGCTGGGCGGCCTGCGAAGCCGGCAGGCCTATCGTCTGATACCTGAGCGCTAGCCCCAGATTATACTCGTCTACCATGGAAAGGACCAACCGGCCCATGTAGGTATCCTCATCCTCGCCGCTCTTTATTGCTATATCTGCTATATTCTCGACGGTAAATCTATCGATAACTATATCAAATGAGGCGGGATCGCCGGTCGATTCATATATCTTGAGCCCCTCCTGGGCTACGTCGTAGTACTCGGTGCCCGATAGTCCCATGACGGCGCCGCCGAGGTCCTTCGCCGCCGCGGCCCTCACTATGAGGTCCCTCCTCCCGAGACTCTCCTCCGCCCGCATGTAGAGGCCTTCCAGTATCCGCTCGTACTGCTGCCCCACGGCCTTTCCCCTTAACACGGCCTTCACGTCCCATGATATGTACCGGTTAAACATGACATCCAGCACGCCCTCGCATGAATATATGCGCATCAGGCGATAATGAAGGCCTATCAGGCTGCCCATTAATGCCCTTTCGAGCTCCTTTGCCCCGGTTATCTTCTCGCTTCCTATATCGACACCGTACCGCGTGGCCCTGAGCCTCTCGGCCAACTCCTCGACACTAGTGAACCCCACGGCGAGCTTGAAGAACGTCTTGTCGAGGAGCGTTCCCCTCACGAAATACGCCTTGGTTATCGCATATACATCGTCCTCGTACTCCGTCAGCCCGGGCAAGTATCAATCCTCTCCATTCGGGAGCAGAATTTTCAGCGCGCGCTGGATCAACTCTTCCTTCTTCTCCTCGAACGACCTCCCGACGGCCCTCAACTTCTCCTCCTCAGTCCTCATTATCTCCTCAGCCCTCGCGGTTGCTTCCTCCTCGACGGCCTTCAGCTCATCCTCTCCCTTCGCGCGCGCGGCGTCCAGAAGCCTGCCCCTGGCCTCCGCGGCCAGTCTATCGGCCTGATCGAGCAAATGCCTGCCCCATGACCTCGTCTCAGCCTCCAGCTTATCCAGCTCCCCGTCGAGATCGGAGAAAGTCCTGATGGCCCTCTCGACGACCTTAGGCTCGCGCGCCCCCACGATTTCGCCGGAGACGTTCCTCATTAAATAGTTATCCTCGGTGAACTGCCCACGTCCGGACGTGTGTTTCTCGACTTTAGCATCGTCACCTCCCGCATCCGGAGCATTCCTGCGGCATCTCCCGCCGGACCTCCCCGCCCTCCATGCGACGCGCGAACGGACTCCCATTGTGTCTTAGGAGGCTCCCTCGGCCGGATATCCCTCCTCTTCCCCCTCCCTCAGGAACGCCTCAAACACTCGCCACAGTGGAGTTTCACGCCGGCGGCCTATATCCCCAGCATCCTGCAGATGTCCTCCCTGAAGTTGCGGACCGCGAACTCCAGGATCAGCCTCTTGGCGAACTCGTCGCGCGACGCGACTGCCACGACCTGCGAGAGCAGCCCATAGTCAACTGATCCGTCCTCCCCGAGGATCCCGACCGCCCTCAGCCTCTCCGCGGATCCCACAGCGGAGAGGAACTCCCCCTCCTCCAGCTGACCCAGGGCCCTCCTGACCACGTCGTCCGGCACGGCGCGCTGCCCGGAGAGGTAGCGCGAGAGCGCCGCCCTCGATATCCCGAGCGCGGCCAGCGCGCCGGACCAGCCCAGCTTCCCCCTCACCGCCTCCAGGAGCGCGCGCCGCGACTCGGCGGACAGCGCCCCCACGTTCACGTAGCCCCTCCAGTCCCCCGGCACACCATGGGGTGTGAACCCGGTAGTATTTATTTGTGTTACCAGCACCATGCGTGTGACGGGAACTCCTTATGGGACCGTAGTAGGACTGAATTTTACATCTTCATGTAAAGCGTCACGTGCGGATTTCGAGGGTGGTGGGCCCGGTGGGATTCGAACCCACGTCTTCAGGCTTCGAAGGCCTGTGCCCTCTCCAAGCTAGGCTACGGGCCCCCTCGTGATATACGGAGGGCTGAATTATTCTTAGCGCTGCATGGCGGCCTCCGGCTAGAGCCTAGCCGACCTCGCGTCGTTCTGAAAGGTGCTGGGTTTCCCCGTTCCTCCAAACCCGTTCACTATGAATATGCCTCGTCCGTGAGTCAACTTTCGGAGACGCCGGCGAACCCTACGCGCAGCTTCGACCCACCGACGTGCTCTCCCCGCTAAAGCCCGGAGCTTTCTTGCTCATAAATATGTAAACATGCCCGCGCACCTCGGGCATCTCCGGTTAGCTTCCGCGAGCGATCCACCCTCAAGGATTTCCCGTGCATGGACGGGGCTCGTCCCCGCGCGCAATCTACTCCTTTATCTTCTCCAAGTATGATTTTATCTCATCCAAGCCGATATGGCGCATGCGCCTGGTTTTCGCGTCGACGACCGCCATTTTAACGCTGCGCGGATCCAGGATCTTGTGCTCCTCGGTCCTGCTGGCGCCCTTCAGTATCATTAATATTGCGTTTTCAAGATTCATAGATTCGTTATAGCTTTCCTCAAAGTACTCGTTCAGCTGATCGCTCCCCCCACCTATGGCTATCGCGCTGTAGCCCAGGTACGTCCCGCTCGGATCCGTCGTGAAGACGCTGGGTCCGTCCCTGTCGACTCCCGCCATTATCAGCGACACGCCAAAGGGCCTCACGCCCGCATACTGCGTATACTGCTGCGCGAGATCCCCGAGCCTCTTGGCTAGCGTAGCGACCGTTATCGGCTCATCGTAGAGTATTCTGTGATTCTGGGCAGTAACCCTCGCGTTGTCGATGAGGATTCTCGCGTCCGGTACGTAGCCGGCGGCCACCGCCCCAACGTGATCGTCCACCTGAAACAGCTTCTGGCTCAGGGATACATCCTGGAGTTTCCTCAGTCTCTCCTCCGCGAAAAGGACAACGCCGTCAACCGCCTTGGCGCCCGCGGCCAGTGTCCCCCTCCTTACGGTTTCTATCGCATATTCGACCTGGTAAAGTCTGCCGTCGGGTGAGAATATCGTAAGCGCCCTATCATATCCAGCTGAGGGTGCAAACATGTCCTGGGCGACTCTATGAACCCCGAATCTTTAAAAGGCTTTACTCGATCCCGGGCCCGGATTTGAAGTTCGGGCACATAGCGTTCGACGAGCCCGGCCGTGCGCTGAGGGTCCTGGACCAGAGATTCCTCCCCACCAGGATCAGGTGGTACGACGTGAGGGGGGCTGAATCGGCGCGTTATGCGATAAAGAACATGGTGGTCAGGGGGGCCCCGCTCATAGGGGTCGTGGGCGCGTTCGGGCTGGCGCTGGAACTGGATGGCCGGGATGTCCCGCAGGAGGAGGCCCGCAAGGCGGCCGACGAGATCTCGTCCGCCAGGCCGACCGCCATCAACCTGCCATACGCCGTGAATAGGGTGCTCGGCGCGTATCTGGAGAGGGGAGCGCGCGCCGCGCTGGATGAGGCGAAGGCGATCATGGAGTATGAGCGCGAGTCATCGCGCATGATCGGCGTCCACGGATCCAAGCTGCTGGACGACGGAGACGTCGTGCTAACCCACTGCAATGCGGGGGCGCTCGCGACCGTGGAATACGGAACCGCGCTGGCCCCCATAAGGATCGCGATCGAGGGCGGAAAGCGCATAAGGGTCATAGCGACCGAGACGAGGCCGGTCCTGCAGGGCGCGCGCCTGACGGCGTTCGAGCTGGTGAAGGATGGAATAGACACCACCCTGATCTCCGATACCATGGTGGGCTACGCCATGAGCAGGGGGTTGGTGGATAAGGTGATAGTCGGCGCCGATAGAGTGCTCAGCGATGGGCACGTCTTCAATAAAATAGGCACGTATCAGGTGGCGATCCTCGCGAAGGAACACGGTATACCCTTCTACGTGGCGATGCCCATGTCGACGCTGGATCCCAGGAGCGGGGTGAATGACGTGGCCATCGAGGAGAGGGACCCGAGGGAGATCATTTACATCAGGGGGAAGAGGATCGCGCCCAGGGGCGTTAAGGTGATGAACCCGGCGTTCGACGTGACGCCGCCGCGCTACGTCTCCGCGATAATAACGGATAGGGGCGTCGTCGAGCCGCCGTTTGAGGATGGCCTGAGGGGGCTGATCGCCGGATCCCCTGCCGCACCTCGCTGAAATTGGGAGCGCTTTCGGATCCGGGTGCGGGAGCCCGGGCTGCGATGGGCGTACAGCTCAACGTCGACGCCGGTAGTCGGAGGGACCCCGATGAACCCCGCGGGGTCCATATGAACGATCACCGATCGTGAAGCCACAGCACACGCCGCGCGTACGGCGGACATGCGGGCGCATATCCGCGCGTGCCCACGCGGAGTCCGACATGCTCTCCCCGCTAAAGCGACTGATGCTCTACTTTTGCTTCCCGTTACTCCCTCATCCCTCGCGGTCGGAGGGCGCTTCGCAGGGCCTCCATTCCTAAGTTTCGAGGTCGTCCCCGCCCTGAACGTTGCCCCTCCGGGGGCATCGGTGCTTCCCTTGCACGCATCCCTGTCCGCGCGTAATACGGGTATGCCTTCATCCACAGCGCCTGGGCGGGCTGGTGGGGGTATTCCGAACCATTCATGGACCGGTTTTGTCGTGGGAGTATCCTGTGTGCCTTCTCCGGAGGGCTTATTCGCAGGACTTTCCACGAGGTATTATAGCATTACTGTGCATATACTTCTCGATTGTCAATTCATATCCTCCCCTGAAGGTCGGAGCTTTCTTGCTCATACGCCGTAACCCAAACCGAAGGGGCCACCAAAGATTATTATCCTCAGCCGCGAGATCCCCTGACATGGGTGGAAAGCTGACGACCGCCCGGCTCGAACTTGGCGGGGAAAGGTTCGAGATACTCGTGAATCCGGAGAAGGCCCTCAAGTACAAACTCGAGGGCAAGCCGGGCGTGGAGGAGGTGCTCGCCATCGACGTCATATACACGGATGCGTCGAGGGGCGAGAGGGCATCAGAGGAGCGCCTCAGGAAATTCTTCAAGACAACCGACGTCCTGAGGATAGCAAAGGAGATCATCGACAGGGGCGATCTCCAGATAACCGCGGAGCAGCGCAGGCAGCTGATCGAGGAAAAGAAAAGGCAGATCGTGACATATATATCTAAGAATTTCGTGGATCCGAGGACCAACCTGCCGCATCCCGCGGTCAGGATCGAGCAGGCCCTGAAGGAGATCAGGATAGCCGTGGACCCCTTCAGGCCGGCGGAGGAGCAGGTCAAGAAGGTGATCGATGAACTGCGCCCGATACTGCCGCTCAAGACGGGATCGATAAAGCTTAACGTGACGGTGCCCCCACCCTACGCGTCAAAGGTATTTGGAATGTTAAAATCATATGGGGATATCAGGGATGAGAAGTGGGCTGACGACGGAAGTTTGAGGGCCGTCGTGGAATTGCCGCTGGCATCGCAGGGTACATTTATAGACAAGCTGTCCTCGGCGACCAAGGGAACAGTTATGATAACCCCGGTGGAGAAAGGGTGATCGGATGAGGGGTAAAAAATACGCGGTGCCGGGGGATCTGATAGCCGAGGGCAAGTCGTTGGCGCCCGGGGCGAACGCGTACAAGCTGGGTAACGGCGTCTATTCGATGGCCGTGGGCATCGTTGAGATCGCGGGGAACAGGGCGGGCGTCGTACCTCTCGAAGGCAAGTATGTGCCGAGGCAGGACGATATAGTGGTGGGAATAGTCATCGATTACAACGCGATCGCGTGGACCGTGGACATCAACTCCATTTTCTATGGATCGATATTCGTGAGGGATCTGGTCAGAAGGGGATCGCGTGAAAAGTTGGCCATCTCGAACGTGCTGAACGTCGGCGACGTGGTAGCGGCTAAAATACTATCGTTCAGCGTGAACAGGGATCCGCTGCTCTCCCTGAGGGGCCCGGGCCTCGGCCGTATAACCGAGGGGGAGATCATCCGCATATCGCCGCGCAGCGTACCGCGCCTGCTCGACCGGCGCGAGCGCCTGTACAAGCTGATCGAGGATGCCACCGGATGCAAGCTCATCATAGGCATGAACGGATTAATAGTGGTCAGCGGAACACCTGACGGCGTATTGCTAGCCGCTAAGGCGTTGAAATTGGTGGAGTCGGAGCCCAGGTACGATGCGCTGGTGAAGGCGGTGAGGAACGCGCTCAACGTGGGTGAGGGGAAAGTTGGGGAAGCTGATAGATGAGCAGGGAAAGCGCACAGATGGCCGCGGTCCGTACGATCTGCGGCCTTACAAGCTGGAAGTCGGCATGCTGAAGAACGCCGACGGGTCCGCGTACATAGAGATGGGAAAGAACAAGATAGTCGCCGCGGTCTACGGCCCTAAGGAGGTGCACCCGAGGCATCTGGTGCTGCCGGATCGCATGCTGGTCAAGTGCCGCTATCACATGTCGCCGTTCTCGGTGGAGGAGAGGAAGACGCCGGCGCCATCGAGGAGGGAGATAGAGATCTCCAAGGTCATCAGGGAGGCGCTGGAGGCCTCCATACTGGTCGATGAGTTCCCGAGGACGGCGCTGGACGTGTTCGTGGAGGTGCTGGAATCCGATGGGGGCTCCCGCGGCGCCAGCATAACAGCCGCATCGCTGGCGCTCGCCAATGCAGGAATACCGATGAAGGACATGGTCGCGGCATGCGCAGTGGGCAAGGTCGACGGTCAGCTGGTATTGGATCTGAACGACGTCGAGGATAAGGAGGGTGAGGTCGACATGCCGGTCGCGTACATGCCGAACCTCGATGAGATAACGCTGCTGCAGATGGACGGCAAGCTCACCGTGGAGGAGTTCAAGGCCGCGCTGAACTTGGCGCTCAAGGGATGCATCCAGCTATACGAGGCGCAGAAGAAAGCGTTATATGATCATTATTTCAATTCGCCGAAGGAGTAGGAGAGCATGTCGATAAGTAGAAAGAACTTCGTCGTCGAGAGGCTCAGGAAGGAGAAGCTCATGGAGCTCCTGGCCAAGGGCCAGAGGCTCGACGGCAGGGGCCTGAGGGACTACAGGCCCCTGAGCATATCCACGCAGATGGTCAGCAAGGCGGAGGGATCGGCTCAGGTCTACCTCGGGAACACGGCCGTGATAGCGGGCGTCAAGACGTCCCTCGACAGACCCTACAGGGATACGCCGGATAGGGGCAACCTGATAGTGAACGCGGAATTCCTGCCGCTGGCATCGCCATATATAGAGCTTGGTCCTCCAAACGAGAACGCGATAGAGCTCGCCAGGGTGGTCGACAGGGGAATAAGGGAATCCGGCATGGTGGATATGTCGAAGCTGGTCGTGAAGGCCGGGGAAACTGTATACTCGATATTCGTCGACATAAATGTGCTGAACATCGATGGCAACCTGCTGGATGCATCGTCGTACGCGGCGGTGGCGGCGCTGGTCACGGCGAAGCTGCCGGAATACGTCCTGAGCGACGGGGGGACACCGGCCCGCACCGGGAACACGATACAGCTGCCGATAACGACGATACCGGTCTCCATCACGGCCGCAAAAATAGGCGAATACGCGCTGTACGATCCGACGGAGGAGGAGGAGGCCGTGATGGACACGCGTCTCACGATGGCGTTCACTGAGGACGGCATCTGCGCACTTCAGAAGGGCGGCTCGGGCGGCTGGTCTCCGGCGGAGGTCATGAAGCTGGTCGAGGAATCGTTTGAAAAGGCTAAGGAAATAAGGGAGCAGATCAGGAGGGGGTTGGGCCTTGGTGGGCAAGGAGAAACCGATCAAGGGACTGGGTCCTAAATACGGCGCGACGCTCAGAAAGCGCTACAGCACGGTGTGGAAGACCCTCAAGTCAGAGAGGATGTGTCCTAAATGCGGCTCTAAGAGGTTCACGAGGGTGGCGACCGGTATATGGGAATGTCAGAGGTGTGGTTATAAGGTGGCGGGCGGAGCATATTCGCCCGAGTGAAGGAAGGGCGCAATCCGCCGGTGGATGTCTCAATTGAGGTTTCGTTCGCGGACGGCAAGTTGACCTCGGCTATCGCCGATGCCATGGGGGCCGACGCGGGCGATGCGAAGTTCCCGTTCTCGATCAGCGTGAACGGCCCGGACATCACGATTAGACCGGCCAGGGCGCTCGATGCGGGGGATGCCGAGGCGTTCCTCAACAGCGCCTTAAGCCTTTTAAGGACCGCGTACCGCAGCGTTGTGTCGGTGAGATCTTGAGCGAGATATCGCCATGGCTACAGGAACAGCTTTCGAAATATGAACAGTTACAGTCCACGTTGCAGTCCATACTGATGCAGAAACAGCAGGTAGAGGTGGAGTTGACGGAGACGAAGAATGCCCTCGAGGAGCTGGATAAGGCGCCCGCCGACGCGGAGATATTCAAGCAGGCCGGGTTGATACTGGTGAGGGCCGACAGGGAGAGGCTGAAGTCCGAGCTGGCGGAGAAGAAGGAGCTGGCGGAGACCAGGTATAACATACTGGCGAAACAGGAGGAGAGGCTGAAGGAGAACCTGCAGGATCTGCAGAATAAGATAAGGGAAGCGCTGGCCGCCAGGAAAGCCAGCTAGGGGATCCGCGCGTATGGTAGTACCGGAGTACATTGAACGCTACGACAGAATAGCGATAGTGACGCACGCCCTGGCGGATCTGGACGCGGCCGCCGGCGCGGCGGCCCTGGCGCTCTTCGCCGCCAAACTCGGCAAACGCGTGGAGATCGTAACCCCCGGTGGCCCGACGTACGCCGCCAGAAGCCTCCTGGATAGCTTCTCGATTAGGTATCGCGAAGAGGCGATCGATGAAGACTCGGAGATCGATGCCGTTGTGCTCCTCGACGCGAGTTCTCCAGCGCGCGCCGGAGGATGGCTGGAGGATTTCATCCGCGCTCGCGGCGTCCCTATACTGATAGTCGATCATCATCCAGCCGCTGAGGGTTGGGGCGACCGCGCCCTGGTGGACGAGGCGGCCTCGTCCACCTCCGAGATACTGGCGTCCGAACTGCGTGGAGCCGATATGGACCGGGAAATCGCGTGCGCCCTCAGCATGGGCATACTGGCCGACACAAGGGGGCTCAGCACGGCATCCTGCAGGACGCTCGGTCTCTATCATTATCTGTGCGGCATATGCGGGAAAACCCCGGAAGAACTCAGGATGATAACCCACAAGCCGGATGATGTGTCCGAGACGCTGGCGAAACTCAAGGGCCTCCAGAGGACCAGGATCGTCGCGATCGGCGACTGGATGGTCGCTATCTCAACGGCCGCCAGCCATCAGTCGTCGGTGGCACAGGCGCTGGTCCAGGTGGGCGCCGACATGGGCGCGGCCGTGGGAAGGGATGAGTACGGCTCCGCCGGGAGCATGAGGGCGTCGCGTAAGTTCCAGAGCCACACCGGAATTCACCTGGGAAGGCTCGCCGAGGAAATGGCCCGCGAGCTGGGGGGTTCCGGGGGAGGACACCCAGCTACGGCGTCGTTCCGCGTAAGGTCCGGACCCGGAACGGCGGTCGATTCCCTCCTGAGGCTCCTCGGTAAATCGTTAAATTCGAACGTCCGGGATATCGTCTAGCTTGCCGTCCGGATGCGCGAGGCCCGCCGTGGAGTTCACGAAGTTCTCGTTCACCTACAGAGGAAGCGCCGTCCCTGCGCTGCGCGACATCGACCTCTGCCTGGAGGCCGGCGAGCTCCACCTGATAGTCGGGGGGAGCGGCAGCGGCAAGACCAGCCTGATCAGGAGCATAATAGGACTGATACCGCACTTTTACGAGGGGGATGTTGAGGGGGATGTCCGCGTCATGGGGGAATCGGTGGCCGGAAGCTCGATAGGGGATCTGGCGAAGCGCGTGGGATATGTGTTCCAGGACCCGGAAAATCAGCTGCTTGCGGCCACGGTGGGGAGGGACGTCTCGATGTCGCTGGAGGCCGGAGGAACTCCTCCGGACATCGCCGAGGGAATTTCCAGGGGGATCCTAAGGAAGCTCGGCGTGGATCATCTCTTCGACAGGTCGCCCCACGAACTTTCGGATGGACAGAGGCAGCGCGTGGCAATAGCCGGTGAGATAGCCAGGGCGCCCCGCATCCTGCTCCTCGACGAGCCATCGTCCATGCTGGATCCGCGCGCAACGGCGGAGTTGATGGCGATGTTGAAGGAGCTGAAGATGCGCGAGGGGCTCACGATGATAGTGGTGGAGCACAGGCTGGAACCGGCCATCGCCCTGGCGGATAACGTAGTGGCGTTGAGGGATGGCGGGGTCATGCTGTCGGGCGCCCCCCGGGATCTCCTGGGCGACTGGATGTCGGTTGCCGAGTTAAAGTCGGCGGGCGTGAGCACACCGCCCGTCGTGCAGATATATCATAGCCTTAAGCACCGGGGAATCGACATCGCCAGGGTGCCGCTGTCGGTGGATGAGCTACTGAGCGAGGTCCGGGCGTGAATTGTCAGCCATAGAATTCGACGGCGTCTGGTACTCGTACCGCGATGGGGGCTATGCGCTGAGCGACGTGACGTTCAGCGTGAAGGCCGGTGAAGCGGTGGCCATCGTCGGGCATAACGGATCGGGAAAGACCACGCTGCTCAGACACCTCAACGGGCTCGTGAAACCCACGCGCGGAACGGTCACAATCCTGGGCATGGACACCAAAGGGATCAGCGTGAGCCGGCTCTCCCGGTCGGTTGGGCTGGTATTCCAGAATCCGCGCAATCAGCTGTTCGCGCAGACGGCGCTGGAGGAGGCGGCGTTCGGGCCACGTAACTTCAAGTTGAAGGATCCCGTGGAAGCCGCCAGATCCGCGTTATCCGAAATGCGGCTCGCGGGACACGAATCGCGGTCGCCGCTGAGCCTCAGCGGAGGGGAGCAGAAGAGGCTCAGCATAGCGGCGGTGCTCAGCTGGTCCCCAAGGATCCTCGCGCTCGACGAGCCAACGGTAGGCCAGGGTTTACACGATAAGATGAGGCTGCTGGGGTTGATAAGGTTGTGGTCGTCGAGGGGGATAACGGTCGTGATAGCCAGCCATGACGTGGAATTCATCTGGCGCCTCAATCCGCGCGTGATCGCCATGTCGGGGGGATCGATAGTCGCCGATGGCCCGGCACACGACGTGCTGTCGGACGAGGAGGCCGCGCGCTCGGCCGGGTTCAGGCCCCCCCAGCTAGCCGAGATAGGAAATGCCCTGGGGTTGCGCGAAATTCCGGGGGATATCGAGGAAGCGGCCGACGCCCTAACGCATCTAATGCGCGGTGTCCGGCGATGACGGCCGCCATCAGGTCACTTTACGGGGCGCGGGGGAACTCACCGGTGCACGGCGCGGATCCGAGGTGCAAGCTCCTACTATCGCTGATCCTGTTCGTATCACCCCTGCTTTCCTACGGCATTATCCCGCTCGTTATGGACTACGCTATCGTGATATCCACGGCGGCGGTCGGCCGCGCCGCCGCATCGCTGATGAAACTTCAGCTGCCCGCCGTGGGCATCTCCGCCGTGATATCCGCATCTGAGATGCTGGCCGGCTACCGGGCGTCCGTGGCCGCCGCCACCGGCCTGAGATTCCTGGACATAGTCGCGGCCGCGTCGCTCTTTTACCTCATAACATCCGTCGATGAGGTGGGGGATGTGCTGGCATGGCTGAGGGTCCCGCGGGAGGCTTCCATCTGGATTACCATATCCCTGAGGTTCGTGCCTATTCTCGCGAGGGATCTCTCACAGATAGCGGAATCGCAGTCCTCCAGGGGCATGGGGGCAGGCGGATTCCTGGACTGGCTAAGGGGACTTCCATCGCTTGTGACGCCGGCGATCGCGACGTCGCTGATCAGGGGCAGGGAGGTGGCGGAGGCCTTGGAAATAAGGGGATATTACGCCGGGAGGCCTCCGGGCGGCGGGCGCTGGCTGTGTGCGCTTGGCATCGCAGCCGCGATCGCGATGACGTTGACCGCGGCGATTTAATACGCGGCGGACGCGTATGTTTATTATTGACCCGGTAAACGCGATCTGGGGTCCGACGTGGCGGTCAGGGTGAAACTCGACGAATGGACGCGCCTGCCGAGGCTGGGCACCGATGCGTTCAAGGAACTCATGAGGGCCGGTGTACGCTACGAGACCGGCGCGGGGTTCCTCGTGCCTCGGAACGCCGATCTGGAACGCGTCAGGCATGCGGTGTCCGGCGCCCTGGACGGCGCGCCGGTGGAGTTCGCGTTCAGATGCATGCTCTGCGGACGCGAGATGTCCTGTGAGGATTGCGAGTATCACGACGTCTGCTCTATCGAGACGTCATCGCACGCGTGTATATGCGATGAATGCGCAAGGACCGGCGATTTCGATTCATATGCGGAGAATTGGCGTAAATTGATCCAGCGAGTGAACGGTCACGACTGAGCGCTCAGCACTCAAGATCCCGGCCATATGATAGCCCAGGGCTAGAGTCATCATCGCCGTATCCGGGCGGGCTCGCTCTCGGATGAATTACCCCGTCCGTTAGGACGTGGCTCCTCGCTTCATCGCTCGGCCTTGCCGATCCCGAAGGGCCGATGAGGGGCCGAGCTCCATCAATGAGGGCGATTCCCCTCCCGAAGACACATACGCGCTCATCTACGTCACCCCACATGGGGCCGCTGGATGGGACGGCGGCGTACTCCATCGACCCCCGCTCGAACCGAGGCGTCCCGGTGACGCTCATCCCGTCGATAGCCATCAGCGGACGATTATCCATCAACGTACGGTTAAAGCCTTTCCGTTGGAGCACAGTCCATCCCCATCGTGGCAGGAGTCTCCCGCCCTCAAACCCCTAAATGAGATAAATTCTTTTAGAGGAGGACCTACCGGTGATGATGTATGACAGCCGTTGTCAAGGTGGACAAGGAGGTATCCCTGGACCGGTTCAGGAAATTCCTGATCCTGAGCACATGCAAGACCTTCATCCCCGAGGAGTATGAACGCGACTTCCTCGTGTTCCCCGAGAGATACGGGGAGAAGGGCGTGATCTACGTCGAGGCCGCGGATAAGTACACCTTGGACAAGATCAGGGATATAACGTTCGCCCGGGTCAGGGACGTCCTGGGGATCATCTACGAGTCCAAGAGCGGCAATACGTCGCTCAGATGGAGGCAGATAAGGGGTAAAATCGGCAGGGTGTCCGGACAGGCATCCACCAATGCGCTGGTCAATTTAATAGCGGCGGGTGTGATCGAGGAGGAGGACGTGAAGGGCCCTCGCGGCGGAGCCGAGGGATCGGATTCCGGTGGGAAGGAAAAACAACCGGAATCGGAATCAGAGCGAGAACCTGATAGCCGCCCTATCTATCGACTCGAATATCGTCGGATGCTGATGGGCCAGTACCGCTATGTCCTTGATCGCGACGTTGGAGGCGACGGCCAAGGCTAGCTCGTTTATCATCAGGGATGCGGCCTCGCCGAATATCGCCCCGCCTATCACCCTCTGGGTGCCCCTCTCCACGACGATTTTCACCCATCCCTTCCTGACCCCCATTATCTGCGCGTATGCGTCGTCCTCCAAGTTATAGCTGACGACGGCGTGCGGGATCCCAGCCGCCCTAGCTGAATCCTCGGTAACGCCGACGTACGCCGCCTCGGGCTCCGTGAAGAGCGTAGTGGGTATGGAGTTGAAGTTCACCTCATATACGGGATGCCCGTGGAGTATGTTCCAGGCCGCGATCGTCGATTCCTTCACGGCTGCATGGAACAGCATGAATTTGCCGATCACGTCGCCGGTCGCGTAGACGCCGTCCACCGGGGTCTTCATCGTTGGATCCACGGCCGCATGTCCGCCGTCGATTATTCCCAGGTGTTCCAGTCCATCCACGTTGGGCTTTCTCCCGATCGCCATTATGACGGCATCCCCGACGGCGCTGCCGCGGCTGCCATCCGGCCTCACGAACTCCACTATCTTCTGCGAGGCATCGGCGCGTATCTCCGCGACCTTCGCGTTCGTGATTATATCTACTCCCTTGCCCGTGAGTTCGCGCTCAACCTCGCCCACGAGCGAGCTCTCCCACCCGCTCAGTATCCTGGGCAGCATCTCGATCAGCGTGACCTTCCTGCCGGCCGTGGCCAGCATGAGGGAGATCTCGACCCCTATATAGCCCCCTCCGATAACCGCCACGGAATACGGCATGCTCCGATGTCCGGTCCGGTAGCCGAAGAGCTCCAAGCTCCCCATTGCCAGATCGGATCCACGGATCGGCGGCTCTATGGGCACGGACCCCTGGGCTATTATCATATACTTACCGCGGACCTCCTTCGTCCACGAGCCATCGAGATCCCGGACCGCTATCCTGTGGCCGTCCAGGATCTTCGCCACCCCTTTCACGAATTCCAGGTTCCCGTGATCCTTTATCTCATTTATATGCTGATGATACCTGATCGTCTGGACGTCGTCCTTATGCGCCATCGCGTCCTCCCAGAGGGTCCTCACCGCGCTGGCCTCGTCGCTTCCAGTGCTCCTCAGTATCCCCCTGAGCTTATCCGCTAGGTAGATGGTCATGGCGACCGACTTCGACGGTATGCAGCCCTCGTAGAGGCAGTTGCCCCCTAAGTTCCCCTTATCGTCGACCATGAGGACCTTCTTGCCGCCCTTGCTCAGTTCGAATGCCCCGTGGTAGCCGGCGCCGCCGGCCCCGACGATCACCACGTCGTATTCATCACGCCCCGGGGGATCGAGGAACTCCCCGTCGGTGGGTGGAAAAACCGGATACTTACAAAAAGATATTAGCAAGAAAGCTCCGACCTTCAGGGAGGAGATGAATTGCGAAAAGCATATATGCACAGTAATGCCATAATCCCTCGTGGAAAGTCCTGCGAATAAGCCCTTCGGAGAAGGCATGCAGGATACTCCCACGACAAAACCGGTCCATGACCGGTTTGGAATGCCTCCACAGCCCGCCCC
>Ga0080006_1151974_pt1 | contig 42637 bp, 32 predicted proteins | sample RS3BMetagenome_FD_69209 | JGI IMG/M metagenome (GOLD analysis project Ga0080006, IMG submission 69209) | Ferric oxide microbial mat and aquatic microbial communities from Rainbow Spring, Yellowstone National Park, USA - RS3B (SPADES... ...
TTGGATGAGGATACAGGCCAATTCACGAATATGTATTCGAGGTTGTCGTGAACCACCTCGATTCCTGTATCGAAACGAGTGCCGGCAGCAAAGCGGTGAGCGAACCACTCCGAAAAAAGACCAGGGGTCCTCGAACGACGTATGCATCCGTAAGCGCTTATGGATGGATTGGGAGTTTCGAGGCTATGCTTTTGAACAAGTCGCTGAAATATTGACGGGCAGAACGAATGCGAGCAGTTCACTGCTCCTTTTTAATCTGATATCTGCGTACAACCTCAAGGTTCGAGGAAGTTTTGCCAGGCCTTGTGCTCGCTTGCCTCTTTTTCCGCTCAGGGCTTTTGTCCAACGGAACAGCTCCACACACCAGGGGTCGCTGGTCGTGCGACGAGTGGAGCCTACCCCGACGGAGCCTCCATCATCATCATCATCATCATCAACGATCAACAGGTTTCGACAAGCACGCTTTCGCCAGCAGAACGCTTACAGCGGCGGTATGCAACTCGCACTGAGGCATAATAGTGCGTCTCACGGTCGTCTTCGAACACTGGACAGGAGCAGTGGATGTCTGACGCCTTTCGCACCCGCTAGCAGGCCTTCAACGAGTAGCAAAAGTATAGCGTCTGGCGCAACTGTAAAACCCGTCACTCGTACTGCGAGGTTCGGTTCGTGGTCACTCCAGAGCGCTTCCTTCCAATAGTTATTGCGCGACCTTTACTGATCGTCGTCTATCAAGATCAACCAGATGAAGTCTTCGTCAACACTCACGGACGTTGCATACCCAGTCCGGCGACTCGACGTCAACGTTGCTGCAGTCCAGCACACAGACGTTTTCGAGGGACGTCCATTCCAGTAACGCCCGAATTTTTGTCGTTGACGCTGTGCTGCTTGTCAAGCGCTGTTTTCGTATTCGGGCTTTGCTTGGATCAGTGACTTGCACTTGTTCATGTGGCAAGCGCTCCGCCAGGAAGCTTTTAACAGAGCCATTGAGGCACGTAAACGAGCCGAGAAGGTCGCAGAAGCCGCTCGCGAGTTACTAGAGGATGCGCGTGCAGCTCTCGAGGTCGCAGACGAGGATGACACGGAAAGCCCGGAGGAAGCTTCCGTGTCGAAAGCAATGAAGCAAGCAACTTCTCTGCAGAGTAGCGTAGTACTACCGCTTCGAGCGGGTGACGCCCTCACTCGATCCAACAAGCCAGCGAAGAACCCCATAAGGCCAGTGGAACTGCAAACAGAGACGTATCCGCGGGAGCACCGATCGCCAGCTACGACCACGGACGACAAGAACGGTTCGAGTCAAGCTGCTTCGATCGTACCGGCTCTTGTCCAGCTTCCAAAGGCCGCAAGTGCGGAACCAGAAGGCGCAGGGTCCACGTTGCGGCGACCAAAACGTCGTGTCCTTGGTGCTCGACCTCTGGGCGCGTCGGCAGTGAAAAGCAGCGCTGACGAGGCACCGCTGGTCGCCGACCACGCAAGTCCGAACGCTGCGACAGCCGGAGCAAGTCTGGCAGATGCACCGCCCAGTGACTTGCAGGCCACGAAGCGCGCATCAGGTACACCTGTGAGTGAGCGGCAAGTGAGCCCACGAGCTGCATTGAAGTCGTCCGTGGTAGCTGGGCAGGTAGCACATCGTGCCTCACCGGATGATGCTTGGCAAGCGCCCTACAATGAAACCGCATGGCAAAGTCGAGGCCCTGAGGGCGACGCACAGGCCGCTATCGACCACTCTAGTGGTTATCGCACTGCTCCAGGCAAACTTCCCGATGTGCAGCTCAAGTTGAAACCAGCTGATGAGCATGCTGTCTCGGATATGGAGAGGTTTATGCCGCTCGAACGCAAAGAGGCAGCTCAGCGAGCGCAAGGTTCAGCGGCGATTCACGCACATCTATCTACTGTGCAGGGGCAAGCACCTGGCAATGCGTTCTGTTTCGATTCAAAAGCACCACCTGTCTCATCGGAAACTACACATATATTCGAGCAAGGAGGTTCTTCTGTGAAAAGCGTCAGCCCACAACAGACTGAAACCAATACGATTGCAAGGAGGCAGGCTCAGCTTGCGAACCGGCCGATATCGGATGCCACCGCCAAGGGCGATCCAGACCTGGCCCGCCATGATGAGACCCTGCAGGCGAGCATGCCGACAACTGACTCGATTACCATGATGGACAGCGAGCAAGTATTCCATACAGGTACTCACGCGGATCCAATTCGCTCTGCAAAGTCCAGTCGGGCACATGGCGGATCCGATCAGCATCCACCTGAACCTAGCGCCCCCGAAACTGGAGAAGCATTGGCAATAAAGATTGCAGCAGCCGGAGCCGGCACACGAAAGAGCGCTACGCCGCCGGTGTCACCAGGAGCGGTGCTGGATGAGCCGCCCTTAATCCATACTCCTTCGCCATTGGCTGTTCATGAGGCGCAAGCAGCGGTATCGAAGGAGCCGCTCCTGACCCCAAGCACCTTACCATCGACGGTACCTGAGGCGGCCGCAGCATCTGAAGCGCAAGAAGCCCAGCTTGACACGGAGGGATCGCGAGACATTACTGCAGCGATAGGAGAATCTGCATCCGTGATGTCGACGGAAACCGCTGCAGGTCATTCGGAAGGATCCACCCGGGTAGCAGGGAGCTCGTCTCCGCGGGATGCAAGGATGCTGTCGAGCGCTTCGCCCAGCGAACCCGAGGCGCTGCGCGCTCCTGAAACCCGGTCGATGACACCGCCAACGGCAGCGGCAGCAGCTCTAGACCCAGCGATAGACAGGGCGTCAGCCGCAGTGGCTGCTGTGCGGCTTCCAGGCATCGGAAGTGCCTCAGTTGCTGTTGAGTCGCCAGCTGCAGCAACGTCCTCGAACGCGCGCACCGTTGATCTACAGGCTGGATCGCTCGCCAGCGCTGATGAGGAATTGTCCTATCTGCTTCCAGAGAGCAGTATTCCGGTTGCTGGCCCGTTTTTTGGCAATGATAGCGGATCGGATCGTTTGGAGGACTCAACAATGACCCGGGAGCAGGTGCCGCAGTCGCCGGGAGTCTCGTCACCACCGGGGCAAGGCTCAACGACGCCTTCGGCCCGCGTCCAAAGTCCAGTCTCTGGTGTTGCGTCCATTGCATCTGGCGGGAGCAGTTGTGATCGCTTAGCAGCAGCTGAAGATTCCACAGCATGGATCACCGAGCGTCGGCGAGCTGCGGATGGAACACTGCATTCCGTCCCTGGCTCTAGCAGACTCACTTTTGAGAGCGAGATGGCTTTTCGGACTGCCGCCTACGTCGCAGAGACAAGCGCCGAGCACCTGCGCAGTGCTCCCGAAACGCAGCGGCCGCGTCTCGAAGCAGCCTCCACTGCAGCACAATCCGACGATCGGGCGATATCACCTCCAGCGGGTGCCTCCGAACAGCATCTGTCCCGCGAGGAAAGCGTCGAGGCCGCAACACACACCAGTGAGCGAGTACAGGGCTCGGATGTCGGCACTAGCCCGAGTGCTGGACACGAAAGCGAGCGCGTTATCGGTCATCAAGACGAAATTGCAAGTATCGCAGCGCGTTACGCAGCTGCTCAAAAAGAGGCTGAGCACTGGGCTGTGCGGTATGAGGCACTCCACGCCGAGTACATCCTCCTACAAACTGAAGTAGAGAAGCTTCGTGAACACTGCTTAGAACAGGAATCCAATACAGAGTCACTGGAGGAGGCGCTCGAACAAGCACTCGAACAGTTGCGCATCGCCAAGGAGGAGCAGGAGGCGAGCCGCCGTGCGGAGACATCTGCGTCCACCAAGATGGTGGACCTGCAGCGGTCCATGGCATCCTTGGAGAAGCGTCTGCTTGAGTTTGAAGAACGGGAACGGCGACTTACGACGGCGCTCACGGCGATGCAGCAGTCTCACGAGGCCGCCCTGGCACGCAATCAGGAACAGCACCGCACGCAGCTCAGCGAAATAGAGCGTCGTTTACTGCGGAGCGAGTTGGCTTTGCAGGAAAAAGATACGGAGTTGTCTGCATTGCGTGCGCGCCTCGAACAAACAGAGGCAGAGCTCGTGGCTGCCCGAGCGGAGAACGCGCAGCTGACCGACACATTGGCCGAATGCCGAGCGACACTCGAGGAGGCTCAGACTCGAGTTGCACGTCTCTTCCAGGAACGGAACTGGTGGAAGATGCTGATGCTGAGGCAACGATACCGGCCTTTGATTGATCCTGTCATCGGGGATAGCTCCAGCGAGCACCCGGTCTATTTCAATGCCGAAAGCGGAAAACGCCTCGCTTTGGGCGAGCAGGGAGACGGGAGCGCAGATATGCAGCAGCAGCAGCAGCAGCAGCAGCAGCAGCAGCAGCAGCAAGAGCCCCTTGTTCCCGAGCTTTTGGATGTCGATCAGGTTATTGAAAGCACGGCGGCTGACGAACCCGTTGACAGACCTTTTCTCCGCCAGCTGCTGCTGGTGTTTCTGCTGAGCGAGAAAGCAAACCAGCGTCGTGAAGCGCTGGACCTGCTCCTGCGAATGCTCCAATGTACGGAGGCGGAACGTTCGCAAGCCCTCGGACGCGTATGGCCACGTTCGAACGCCGTATCGCTCGGTCGCGAGTTTGTGCGTTTTCTGTTGCGCGAAACAGAACCCGATCCTCAGCGTGACACCGACACTGGGAACCTGGAAACCGTACCTTCCAACCGGGCTGTCAGCGACGATGGAAGCACAGCGCAGCGATAACGCACTGGATGGCGCTGAGGCAGCGCTCGTATTCACGGAATGCATGAGCAGTACGCGCTTTACGAGAAGCTGACGCCCTGTGCGAACGTACCTAGCGTGCACGAGGTATGATCCGTGGCACACGCAGCAGACGACGCCTCGGTAGCTGCGTCGCATTGTGCACAGTCCAATGGTGTGCGTTGATGGTCGCAGCGAGCGCTCGCGTGATGCCTAACGCCTCGGAGGCTGCTGGACTATGCTCCAGTTCTCTAAAGGAATGCTTTTCGGGATGTTGTTGAACTCGGAAGCATCTGTACTGCAGACGACGTCCGCACTCTTTCAAGCAGAAACGTTGGTGTACCCGCGGCTATCCGGTGAGTAGCATCGATCCTGGGAGCATAAAGGAGATCTCGTTACGTGCAATCGATGGATCCAAGTGGAGGCTCATGCCCTCTTGCATAGAAAATGAACCTGTCTCTTTAGGTACAATATGTTCCATAGAGGTATCTAAAAGGTCATTCTTTGAAGCACTGGCCAGCGATCTTTGGCATCTCGGACAAACCTATCCCCGTAGGAACAATAGATACAAAAGAGGTACCTAAAAAAGTCATTGATCACAGCGCCGATTCAAATTCCTCTGCACTGCAGCTGCGCGCTGGGGTTGCCCACGACGCCTCGAATGGAGGAGGCTATTGAAGCTCTACACGCGGCCTGGGAACGCCTAGAGAGAGACGTATCGTTGCTAGAGCATCGAGTCGCTCAAGAACTCCTGCGTCGTGATGGGGATCGTGCGCTCCCTGATCCCGTGCGCCTGATCGAAAGGCTATACGATCTGCAGCGCGCGTTTCCCGCTCTCCGTGCACACTGGGAGCGCACAGTGGCCCTCAAACACGACCTAATATCTATTACGCAAGCCATTTTATTCAAAAATCGCGAAGAAATACAAAAGGCTATTCGAGAGCTGGAAGACGAGGGGATACTGCCGGAGCGCGCACCAAACCTAGACGAGCGGCTTGCCGACCCGCTTTCTCAGTTCGGAGCGAGCTACCGACAGTGGCAAGCGGCCATGACCCAGTCGAATCGAATTTGGGAGCGCTTGGACGGAGAGACGCCACAGAATGGTATAAGTTGTTCTGGAGCAGGAACAGGTACGTTCACGGTGCCGGACCTGTCGCTTGTAGACGCCGCTACTGAATCGCTTCCATTAGCCATGGTTCAGGCTGGCCTCGTATTTGATGCCGCTGACACGGGTCCAGTTACCGTACTCAACGATGGAAACGACGAGAACGATCAACCCGACAACAATAGCAAATCCAGCGATGCATTCGAGTCTGCATCACATGAAACATCCGCAGCACACAAGTATGAGCCGCCTTCCATGCAGCCCGAAGCGGATACCCCCGATTCATGGTCGATGGATGGATTCGTGCCCATCGCTAAGGCGGCTTTCCAACGCTTACCGCTGTTATTACGTCGTCGAGTCACATCCCTGGATGCGCTGAACCAAGCGTATGAAAAACTGTTCTGCGCACTCCACGAACGAGGGCGTACAGCGCTCAGTGATGCCGAAGCCGTCGAGCTCCTGGGTCATCAAGCAAGCGAACAGCTGGAAGTGCTCCGGGCACTTGCCGTCCTGCGAAAAATGCGGGAAGGTTGGATCCTCGCCACTGCAAGCAGTGACGCTTTCATCCGTCATCGGCCACACTCCGTGCAGGTGCCGTTTCCGAAACCCCAGCAGGATGCACACAACTCGCGACCGAGGTCGCTCCCCGTGCCGCACGGCGCGGTGCTGAACCATGCTCACTGCGAGTTCGTACAGGATACGAGTGCCAAGTCGGATCAGCGTTCCACTAGACCGAGCCCAGGTTCGCACACTTCGCAGCGAGCGCTGCCCCAAGCGCCCCAACAGAGCGAGCGTACGCGAGGAACTCGGCGCCGATCCTCGACCTGTCGAGTTTCCCGAAATCCCCTTGATAATGTTGCCATAATGTAAAACACAGAATGTCGATACCGAATGCGTCATGAACGAAACGCGCATCCTCATCGACACTTTGCGATACAGGCAGCTCCAATACCGACAAAATGCCAAGTTGATCGATACCGAATCTGATCTCCGGAAAGGCTTTCTGACTATCAAGTACTCGAGTTGCATTGTCGGTACCGAACCCAGATCCATAAGCTTTATTTCGTCTGAGGCATCGTGTTCACGACGTAGGACTGCGGCGTCGCGTCCATAGCTCGCGACACGAAGCATCGTTGCGCCCGAGTGCAGTGTGCGGAGCGATCACTGAATCATTTTGCAAAGCGACTTTCGAGGCACGTTCACTGCATCCCAGGCTGCCTACGGCTATCGATATTGCGCATGGCGACTTGCAACACTGTCGCCACCAGAGCCAGCACCCCGAGACGAAACTCCAGGAATAGGCGCATTGTCGCCGCTGGTGCTCCAAAGCGCGGACTTCCGGGCTAGCTTCCGAGCTGTCGCTGTCCGCTGTGCCGGTGTCATCGCTTCCCAGTCGGGCTGTACATCATCAAACCAAATAGGCCCGAGTACTTGCTTGCTTCGCGGGTCGACGCAGTCGTCATCGGTGCACGTCACACACCCGGTCACCGACGACGGGTGGAACAGACGCCTCAATGCTGGCGTGGCTGCACGAGCACCTTCGCTCAGGCGGCGTTTTCGCAGCGGAACTCGGCAGATGGCATGACTGCGGGCCGCAGTGCACCGTGATATCGCCCAGAGCGAGCAGAGCGCTCGGTAACCGCGTCGGCGCCACTTGGCGATCAGGTCTCCGTCAGCGATGCGGTATCGCACGAGGTAAGCGTAAGTCGCTCTGCTCAACGTGCGCTCCCTGAACCGCTTTTCGTAAATCAATCGATTCTGCTCATAGTGAACGCGATGAAGCGGCCACAACAGCCGCTCTGAGCTTGTCGTTCGCTGCTCGAGAAACTGGTGGCGCACTTGTTCACAACGGTCCAAGTGCATAGCGAGCCCGCTCCACGAGTCATCCGGAGGCGGAAACGAGGCTATGATGGCCCGCCAAGAGAGCATCAGCGTCTTTGTTGAAGCCTGATTGAGCTGTGTGCACCAAACGACACTTGGGTTGCTTTTATGCGATGAAAGTCGCGTGATGGAAAGCCTTTTGACGACTCAGGTGTCGAGGCGCAGCTCGATAGGCGCTCGTCTAGCGCCACGGCGGCAAACGTACGATTCCCGCGTCGTTCTTTGTTTCCAGCGTTGTGCCACGGGTGGCTTACAAAGGTCCCTAGATGAAGTCGTTCGGAAACATCGGATGAAAAGTGCTCGATGCCAGAATTTTGTCGTGCATAGCCTCTAGTATTGAACATAGGCGCCCAAGCTTGACACCGGGGTCGGACACTACTGTCTCTCTGGTTTCGCCAGCGAGGTGCGTTCCTCGAGCCGGAGCGCTTTGCACTTGCGGCGGGTGTCTCGTCTGCGGGGTCTCTTTCCGCCTTCTGGAATGATTTATTCGTGTGGGTCGTGTGGTGCTCGTCGGTTCCGTTGGAACGACGAGGGTCGTCCTGTTTGTGCTGTTTGCAATGCCGTTCAACAAAGCTACGAAACAACCGGCATCGACGTCTTCGACTCAGGTGTTCATTTTACCCGTCAGAGTCTGATTGACAGGGCACGAGTCGCCCAACGAAAACAGCGAAAGGAAGCGCCGGAGCTGGCGAGCCCGCGTCGACGCGCTCGGCTCTGGGATCGACGGCGACTCGGTGTAGCGATTGCTGCGGACCTGCAGAGCCCTGACACCACGGAGCTGATGAACCTCAGCATCGTATTTGGTGCTATCGGTGAGGCCATCGCCTACCTTGTAGGACAGACCGCAGGGTCCGTAGCGCTCCGCTATGTCAGTCACTGGATCCATGCACTTCTCACGAGTCGTTTCGCCCGACATCACCAGTACGTGACACGTGCGTTTGCGAACGGCTCTGGAGCGGTGAAACTTCGGATTGGTGCGAGCACCCTCACGGCTGCGGTCTTCCTGGGTATTGTCGAGGCGAGAGCGGAAACGTCTGATCCCAGCCTGAACGCCTATCATTCATTGTGTTTTCTGGATCAGTTGCAACGAGGCCTGATGAGCCGTCTGCGTGAGCTGCTCCTGCCGTACATTCATTGCAAAGACCATGAGTATCGAACGCATCGACCCAGGCTGGTGGCGAGAGTCCATCAACTTGTAGCGAAGCTCGGCGACGAGCGTACCTTGGTCAGTTGGGATATTGCTCTGGAAGATATTCGCAGCGGGTCTGCACCTGAACGTCGTCTGGCAATAGACATCCCGATTGAGCAACCCGAAGCGCTCGTGCGCTGGCTCCGCGATCGTTGGGCGGCACGCTGCTCGGAGTGCTCCCCACAGTCATCGGCGACAACCGGTGCGGCTACCGAAGCGTGCATACAGCGTCAGGTACGGGACTGGTCTCCGCGAACGGAACTTGAAGCCGCGCTTGATACGGTTCTAGCGACTGCGCTACACGTGGATGCAGGTCTGATAGAGCTTGCCGAGAACGTACCGACGGGGATTCATGCCCCAGCACCGACAGGCGAGGTCGCCGACGATATAGCATCTGTTCAGCAAAGCGTCTCTGATGGCTGGTTTGCGGACTCCTTGCCGCATCTTAATCAGCACGATGACAAGGTTTGGCGTGAGATTGTGCTCTGCATGCGGCGACTCCCGCCAGCGACGCGTATGCAGCCGCGCGTGCGTGCAGTCCTCAAAGCGGTTGATCGACAACGGCTCACCACGGCGCTCTGGGGCAGCTGTCCCTGGCGGATCACAGCCCAGGGCCGAGGACTATCAGAAATGCGTCAGAGAGCGTCATGCCCACCGGAACAGTCGTTTGCGGAGCATGTGTCCCGGGTGTTTGGTCTCTCACCGTCAAGGTTTGAGCGGTGCTTGCGACGGCGGGCGAGCGAACTTGGTTTGAAGTTTCGCGTCTATTCAAGCGAATCTACGGAAGCTGATTCCGGAATATGTCAGTCATAAGGATACACCGGTGTCTACTAAGGTCCGTGGAAGTTCTGGTACGACATGTTGCACTCACGTCGCTTCGATTAGCGGCAGCGACTGCGTAGGTTGCGAACCAGGTTCGTGTCGCGTCGAGTCGTGTACCGCACCAGATCGCAAAGCAAAAGCCCCTGTTCGTGATGATCTAAAATGTCCAGTATCGTCCCCATCACCGTCGCGGTACCTCGGCTGTTGCCGCAGCTGCGCATTACGTGGTCCAACCTCGCCGTTCATTGCGCAGCAGATCGCGCAGCAGCAGCCCCAGTACATGATGTCCTTAAATGTCCAGCATCTTCCCGATCGCTGTCGCTGGCGCATCGACTAGCGTTTTTTCCTCCAATGAGTGTTCGCGGCGACGCTCATCTCGTCACTCGTGGTGCAATCATCGTACGTTTCCGTTATTGAGCAGTTTCTTTCGTTGAAGCTCCGTGCCTCGTGCGGTTGGAACGCCCGCGTATGTCCCTGGACTGCAGCGCTGCGCAAGAGCGCATCGTTGCAGCGACAGGGAAGCGAACCGGTCGGCGACCCGAGGCGAACCCGGGACGCGCACGCGACGAGAGCGCTGAACTTACGCCGCCTACGAGCTCAGAGAGCGGGCTCACAGGAGCCGCTTTATCGCCTGCGCAGGTAGCCTATGCGCTGGTTGACGTGGAGCGACAGTGCGTTGGCTGCTCGTGGCGGGCAGAGTGGACGGAGGCTGCGAACGAGAGCGCCTACCCGAGGTCGCTCCTGCGTTGGCCACCCATACCAACGAGTGCGGTTTGTCGGGCGTGTCGACGATTGCTTGAAGTCGGAAGGAACAAATGGCTGCATCCAGCAGAGGTACAACGCTTGGAAATAATTTCCCAGCTTCGCACAGTTGGTGTGTGCAGCTACTGTGATCCGGTTCTATTTTCGGCGTTAAGGCATCGTCATTGGCGATTGCTCCGGCTCTCGCTGGGCCGTGGAGCACTTCCGACCCCGGAAGACCTTCGTTTGGAGCCGGTGACGCCACCTTCCGTAGCGGCTGAGTCCATCCTCAGTGCTGCTGAACGACTGGCGGGGTCAGAGAGGGAGGGCGCTGCTGGAATACAAGTACCGGAGCTAGAGAATCCTCCGATGAGGGAACCGTTGCTGGTATCGAAATCCGAGAGACTCCAGCAGCTCAACAAGTACCGTTCCTCATCTGTGATCCTTCCGAACGGAACCTCCCAAACGCCTCGAACGGAATACCCGCTGGTAGCATCCAAGTCGGCACCCGAAGCGTTAGCTTCGCACCCAGATACTTACGCTCTATCAAAGCGTCTTCAACATTACGATATCTCTGATTGCATGGACGCGCTCAGATGCAAAGCACCAGGTGCGGGATACCAAAGCGCAGAGAGCCTTGCATCCTCGCCGCGATCTGTCCGACAACTCGAGCGAGCCGAGTGCGCCTGTGGCGATCGAGCGACCCGCTCGCTGCTGCCGGCTCTGCATGTCGCACTATCCCGGTACGGTGCTGAAGAGCTTCGGGAGCGACTGCGAGACGTGAACTTGCCGGATCATCTGCTGCGTGAGACCCAGAGCTGGACGAACTGCTTGCAATTCCACGCCACGATTACGCCGAGCTCACAGATTTACGTTTCAAGTGCTTGCGTGAAGTGTTTCACACTCATGTGCCACGCGCTTCATATCGACGATGAGAGCTTGCTGAGTCTACCGAACGAGGTGCTGAAGCGCGCAAACGTTCAGCGCTTGCCTCCGATCACGGAGCTGGAGCCTCGCGGCTCTGCGGAATGCGTCCCATCGAATCATCGTCATGAATCTTGCATGCCGGGTCCAGTGATGGAAGATGGAAAGCTTGCGGCAGTGCCTGCATTGTACTTGCCGGCGCTGCCGACGCTTTCTACGTCGATGCTGACCAGTGAATCCGCTGCGCGGCAAGACACGGCAGGCGAACAGACCGAACGAGGCTCACCACTGGTGATTCGGATGTTCTGCGGCGACGTGCATAAGAGCTATCGTATCTGGAGTAATCGACCTCTCCAGCGTATGTTCAGAAGATTTTTATCGACCGAACTTGGCCTTGATCCCGAACAGACAGCGGCTCGCTACCGTCGCTGGGATGCTCGTTACCTCCATCGCTCACCGCCGGTGCTGGCAGGTGCTACTCGCCATCCACACTGCCGTGAAGTGTTCGCCTGGGATACACCGGCCAGCCTGCAACTGCAGAACCATGACCTTATTCAGTGCGAGCTGTTAGATGTGGCTCCACAATCAGCGGTCGGAGCAGAGCGAAGCCGAGAATGAAACGGCCACAAGCCCGTTGGAAAGGCGATTCACATCGAACGCTGTAGTCTCGGAATGTGTACGTATCTCGCGTCGCCTGGAATTCGTTGGAGAATTGAAGGTACTACCGATTGTAGCGGATGCTTGGACGTTTTTTGATTGGAGGCGGTTGTGTATGGCACCGTTGAGAGGGAACAACCACGGCAAGCAGGCTAGCATTGGAATCCCGTCCGCATTCTCGTTCCATCTCGCGGGTTTCCGGCTTTTGCTCCAGCACGCAAATCGTTGACTCGAGCCAGACAGATGGACAGGCAGATCGCAACGCATGTACCCTACGGTGCAACGCTAGTGACTCTAAGCACCTGTGGTCAGAGCGAGACGCCTCATCTGCTACTGGTACAAAATGAGGGGAGATAGGCCCATGTCAGGCTACCATGGCGCAAGTCACCAGGCACGGACACACATGCTCGCTTGTTCGGTTCTTACGCGTGCCATAAATACAAGTCTGGCGGGCACTTCCTGCGACTACTCCGGTTTCCTCTCTTGTGCAGAGCACTAAATGTCAGGGACTTTTTGCTCTAGCTCCCTTTCCTGCAGCCGAAAGATTTTCATAGCGGCGTTCAAGTCACGATATCGCTGTTTCCAGCCGTTGTTGAAGCATTGCATACACGTATTGGAGTCGCTATCTACGCTTCGTATACCAGTTCCAGGTTCTCTTTGAGCAACATTTGTGCACTCATCGCAAAACGGATACCTGGCTGTGGTCAGGCATTTGCGCATGTCCTGCGTAGCTCCTCATCCGAGCACCGCCATGCTCCACATGAGTGCTTGCTGCATCATTCGGTGCATGCCCCTGACGAATACCGAGGGCTCCTCGCGATGCCCCTACCTGTGTTTGGACGCCCTGTACCGTATCCTGCAATGATGGGCCTCTGCTGAGAGCTCCCTTTCGCAAGTGCGATGCCCGCTGGACACGAACGCACACGCTATTCCATTCGACAAAGAATTTACGGAACGCGATGCCAATCAAGATGAATCAAGTACCGGAAGCAGCATCTAGGCTCGAGAACCAGTCGGAAAATTTCGATCCATTTGAGCACCTTTCGTGCAAAGCGGCGACGCACTTATCTTTTGAAACGATTATTGCAGTGAATGAAATTCGAGTACGGGACGCTTTTCTATGCACACCGAAGCGACGGGAGCCTCTCAGCGCGTACCCCGTGAGAGATATCATGCAGTTGTCGAAGGCTGTTGCGTCAGTGGTCCCAATGAGAGGAGGAATGGTCTTTCTAATGGATTAGATCATAATTGGACGCAACAGGTTCAGTGAGCTTTGGGCACGAGCTTGCGAACAATTCGTCAAGCACGAAAACGAGTTTGTTTCGTCGTCCATCCAGCGGTGCGAATCGCGGCGCCATCAGTTGCCTTGAAATGGATAGATCGAAAACCTGAACAAGAGTTCATGATTTGAGCACAATATATACAAGGAATCGACAAACATAGATGCCTCTACGTCTGGTACGGATACTGGTATCCGGTATGTGCTGATCCCTTGCTCGTGGGCATTGTGAGTCGTCCTGACTCTGATGATTTCACGAATAGCAGCAGCGGAGCGTTGAAGAAGCTACCCAGAGATGACGACCAGCAATCCCAAAAGCATGTACGCATCCATAAACGCTGCTGGCTGTACCTTGACTGTCCAGGATCTGGACCTAAAATATCCGTAGATACCTCAAGCACGAACGTAGCGAGCAGTTCAATGCTCCATGAATACCCAAAATTCATGTATCGATCGAGCGTAGCATGAGCACTGGACTTGCCAGTTGTCCTTCGCGGACGTGTCTGCAACCAGTTGGTGCCTCGCCATTGTTGAGAAACTAGCGCCGCTGCAACAAACAAAGCCAGACTACGTGCTACAGACTGGTCTCGATGCAACAAAGCAGCCCTGGATGCTCTGGCGCTCCCAGTCCCTGCCCCAGCGGCGCGCGCAGTGCGTCATGCGTCGCCTGTTAGCGGCCATGTACCATATAGTACAGATAAATGGACTTAAATATACATATAGATATTCTTGGATCAAATCATGCGAAGCTTTCGATCGAGACGGAAAAGCCGCCAACGCCTTTGCAGGACGTCAATCCTTCCACTGCTTCCTGTACTTGAACGACGAGCTCGCTGATGACAGCCACCTGTACAGCAGACCCGAGTGCTGGGCGTGTCAAGTCGGTGTCCAATCAGAAACATCTTTTCGCCGCGGTGCCGCGAGAGTACGAGCGTTTCATTCGTTTGTACGCGCGAACCTTTCTTCCTGCTCGAGCGGTCGTCCTGGTCGATCAACTGGTACGGCTCAGGTACTGTACCGAGTTTCAGTTGTTGCCCATTCTCCGCGCTAATCAAAAGCAATGCCGTAGTCTGTTGTGGCAGCTACGCGACCGTGGCATGGTGCGCTGCGAGCCACGCGTGTATAAGCGCGTCTTTCCGGGACGACGACCCGGGGCGGCGCCTTTCGTGCGGCAACGTCGACTACTGTACTGGTACGTCGACTACCAGAACGTGCTGAATAATGCCTTATACAGAGTACATCGAGTGCAAGAGATTCTAGAGGAGCGTTTGCGAGAAAACGCTTCCGGAGCCACGGACTCGAACGGTGCAGTCGGGAACTACGTCTGCGAGCGCTGTAACCGGACGTATACAGCGCTGGATGTACCTGCGCTGTTACAGGAAAGCACTGGAGAACTACGGTGCACACAGCTCGTTCAACGAGGTGTGCGCTGCGCTGGCACCGTCCGCGAGGTGGATCGTTCCCAGGAGCTGGCCGCCTTGCGACAACTACGGCATGCCGTGGAAGTCGAGTTGCGCCCGCTAGTTGACGCAGCCGCTGCTTGTTTAGTCGTTGAAGCGCCCAAGCATCCGCTCGATGATATGGACGAAGATCAAGTTGGTGCGTTCATCGCTGCCCATCAACCAGAACGTCCACGACGGGAAGAGGCTGCGCTGACCGAGAGCGAACGTGCAGCCGACTCATTTTTGGGTTCACACGAGCTGGACATCGAGGTCGAGGTCACTGGTCTTGTGGAGAACGGGTCCTCTGCAAAGGATATGGAGCACGTGACGGGTGTGCAGGCGAAGGACCGGCAGGGTCAACCTGAACAACCTGCATGGTTCGGTAACGCCTCCTCCCGCACCACAGAGCACACTGGTCTCAAGTCGTCGGCTGAGCACTCTGGACCAGCACCGGGCCGCCTTGAGCCTGGGACGCTTACCACAAGCAGCAACGCAGCCGAGCAAAGCGCTTCTGCAGACGCTGAAGCATTCGAGGACGACTACGCGGATGTCGATTTCGAGGAGGCGGTCGACTCGGGCGCCGATGGCACATGGTACGATAATCTTGACAAGGAGGACACCTATCAACCTGCCTGGAGTCCCGCTCCCGAGGCAGACCTCGAGATCGCAGACGATTCGGAAGCAGCACCGTCCTCTGAAGCGCTATGGCACACCAGCGGAGCACCCGATGAGGCAGGGGATTCGTTTGCTACGTCAGATGCAGACGCTACCGCTGTTTGTCTCGTCGGAGGTGAGCGAATTCCTCTGCAAGATATTACAGCGGCGCATACAGCGCGTATGAGCGTGTCGGAATACCAACGCTACTATGAACTGCTGCAACAGAGACAACGCTTTCTGGTACGAGCATTGCATCGAAGCGAGCCCGAGTCGTAAGCTAGACACACAGCGTCTTTACGTTCGCTGGAAGCGCAGCACGATCGATATGACGCACGACGAGCTCAGCACGTGCGCTGGGCAGCTCCAGTCGCTACCTACACGATGCTTCGGGTCGCTTCGGGTGCTGCTCGAGAACGTGCGCGCTGCCCGGTCCCTGATGCTGCAGCAACTGCCCTGAGCCTTGCTTTTTACAAGTCGCGCGATCGGGTACAGAGGAGCAGGATCAGGAGCAGGACAAATGGGGAGCTTGTATCCAGGGCACCCGTGCGCTTCTTTTTTCCATTGCACCCAGGGATAGGGATGATGCCGTCGGTGCGGCCTGCAAGTCCATCATATCCGATATACAACCTCTGGGTGACGTTCACAGACACCCACACACGCGCTCGAGGTGTCGGAACGTCTCGAGTCGGGCATCGTATCAGCCAGCGCCGAGCGTTCATGTGATCAGCACTTTGAATGCTCGTAACTTCCCACGAAACGACACGTGCGTAGCGTTCTCTGCATCCGCATTCACACTTGCTGGTTGGTTGTTTGTTTGATTGGTTGGTTGGTTGGTTGGTTGGAGCTGGTGCCCAACAGGTTGCGCCCCCAAACCACAAACTGTATAGCCAATACGTCCGAGCACTAGTCCATCGTATTTTCGCAGCAATAGATGCCCTGTACGGACGCTGCTCATGAGCACGGTAATGCTCAAGTGCTTCAATGCGTTTACCTGCCCTGCGACAAGTTTTCCCCAAGCAAGGGCTCTGCATGCCTGCAACGCAAGAATCTAACTTAAAATCGTGCTACCGCCACGTGCGTTGTCAGAGCATCATGTTCACGTACTTGAGTGGTGAAGTACTGCGAGTGGCTGCTTCCAGGGCGCGAAAGCGAGCGCAGGTCAGGTGAGCGCTCGCCCAGGCGTCACGTCGACCGGCGACGCTCGCTCCGGTGTAGCAACGGCAGTTGTTCGACGTACCGCCAGCGACTGCTGCACCGCTTGCACCTGCTCGACTCGTGGACGTCGGTATGGACCCAGTAACGCGAGCGCAGGCTCTCGTGCTTCAGTTACACGAGCTAAGCTACGCGACTCTGGGTTCCACTGTCCGCAGCGCTGGTGACGCCGCCGTCGCTTCCATTCGGGTAGCTTGTGGACTTGACGCAAAGGCACAACCACAGGCCTCCCCAGTGGGCAGCACTGCGACCTCAACTGGTGAAGAGTCTGCTGGGATAGATGAGGCGACTGGTCGACCTCAGCCGGGCGACGTTCAAGCGTCGTTTGGTGCGGCTCCAGAGCCCATGCGTCAAACACCGGAACGCGTCCAGAGCGGTGTTGTACTGGCCGTCAACGGTACAGCGGCAGCGACTGAAGCGCTTCCCCAGCACACGGAACCGGCTGTTGCAGCGGAGCTTCTATTGGGAAAGTTACGAGAGCTGGAACACGTTCTAGAGGAGCTCGCTGCACGCTTCTCACTCGGCGGACTTGGAGACGCTTTCGCTGAACGCCAGTTGCCGGTACCGCTGGTGCTCCAGGAGGCGTCGGTCTTGGAGTGGTCGCTGCTGGAGCCGGTCGCTGCTCAGCTGCGCGAAATGTACAAAGTCTTGGCTGCCGAACTTTCGACAGCAGCAGAGGAGCTCTGCATGGACCTGGAATCCACAGCACATGGTCGTGCGCTCCTGGAGGTGTCCCCCGGACGAGGCGACAGCGAACGCACGCCCGAATACACTACTTGAGGCACTTGAATGTACATGACAAAATCGGTATTCAGGTGCGTACGACGTGAGCAAGTGTAAAACGGCACAAGCTGTGGTCGGCAGGGATCAGAGGAAGCATGCCTGGGGTATGCGTACGTGACCTACGTTGCGTCTGCGAACCTGGTTTACAGGACTTGTAGCATAGAACTGGTGGTAGTCAAGCGCTTGGTGCCTGCGTATCTGGCCTACGTTGCGTCTGCGAACATGGTCTACAGGACTCGGGCTGTAGAACTGGTGCTAGTCAGGCGCTTGTTGCCCGCGTATGTGACCTACGTTACATCTGCGTACCTGTAAAGCAGACTACCGGTGCCTTGTCGTGGAAGTAGACAGCACGCTGCCAATGACCGGAGGCGTACACCTGCAGCTCCTCTCGCAACGTGCATGTTTACCCTGTGCCAGCAGCTTCGAGGCAGCACCCTGTGGACAAGGAAGCACTGGATGGATGTTCTATTGGACATGCTCGATGAGCGTACCCGCCAAAGGATCCCTTCGTATGTTCCATCGCTCGCGGTGCCCAGAGGTAGCGGACACCACCGTTCCTCTAAAAAAGTACTGCTCTGTTCGACGATGCGTTTTTTGAGCCTATGCTTTTCCTCGTGAACAAGGGCTTGATCGATCCAAAGAGCCTTCAGATGCCGAGTCTGCGTCAGGCGCTTGCTGCAGCCGTCGCTGTACACAGTCTGGACGGCTTGATGGCTCTTGAACACGCCCCAGCTTGAAGTACACCGAAAGCCTGCATTGGACGCGACATCACCGCATCCGATGCTACCAGTACGCGTTCTCGAAGGCACGCGCTCCAGTGCTACGAGACTCGGGTCATCTCCGGATGCATGCACCGATACAGAGAGACTCTTTGACGGGCACGCTGGGCTGCGGTATCGTCTCTGCCGCGTTCGAAGCATTCGATGTCGATGATGTAAATGCACGTTCATCTGACTTGAGCGCATATCTTCCGCATCCTCATGACTCAAGCTATCTAGATTTCTACTTTTATTCCGAGAACAACGTCTCTTGGCATTTCGAAAATGCATACCAGTGAGTTCCAAGTCCATGGGTAGACGATCTCCGGTGAGACGCGGTCATCCTCAACATGCGTTCAGCAGGTCGCGGAGACGTTTCTATCTTCGTGGCAGAAACCAGCGCGAACAACTTTCCACCTGCGGGGATTCTGCTTACGCGTTCGTGTGTTGGTAGTTCAACGGTAGCAGCGTAGCGCATGTCCAGGGTTCAGGGTCTTGATCGCAAACGGCTCTCTTGCGCTAGACTCTGTTTCACTGCCTTGCTGCTACGCAACACTGGAGTCTCGCATGGCGCCCTGAGGGTGGCGGTCCAACGTTGGAGCGACCACTGCCTCCAGCGACGGGCCAGGGGCGTGGAAAGCTTCCGGACGCGAGTCGCGTGGCGCCCGTCTGCACTTGTGAACGCTGCTCCCGTCTGTAGGGTCTTTTCAAGCCATGGAGAAGGTTGTGAAGCGGGATCAGCTCCTTCTGCACAGCCGGAGCGGGACGGGCTCCTCGAACGGTGTCAGCAGGGCCGCCTGCTATCAACGCCGCAGAAGAGACGCCTCAGTCAGCTGTGTGACTTGCTTCTAGAACGAAATCGCCATGTAAATCTAACCGCAATCCGCACTGAACCGGAAGTATACGAGAAACACTTTGTAGACTCTTTGCGGTTTGTCGATATCATCGAAACGCTATGCACTGGAGTGTCTGGTGAGCGTCCCAGGTTAGCAGCATCCAATCATTTTCGACTATTGGACCTCGGTTCGGGGGGTGGTTTCCCAGGACTAGTCCTGGGGATTGCACGACCCAGCTGGGAGCTCGTCCTGCTTGATGCTACGCGCAAGAAATGTGACTGGCTTCGTGAGGCTGTCGAGGCGCTCCAGTTATCCAACGTGAGCGTCATTTGGGACCGCGCGGAGCTGGCAGCACACAAACCCGCCCTGCGAGAAGCATTCGATTTTGTGGTGGCTCGTGCAGTGGCCCGACTTCCGGCACTCTCAGAGCTTGCCTTGCCCTTTGTACGCATTGGTGGATATTTCTTGGCCGCCAAGGAGTATCGCCGCGAGGCATCGACCGTTGGAGACGTTCACTGGCCGGAACTCGCGTCTGCAATGCGTTCGATAGAGGCGAACGGCGGACGCTATATGCGTACTGTCGCCACAGACACGGACGGTGCTCCAACTGCCTGCAGTACGGATATGGACGACCATCGACGGGTTATCGTGATCGTGCACAAGCAGCATCCAACACCGAGCATGTATCCGCGAGCGCCGGGAGTTCCAGAACGAAAGCCCTTGTAGTTGCAGATCGTGCGGCGGTTGTCAACCTGCCACTGCTAGACTTGCCGTGCTCGAGCACTGCGTTCGCCACTTGGAGATACACCCTCGTGGCGCTCTGTCCGCATGCGCCATTTCCGGGTCTGCCCTCTGGTGCTTCGTAGCGCACTGCATATAGATGAATGTACGCTGAGCATTATTCGCTGCTCTGGACTCGCTCCAGTGTTTCGCTTACGCTGCATTCGCAACAGCGTGCGAAAAACACGTGACCTGAGCGTGCGACGTCTGCAACGTGCCCCAGCTTGGCACGACTGGTGCTCGAACACCCGCCTTAGAGTGACGGATAGTGCACGATTAGCGCCGAACGGCTACATCGGACATAGCGCTGGCTCGTTGGTCGTATGCTCTACACGAGACTGACTGCGGCGACGCGAAGTTGCCTGTCGAGGCTGGACTACATTTCTCATTGGGATATGAATCCGTCTGGTCGCCCTTACGTCTCGATTCATGCGCGCTAGTCAGCTGCTGGTTACGAAAATCGTCGTTGAAGTGTGGCTGTACGCTCCCATGAAGCGCTGCATCGGACCCTGCATCACACTACTGTACAGCTGATTTTGGAGGTGCTGTAAAGCACCTCTCCGGCGGTGGTGCTTTGAATGCGTCGTTCGCCCTCATCAACGCATCCAGGTCTCCCAGAGGAGTGCAGCACACAGTGCGGTGTCGTCGCGACGAGCTAGCCTCACACGGGAACGGGTTTCGCGTGATCGCACCGTTCCCCTATAGCTACATACCAGTCGACACGAGCCTGGCAGGTGCGATGCGCGACCCTGTACCCTGCATCTATTGAGGATTGTGGCACGAGCAGACGCTGGTGTGGATCCACTCGGGGTCAGGCTGACACCGCACGTGCGCACAAGACGCTTGGGTTTCGTGGCTGAAAGCAGCAGCCAAACGAACAGGATTGGTTGCCTTTGGTGTTGTTATCGTTTTTCAGACGCTTGCGTCGCGATGCGCATGGAGCACACCGGTTACTTTACGTGGACGTATCCACATGAAGAGCCCCATATATCCGGCAATAAATCCGTTACACTTGGACGAGCTTGGTGTCCGTTGTTTAGAATAGCTGTACAACACTGGACCTGCTCTCTGTTGCAAGTTTGTGTCACCTTGGTGTCGAGTGCGTGCCGCCTCAAAGCTGTCCTTTGGGCGTGTAGCGTACTCGAAAAGAGCATCTGCGCTGGTGCTGTAAGCTTGCATCACGGCTCCAGATCGCTTTTCAAAATCTTACTCGTCCTGAAACTCACCTTGCACTGGAGCTTCGAGACCTTCCTACCGGACTTGTGCCTCGAGCACCTGATTCTGCACCGCGCAAGTCTTCGAATCTGTGGTGTACGTCTCCAGACCAGTAACCGGCGCCGGTGCAACAAGTTCTGGCGCGGTGACGTCGTGCTCCTCGTCCCACTGAATCAGATCCTGCATTTCGACCGTTTCCACTGCAAGTGGGTCATCATTTGCTCGTTCATTGATTTCTCCATGACTACCAGTGAGCAGTCCCTGTCTTGAAAACGATCTTCGGAGCATTTGCCGCTGTTCAGGCACCGACTGCGACACGTCTCCAGTAACTGTCACGCTTTTTACAGGGTTCGACACCGACGACGACGGCGGCGGCGGCAGAACCGAGCCTCCCCATATGGCACCCGTATCAATGCCCAGTTCGGCCAAGGCATTTTCAAGGGATCTGCTGTGGTCCGAGTCGCTCTGAACCGTCCAACTTGAGTCAGATTCCGACCGTGTTTCACGACTCACGCGTTCACTCTCTGTACTGGCGAGCTCGGAGAACTGCATCGCCCGTGCGCATATCGCGCAGTACGGACTACGTTCCATCCATTCGTAGATGCAACCCAGATGGAACGCATGCCCACAGAACGCTACAATGCGTGGATTCTCGTGTGAGTAGGATTCCAAGCATATAGGACATGAGTTATCGACATCGTCCTCATCCAGCAAGTTATAGACGTCAATGCCAGGGCGCGGTATCAGCGGTGGTGGCGGTGGCGGCTCGGGCGAACCAGCACTGAAACCAACTGAGTGGTTGGTTTTGTTGGATCTCTCAGCTTTCCTGGAAACGGGGGATGCTAGCCCTCGTCTGGCCTCGGATGCTTGCTGTGCCCCTGTCCGCACGGTAGCTGTTCGTCTGCTTTCGCTTCGCTGGGCAGAGCGGCGCGCGCCCGCTATTGGTTCGGATGCTGCCGTAATCGATACCGCACTGCCCGCGACATCCCGCCCACTGCTGTTTCTGGGGCTACTGTTGCTACCGTTGGAGTGACGAGCTCTGCTGCTCGGTGACGACTCAGCATGTGAGCGCTCGAGCTGCTTCGGTGCGCTGTGCTGCGTATGCGAACACTTTTCCAGTGTCTGCCCCATACCCGAACTGCTGCTACTGCTGCTTCTCCTTCAACAGGCACAGCAAGCCCAAGTCTCACACGATTAATGACAGAAAAAGTCTCGCCAGGAAATTACTACCCGGAAAGGCGTTGACACACGTCCTCTGTGGACGGGGTGTGCACGACAAGCCCGCGAGTCAACAGTCCTCGAACGTGAAGGCCTCGCTCGGTTCCTTCTGCAAGCGAAAATGGCTCTAGGTTATGTTCTTGAATGTTTCAGTCACCTAGCGTCACGGGCTTTGCCAGCACCGAAGAAAGCACAACGTTCCTGTTGTGCCTCACGCTTGGCCACCAGCTGGAGATGATGCAGGACGCAACGCAGCTGCTCGCAGCGGACACGAATCTGGAGTTCGAGCGCCAACCGCGCCGCATCATACATGCTCCCATAGTGTCTATTTATGTCTCTATTATTGTTCTTTTCATGTTCCTATAAGATCCAATTATGTCCATGAATCATTGCGGGATGGATTCGCAGATGCCGCGATGCGATGCCCGATGCCGGGAGCTGTCTGCGGTGACGTCGACGGTATGCCTCCAGTGACTTCGGCAGTCGACGATCGAGCGGTTCAGAGTACTCGATGATCGGTGATGGATGTCCTTGGTGCTGGGAAGACGCGCACGCTCAGACAGGTGTTGCGCTTGCGGAGCGCTGCCATACAGGGTAAGCAGTGGTGTGCATAGCGTGATGTTGCGTGCTAGAGCAGGTTCGTGTGTGCCGCATGATTTTCTTCGGGTGTGCCGGGACTCGAACAAGGAACGTGCGTTCTATTGCCCCAGTTGAGTGCTAGAATCCATGCGAATGTATGCAGTGTGCGATGTTCGTTAAGTACCGTGGTCCAGTGCAACAGGTTGCTTCATAGGAAGGATGTTTGGAAAATCCACTGCCAATACTAGTTTGTCCACGGAACGGGGCCTCGCGCGGCCTCAAATCATCTCTCCTGAGAGGGAACTTTTTGTAACTGCCTCTAAACCACCTCTCAGCAATGGAAACTAACCGAAGATTTGTCATATCGGAAATTGAAAATGTCCGTGCGTCGTGCGCAAGACGAAAGTGCTTTCGAGCACTGGAAGCTTTCGCTGAAAGTACTAGGTACAAGAGCTTTGTTCCCAGACGAGTGCATTGCTGTCGCTACCAAAGCGCCCCTAAAACATGTAGCCAGAGTAGGTAACAGGGCCGTCAACACGTTCGCTCCGAGACAGAAATGAAATCCGACGCATTCGCGTTCGTCACCAGAGGAAAACTCCAGCATCAGGACACAGACGAACTAAGCGCCGCGCATTTGTGCAACCTCGAGCCGGCACCGGACAAGGCACCGAAAAGCCGTTCGATCTCTATACGGTCCCCGTGCATCAGATTCCCAGTCAGGACGGACATGCGCAGTGTTGCTGGATACATCAAGCCCCTGGTCCCGACCGGAATACTGAACCGAGGCCTCGTGCGGCGCACTAGAATATCTGGGTGGAATCCACGAACCTGCTTACCTGCTACTCCTGAACGATTGTGCGTCCAAGGTGTGTGTAGACGAATCGATCAAGCCCTATAGACATCTCGGCAAAGCGGGTGCTTGCCCATAACCCTACCAGATGCAAATACAGAGCTGTTCCCGCTTTGAGGTTCTCATATCACACGGTTTTAGATGTATAGCCTCTAAATTCGAAGCGCATTATTGAGGGTTGACCGCATCATACGTAGTATTCGGATTCTCGGTCGCTTTTTCGAAGTGACTTCTCCGAATCGTTGCTGCTACAATTCGTTATGTGACCGGAATCAAGATGATTTGCAGAGACCGGAAAAATACTCATAGAGCAAAAGATACCATCATTAAATGCTTATGAACAAGCTTCCGCTGTTTTCCATTGCTTATGGAAATCATATTGAGATCACGCATTCTGCACGTGTTCGTCGTTTCTGCTCCAAGATACTTCGTGAGCGCAGCGAATCACGCTGCTGGCTTGACGAGAGAAAGTAATCGACATCGTCATTCGAGGATTTTTCAGACGCTGATATCGAACATTCACTGAAATCTTCAAATCCAGAAATCGATTCCGTTCAAAAGACAAACCCTATTATTTTTGTGGTCATCGATAGAACGGCTAGTCGCATCGTTATGATAACACTCCAGGGGTCCACTCTCTGAGGCTTGCGTCTTTTCTGTTGGATTGAACAAGGGTTTTGTACACGGGCTTGAGTCATCGCAGTGGTCATTACCAATGCTGAATGCTTCACAATTATGCAAGAAGGGAGCATGGAAATATAGAGACCTCATGACGTCTCTGCTAGGGTGGATCTCGCTGCCAGTACTTGTCCAGTCCTGAAGAAAATCGCGTTCCACAAATCCTGTATCAATGAGAACCGCATGCTCTTGCATGTGCAGCGGACAGCGTACTTGCAGAAATGATCGCCCAGAAGACACTTGCGATCGGAGATTAAGGCACTAGACGCAAAATGGAGTGAGGGCACCGAGAGCAGCCCTCAGTTCTAACTGGAGACATCCAGCGAGCGACGAAGCAAGCGTCCATGCGCCACTGAGCAGCGCTCGGAGGATGAGGAGACGGTCTAGATGGATGCGAACACCTGATCACAGTGCATTACCACAGATACCATGGGCGCACCAAGGCTGTATAAGATGATGACGGAAATGGCAATCGAGCCGACGATCACCACCACCACGAGCACGAGCACGAGCACGAGCACGAGCACCACCACTACTACCTGTGCACGAATTTAATCGGTAAGAGCCTGGAGCACTGATATCGGTGAAGTAAACCAATATCCACGTCCTGAGTCTATTGACTATGGAGCTTGTGCGGAAGAATAGCCCAGCGGACTTAAAGCCGGAGATAAAAGGGATACAATAGAAAATATCAGAGAAAAAGCCTTTCAACTACGTCATGAACGACACTGAGTACGAACCCAAAGGTTAGCATATGCACCCCAGTCACTCAAGTGGACTCCTTCCATTCTAATATGAGACCAGTGTATATCAACAGTGCCCCAGAGGTGCCATGGACAACATCCACTCGTAAAGGCGTCACCTACAGCAATAGTAGCCATATCCGTAGTAGCCTCCACCGCTCTGAAAGCGGCTCCAGTTGACCGCCGGATCGGGATGCTCAGCATCGCATCGCATCGCATCGCGCGCATGATGCGCAAATTAACCTCAGGGTGCGCGTACGCCCGGTATCCGCAATAACTGCAGCGGCAGCAGCAGCAGCAGCAGCAGCAGCAGCTGAAGTACTACTACTAGTACTAGTCGTAGTTGTTGACGTAGCTGGAGTGGTTTACCGGTTTGCGTATCCTAGTTTGAGCGCGCATCGGGTTCGTGTCACTGGCAGCTGGAAACTGTACCGCTTTCCTGGCTCTGATTGTCCACAATGCTTATCAAAGAGTACAGGTTGCTGCTTCCGTGCTCAGTAGACGAGTACTTTAGAGCTCAGCTCTACATGGTGGCCAAGGCAGCCCAACAGGAGACTGGAAAGCGAGCGGGCGAGGGCCTCGTCATCGAAGAAAATCGACCGTACGCGGCCGATGACCCCTGTAACGAGTACCACATGCCTCCCGGTCAGTATACGAAGAAAGTGTTTTACCTCAAGTCCAAAGTACCGGCGTTTGTTCGTTTTGTTATGCCAGAGAGCGCGCTGACAATGGTCGAACGCAGCTGGAACGCGTATCCGCACTGCCTCACGGTGTACTCGAACGAGTGGCTTGGAGACAAGTTTCGGCTGAGCGTGGAAACCGTGCACGCTCCCGATGCTGGAACGCAGACGAACCCCTTGAACTTGAAAGACGACGAACTACGCAAACGCCAGGTTGACTTTATAGACATTTCGTGTGCGGTGCCGCGAATGGAACCGAACGAGGACCCCACCAGTTGGCAGAGCCGTCGCACTGGGCGTGGACCTCTTGTCCCGGGGCGCTGGTACTACGAGTCACAGCCGGTGATGTGTGCGTACAAACTTTGTAAGCTGGAGTTTCGAAAATGGGGTCTTCAGACCATGGTCGAAGAGTGGGGTCACAAGTACGGGCTCAAATACACGTTCATTCGGTATCATCGGAAACTCGTTTGTTGGATGGACGAATGGATCGATATGACCATCGAGGATATTCGGCGCATGGAAGATGAGACAGCTGCGGTGACACGCTACAAATATGAGTATTCGCTGAAGCACGGCGGTACGCATGACGGCATCGAGTCCGACTGGGAAGGCGACACCACCGCCGTCGACGATACCACTTCGCAGGAGCGTCCCGTCGCTGCAAGCAACAGTGCAGCGTTGCCTGCATCGAGCGCTGCAGTTGGTGCCGACGCCTATCCGGACACGCATTTGAAAAGCAAATGGACACCTCACCACGAAGAAGCCGTAGCGGAAGCATCCGCAGAAGCAGTCCATTCTGACGGTGAAGTACGCGCTTCAGCTCCCGCACGAGAAGCGGATCACGACTTTAGTGCGTAGAGGCGTAGTTCTGGTGACTGGCATCTTCACTCCACGCGCTGCTGATAGCGAAATCGAGTCTTGTATCCGTGCTCTTGTGGGCGGGATGTAGGAATGCCGCGCTAGCGACGACAAGCTGCGACACTACAAAATGAACCCAATTTTGTTATTGATCGAAGCGCCATAAGAATCACTCGGTTTAGAACTCTGTTTCTTTTTTGTGTGTAAAGCGTCCTGTCATTCTAGTCGCTATCGATCCGGGAAGATGCACTATACGTGGAAGCAAGGTCCTTGACGGCTCCATCCGTACCAGCGTCAGCGATGCTTGCTGCTACCGTAGTGGGAGCGAGCGCGTGTAACTAGGATTTGTTTACGTTTTCGCGGCGGGTGTTCAAGGTCAATGCTTCTATAGAGGTTTACTGCCGAGCACTTTTTCCCTGCAGCAGTACACAGCAGCCGCGGTATCGAGTATTGGACAGGGAGTTCGCAAGTCGGCCTGCCTTCGGCGACAACGCACCAGGCGTTGTGTTTGTCGCAGCTGTTCGTTCGCAGTGAAGCGAAGCTGCGTATCAGCGCTGCGGGGCCACGCCAGGAACCGTTGCCTCGCACCATGAACCTGACTGCCGAGCCGAGCCTCTATATAGAACGAAGAATCGCCTCGTTGGGGCCAATCTGGGGTGCTCTGGGAACCGGCCAGGAGAGCAAGTTCCTGCGTCTAGTCGCTGAAGCCAAAGCCGCAGCTGCGAAGCAGCCGGAAGGAAGCGCACGCGTACAGGTGTACTTAGATGCGTTGACTTTGGTTTTCTATGCTAGAAAAGGGAAGACTACGGTTGCTCTTGAGCGAGCGGAGGTGCTGCTTCGTGAACACTGCACTCGGGCAGACGTCGAAACTGCTCTGGACTGGTCGAGCTTTTGGATACTATCGATAGTGCTGCTTAGCCTGGTGCCATACCTGCCCCGTGCTGTGTGCTTTCGAAGCCAAAGCTCGACTGTTGACCCGCACCAGGCAGCGACGCTGCGAAGCACGCTCACGGCGCTTGCAGAGCAACTCTCTGTACGGGCGCCCTACGATCGAGGTGAAACCACACTGCGCTGTTTCGTGATAGCCCTGTTGTGTCACAGGGCAGAGGTCGCACAAAAAATTGCCTTGAGATATGTAAGAATGTCGGGCAACGTAGCGAGCGCGGATAGTTCGAAACGAGCGGCGGGAACAGGTACCGCGCAGCAGGCGTACCTGCTACTGCGGCACGTCTTAGCCTGCTTCATTCCATTGTATACCGCACGCAGACGTCTTCCGGAGGCACGTCAAGTGTACGGGACACACCCAGAGGCATCCAGCTGCACGCGAGACGAGACGTCAACGCGTTTTCGTGTTCAAATGCAGCTGAGTGAACAATTGTGTCACAGGGCGCTAGACCTGCTCAGTACGCCTTTCGAGCGTGACTCGGGTACCAGAGTCGCCGCCGAGGCCTCGGATACGCGCCCAGTGGCGATGCTCGAAGACCGTGACGCGTTCGACTTTCTTTGGCGCGTCCTGGGGGCTCATGGGCATCTCAAGTGCTTCACTACATGGCTAGACGACGCAGCTGATGACGAGCGACACGCCCGCTACCTGCGACGTGTCCTGGTGGACGCCAATGAGCGACGACGTATGATGGCGGACGCTTGCTATGCAACGTGGCTCACGGAAGAGGCTGCGCATGCAGCAGACAAGGATGCTCTCGCCGAGAAGGCCGCCAGGTTGTATCTGGAACTTGCGGAAACTTTGGAAAGCAACGTTGATACCAGGTGCGCGCCTATCGCGAGCGCTCTCGACTGGACGGCATGGAATCGTCTAATTGAACTGCTCAGCGTTGAGCGAGTGGAAGCGGCTGACGCTTCCCGCTTAGAGCTGCGTCAGCGTTTCGAGCAGTTGCTGGAGCGCCTCCAACATCGATCCGGATTGCTGGTGCGTCTGGCGTACAACAGAGCAAGCGCTACGTTAACATGTTCGCTGATTATGGACGCATTTGCTGTACTAGCGAGATACGCCTGTGGCCACCTGGACATGATGCCATGGGTGGCTGCGTTCTGTTCTCCCTCATCAGCGTCAGGGACGTGGTCCGCTTCGGCATACGGTGCTCTAAGGACTGCACTTCGGACGCGGTATCCGGATCCAGCGGCATCGCGAACTCTATCTTGGTCGAAGCCGCAGTGGCGTCTGCTGCTTCATAGGATATGGGTGGAATTCTGGATGGACGCACTGAATGCTGGCTCTGGTTCGGTTGATTTACAATCGGACGTTCCCCAAGAACGACTAGAGAAGCCGGCCCCGCTGGTGCTGCTCCAATGGTCCCGCATGAGTCGCGGCACCGGAGATGTGCCCGAGGATTCCAGCGCTTCCATACCCAACGGTTTCCTGCTGCTTGCCGTTTTGTACCTTCTGCGGCAGGCTCCAGCAGATCACGATCTTCGACTTTCGCTCTGTCTCTTGCGATACGGACTAGCGCACAATCCCGATGACTATATCCTGCGGATCGCGAGTATCGGTCTGCTGAATGCGCTCGATGCATCCGGAAGCAGCTTGCTGGAATGGCATCTGCTTGGCTGCAAATCGATCCAGTATGACAGCTTAGCGTTTCTGCTTGGAGACGGGGTCGATATGATCCCGCCGTTCTACTTCGGTTTTCTGGGCGATCGCTGGTCGAGAGCATCATCATCATCATCATCATCACCCCCTAACCGTTTATCAGTACAAATGGCAGCTCGTACGTACATCGACGCGCAGCGGGCGTTGCTCGTATCGAATGTGACTGAAGGTGCCCAGGCTCTGTTGGATGCAGTGCGTGGCAACAACATCGATACTGCACTGCACTTGTGGGAGCTCGTTGATCGCATCGAACGAAGCATCTGGACCTGGGATGCCAATATACACGCTGATCTGTATCAATGGCTCAGCGTGGCATGCGCCTCGGATCGTGTCTCACCTGGGGGAGTGCTCGTGAGCAATGGGAGCCAGCGCACGACTCGCTTGAATGTACGGAAGGATGCGCACGCCGAAGATAACGGTGCTTCGCGGCCGCATCCGCTAGTTGTTGGAATGGAGAATCTGCATCTGGCGGATGCAGCGGCCGTGGCAGCGACTTCATCCATAACATCGAAGCAGGAACCCACAGTACCGGACCTGATCGACAATAGCGACTGGTCCGTGGTGCGACTGCTCATCCGAACCGATGTCGGTGCGAAGAACCTGCGCCAGCATGGCATCCTCGATCCGGGTCTTTTGCCGTGGAACATAGAACCTGCACCGCACGCCATACCGCACGAACGTTCGCTCTGGTCTCGCCTGTGGATGTTGCTCGTTATGGGCGCGCACGAGTCTGGTCTGGATCGTGCAAGGCTCCAAAGTCTGTACGAGCAACTCGTCGCTACGAATGAGGACGAAACTGAGAAGCTAGCGGCTTCCGGGCATAGCACGGGGCTTGTCGCTTCTGAATGGGCACGATTTCTGGCACCCTTTGACTTTGGATACCGACTTGTTGCACTACAACGTGAGTCGAAACGCGTTGCTGCTGCGCTTACGCGAGCACTCTATGGAATCGATACCCCCGGTGCATCGGAACACGATCCGCTCTGGGCAGTTGAGCACAGGGTACTGCCGGTTCCCGTAACAGATCGCTTGCTCTTCTGTGAGATGCGCTTTCTCCTGGTTTTGGCGTTGTCTAGGCGCCTATGGATGCGGCTGGAGCGCGTTGACCCACTTGGGCAAGAGAACCCGTTTCCAAGAGACGCTGTGATCATCGAGCGTGTGGAGGATCTTGCGCGTCAGTCGCGTGAGCGTCTAGCGCTATTGGCGGAACGCTCACCCGAGGCCTTGAACGCGGGAAAGCAGGAGGCGCATGACTGTATTGAAGACTTGCGTACCAAAGAGACGCGCGCTGCGGAACAGGTAGCAGGCTTTGCGCAAGCGTTTGGAGATGCGGCGCTGCTGGAGAAGGTCTGGCACGCTCTAGTGGACGAGATCGCGCAGAATCGTCAGCTCAATCACGCCCTTCTACAGACACTTTGCCAATGGGTGTTGATGCTCATCGGTGCTGATACCGAGGTACCGTCTAGTGCCTCGTGTAGCGATGAATGATGGCAGTGGCTGTTTAGCTTTAGCTGTGGATGCTTGCGAACGCAGCCAGCAATGCTTGTCCGTGTTCACTGGTGCTTGCCGTTGGGTATGCGTACCTTCATAGATGTCTGGGTTCATTTCAGGTTTCAGTGGATGAAAAAGGATTTATATCTTTGTTGACAGATGCTTGCGCTTGCGTATGCGCACAGTCGTAGATGCGTCGGTACGTTTATTCGCCTGTGGTTGGATTGCGTAAGTTCGCATGTCCAGTGATGTACTTGTTATAGATGACGAGTGTGACTGCCCTGTTTGGGCATATGGGCCATTGCAATGATAGGCCTGAGGACCGATACTAACCAGAGCTGGTCGACTAGATCGGTTCATATCCCAGAAGCAAGGCTTACGCACGGACACGGCATCGTTGTCGATGAACGGTCACTTGCTTTCGAAGCATTGGCGTGGGAGCATTCGCACCGAAGCGCACTGGGCATGCTCAGTTGCTTGGAGAGGCGTTTGATCTGTGCACCTATTCGGCTCTTTGAGCAACGTTGCTATCTTGCATACAAATCGGGTCTGAGACCAACTCAAGAAGCACCATGTAGCATCTAGGCTGACGATGAGAGAAAGGCTTCACTGAGCGCTCCTCATGCGGTACGCCGCGTACATGCAACACCTGTGTTCCACGTCTGCAAGAGATGACTTTAACGGAACGGGTTCGGGTTGAGCAAGGCATGTAGATGCAGACAAAGTGCCTCTGGCACTTGATGCAGGTTCGCGTGCACCGTTCTTTATACCCGAGCGGATCTTGCGTGCTTCGAAAAGTGCTGATAGCGGCTACCCAATGAAGAGAAATGTTCATGCCCACAGTCGATGACACCAATGGACTGACTTTTGCCGTTTTCCGTGTCACGGTTACCGTTCGATCGCTCCTGGATCGTGATTAGAATGCGTTGTTTTGTGAATATCGGATCCGAGACGAGCCGCATCTGTGGTGCAGTGGTGCAGGGCAGTGAATATCATCGTGTACTCGTGCGCGTCAGCTGTCGAGACAGCGGCATTGATGACGCTATTGAAGAGGCATTTATCCGATGCCAGCCAGTGCATTCAAGCTGCTGGATTTGAGCACTGCGGAGTCCTCGTCGCTACCATCATTCCCGTCTGAGCCCTGTCTTGGCACGCAGTGAACACGCGTCGTGCTCTTGTATAAACGCACCAGCGCATGGACCAGAGCACGAATAAACGCTCTTCGTTCACATCCGAGTCGTGCCTGTGAATGTACAGTGCACTCAAGCGGTGCTATCGTGGCGCACGATTCACTCCCGGTGCGCTGTTGTCGTTCATGCGACGAGTGCGGGCGAGCGTGCAGACATCGCTCTGCGCTGGGGTTGTGCAGGGCACTGACCGGGATCAGGAACGCTTGACGCTAGATTGCTCGGAAGCACAGCGCAGCCTCGAACGAGCAAATCGATAAGGATGCTTCGAGCGCGACGGTCAACTCGTCTCGATCTGGTTATGCGAGCCGTCGGGGATACAGCTCGCGTGCTCATGTAAGCGATACTATCCAGATCGTCTTTTCTCCAGCTGGGGAGCCGCTGGTATCATGCACCACAGTGAGAGCGCGCGCTTAAACACGTCTGTGTATTGCTCTGCCCCAGAGTTACGCTCTGTGCAATTCGATCCCATGCGATGCAGTACCAAAGACGACTAGCATGCGAAAGTACGCTGAGGCTGGAATCTATTCGTATCACGCCTGGACGCTGCTGCCCGTCGCTCTGCCCAGCGGAAAGCGCAGCATTCGACGATACGCTCGACGATCTCCGGATCGTGGCCCGTGGAACGTACAGCGCCTAGCGGCTGTGCGGCTTTTCTCAAGGGTATGGATCGCTGCACGGTGATGAGAGCAACAGCGCCTTCACAGTTTGACAGAGTCAAATCCAGACAGTGCTGACGGTAATTTGCGTCTGAGGCAGCGATCAAACACCAAGGCTCGCCACACTACCGCTAAAGCTGAGGTCGGTGAGCCGTATCCGCATCAGGGCAACGATGCGTTCGAGTGGGTGTCCAACGGACCCCCGTATCACCGACCACTAGCCTGAAACGTGTACGTCGATCAGTAGGTCCATATTATGCCTAAAGCTGTGCCTATTTCGATCTGGTATCACGTCCGGCCTTGAGCAATTCATCGACGAGCAGTAGTTGTGTGGTGATTGTCGAGGCCAAACTAAGCGCGTGCCGTTTCGGCCGGCAGCAATCAACGATGCCGCGTCCGAGCGGCTCTACCAGTTCACCAGAGTGCGCATCCAGACCCACCGTTCGCCCGGCTTCGTGGGCCTCGATCATCTGCAGGACGGTTTCCTGTGCGTCTAGGCCGGAATTCTCGGCGAGCGTCTTTGGAATCACCAAAAGCGCATCGGCGAAGGTCTGGACACCGAGGCGTGCTCGACCCTGGACAGTTTTGCTGTACGCTTGCAGGTGCTGATACGCTGCACACTCGAACGCCCCACCTCCGGGTACGACATAGGCGTCATCCAGGAAATGCCGGGCAGTCTGAAGGCCGTCCCGCACGGCATCCTTCAGTTGTTGCAGCGTTTGCTTGTCGGAGCCCCGCAGCACGAGCGTGCAGCTGCGCGCTGTCGGGGGCGCCTCCACGAAGGTAAATTTGTCCTCTCCATGGGTTTCTTCAAAGACTCGTACCGCTTTTCCCAGCACCGATGGATTGAGGTCATCCAGGGAATTCACAGCCGTACCGCCACACGCAAGAACGAGGCGTTCCATGTTGCGGCGCTTCGCCCGCCGCAGCGCCATGATTCCTTCGCGTGCTAGCATCTCCAGTGCATCCGGCGAGATGCCCTTTTGATTGACGATCAGGAATCCCGCTTTCGCGCCTACCTCATCACAGACTTGGCGCTTCAGACGCAAAATTTTTTCAACTTGATGAGCAACAGCCTCGCGCTCGGCCTGTGCTAGTCGCTCTCTCTGCCCTGCACTAGAGTAGAAGAACCCGCCACCTAGCTCAGGTTTCTCGTACTCGAGCGAGACATTGCAGGTGAGCACGTACGCGTTCTCCAGATCCTTTGGCATATCCGGGTGCCGCGTGCCATGATCTAGAACCAGACCTCGCACCAAGCTCGAGTGCATCGCTGTGCGCGACTCTATTGTCATTATTTCTACCATGAATAGATCGATAGGTTCGTTATCGTGATGCACAATCAGCGCTGCATCGGCAACGAGGTCAGAAATATGCGCTACCAAAGCGTCATCTGAGAGCTTCGTTGCGAGCGCACAGCGAACGGCCCGTCCGAGCTGTTCGCGGTCGTTGCGATCAACGGCGATCTGTACCCTGGGAATAAAGCTTCGGAGCAGCTCGGTCCGGGCCAGCTCAATCCCGTCCACGAGGTGCCGCGGGTGAATACCGTCCACGAGCGGTCGTTCCGCCTGGCGTAGGATCTCACCAACCAGCAGCACGACACTGGTGGTACCATCACCGCATTCGTCATCCTGCGCAGTCGCGGCCCTTGCGATGATCTTGGCTGTAGGATGAATGATCTCCATGTTATGGAGCAGCACCGCGCCGTCCTTGGTAAGTTTGAGCTCCCCGCTACCGCTCACGAGCAGCTTCAGGGTGCCACGCGGCCCCAGGTTCGATCGCAGGATATCCTCGAGCCCGCCCGCCGCAGTGATGCTCGCGTGCAACGCCAAGCCACGACGGGAGACCTCAGCGTGGGGATTCAAAAACTTGACAGCTGGGGCAGCGCTCATTGCAGGCAACACTTAGCAGGCACGTAAACGCAGAAGCGTTTGCACTGGTGCTTCGAAAAAGTGCGCAGCGCTGCGGCACCTCCGCGGCTTTCGACTCGCATCGCGTGACGCGCGTGACATGCGTGTCGCCCATCGATGCTTCTTTCGTGTTCATTGCTGAGAACTCTAGAGCGCTACATCGATGGAATCTATGGAGCGCCTTTTATGATGCGATAAATGCGCTCGACCTGGAAAGCGACCACCATACGCTTACCGGTGTTCATAGGTTTCAGAATTTCTTGATTGGTCTTTTTGTGGGTCACAGCGTTGCCGCTGTCAATGATTGAGGGCTTTCTGAGTGCTTGCAGGCAGCGCAAGAGCGCAGCAGGCAGTCTGGCTAGCGTGTGCAGTGCGCACACTGTATCATCATCATGGTCCACTTGTGTGGATCCGCTACGAAACAGCAAAAGGGCTCCGACACCCTGGTACGGAACGCGCGTCGTGATCGATCTAGAAGGAGATCGCCGGCTGCTGCGTGATCCTTAGCACACGAGAAGCCTTCCGTGATATCAGGCAATGCGGCACCCGTACCTAAAATGCGCGCCATTTGTTGTGCAATAGATGCAGTGATTGGAGCACAACGGTCACCGCAGAATCATCATAAAGTAAAGGCTTTCAAAACGCGTACGCAATATGAAATCGATTCCTTCTATGCTTCAGTCTCTTCAGAATGAAGCGGTTGCTGCCTTGCATCCTCATCGCCTATTCCTCATCGCAATGCTTTACAAAACATTACGAACAACTCACTTCGAGGACGTAGCAGGCACTTTCCAGAGCAATAGACAAGTCAACAGGTGCTTCCGCAACGTCTCAAGTCGAGTGCACTTTCGCGTACCTGAGACATCAGATTATGACGCTCAGCGCTCCGTCTTCGTTCGAGCGCGTCGATCAAACAGTAGCGGCGCGCAGTGCGCACCAGCGTCGAAGCGTCTGCTACAGGCTACCAGCGACCGGGAGCGAGAAACTCGGAAACCGGGTGCTACAGCGTCGGTGCTCGGGAACGAGCCTGGTTATCCGCCGTCATGGTACGATCAAACCTGGGACTGCTTGCGAGATACGGTGCCGCGTACTGGAGACGACTGGCAACGAGCGCTGGGTCGGCGGCTTCCGCTGACGCCAACAGCGCAGTCGCCGCGACAAAGCAGTTGACGGGTGTTGCCGGTCGCTATGCGGGCTCGTTGCTGCGGGTCGCGATGAAGGCGAACCAACTGAACGAAGTCCACCGTGACGTTGACGCGCTCGAGCGTCTCCTGCGAGAGAATCCCCGGATCGAAGAGTTTCTTCGGGATCCGACGCGCTCGCAGGTAGCGAAGCAGCGTGCTCTCGAGAAGCTACTTGACGCCGCAGGTGTGCAAACTGTCTTTGTGCGCAGACTTCTTGATCTACTTGCGGATAACCGGCGCCTGAGTCACGTGTCGCAGGTGCTGCATTCGTTCCAGTCTGTGATCGCTGCGCAGCGGGGCTCAACGCAGGCAGTCGTTACGAGTGCAGTGCCGCTCACCGAGTGGCAGCTGGCTCTTTTGCGCCAGCGGCTGCAGCGACGCTTTTATCCGGATATGCCGGATGCCCGTGTTGATCTGATCACAAGGATTGATCGGGACCTCATTGGAGGCTTCACCGTGCAGCTCGGCGACAAGTTCATGGACTTGAGCCTCAAGTCTGAGGTTCGTCGTCTCCGAGACGAGCTCGCACAGCAGGTATAGTGCCGATCGGTGTCCGCGAGATTACGGACGTGTGAGGTGCTTGAAACCTGAGGAGCTGTCGGAGGTTGTTTGTGTCAGAGCCTGACCTGCTCTCACTCTCTGTGCCCTAGCAGTGTTGAAGGAATGTTGTCGCACTTGCAAAGCAGCGCATGCTCGGGAGCAGGCTCGAGACCCCGGTGTATAACGATGGAATGCAGGGGTCGGCGTTCCAGCAGTAGTTTGACGCAGCTCCAGACGCCGAAGTGTTATCCTTGTATTGTGTACGATCTGAACATCTGCAGTGGCACGCTCCGCGAGGTCCGTTGCAGAACTAGTCTCAATTTATGCTATTGAATAGCGTACGCGGACACGAAAGGATGTCTGGACCGTCATAGACGAGCAGCAACTCGCTGCTGGTGCAGTGCGGCCATGCTCTGATGGACGACTTGTGTTCGCCCTCGTGATCGACCGATCGATCGATGGATACTTGGCGTGCCCGTGGATGTATATCCGTAAAAGCCGTGCTCTAAGCGGCGTTCGCACAATAGAAAATGGGAATCCATAGGAACCGGCCGCACAAGTCGTGCGGAAGATGATGCGTTGGGAGCCATGGCGCTACACGTATCTAGTCTATGGAAAAGCATGTCATGCAGTTCTGTAATCTGCTGCGCAATGTATCCGCATCAGTTGGGTTCTCTTAAGATCCTAAGTGTATGACGTTCCTCGTGTATGCGATACTTGGATGCGAGCATGATAGCAAACTCCAGGCTGGAGCTTGATGGATGAAATGCGTATCTTGCGGCCCTCGGAGTTGTGCCTTTTGGATCGCGACATGTCCAGAGACGCGCACTTGCCATGACACCTCGTTGCTCGTTTGACTGAGATGATAAGCAGCCGCTAGACTGCGACGCGAATCCGCATCATTGCAACGCCTTACAGGGGCGCGACAGCATCCCCGCTACGCAAAACTGTATCATGGTTGATGTCAGGCTATCTCAGGATGTGGCTCTCTGTACTTGGTATCCGACTCGACGCTAGAGTCGTGCTATGCAGCGGATCGCCTGAGGCCACAGGAGTGCCGATTTGTCTGGTTACGAGGTAGGTAAACTGTTTGGCTTTCCGTGATAGAGGTATAAGGTCATTGGATAATGTTGATAAGCTGTGACATTTTGCGGTACCGTGCGAACACTTTTGTTCAAGATTCTATGAAATCCTTGTCAAAGCTGCAGCTCGTCGTCGTGCTGCTTACTATGCTCATCGGTTGTCAAATGGCAGGTAGTTAGCAATGTGCTCCCCATGCGCTTGTTTCTGGGCAGCTAATGGAATCATCAATGCGAGGCTATTCGTAACCAAAAAAGGAGGCAATGGCACACGTTTTGACGCAGTTCGAGTCAGCACATGGGAATCCTCGCTTGCGTCTCGGAAGCGCATAATTGGTAGAAAGAATGTGTCGAGCGGTCCGCACGGATGAAGTAAGCGCCAGCTTTTCTCGCATAGAGAGCGGCTCTTACAAATTAGAGCCATTTTGAAACAGATTTGAATTGCTGTGTGCTCATGAAACTCTGACAAACGTACGAAATAAGATTTCAGAAGACCTAGCACCAGCTCCAGAACTGTGCATTACAGTTCTCCACTCCAAAGCGCTCGCACCCAGGTATTCGCGCTCACTCGAGGCCTGCCAAAGCGCCAACCGGGAACCTGGGCAAGTCCCGGACAGCGCCTAGCTGCTGCCATGAACATTGCCCCGCGTCACTCTGCAGACCGAAGCGATCGTGCCCTTGACTTTCATAGATATCGAATTCATAAGGACTGCAGCTGAAGCGCGCGTCGGGTACGAGAGCTTTCATGCAGTCTCGTCCGGACGCCGCACCGTACGACATACACCCGCGACGCGATGTATGCCTCCATTTCCAACAGTACAGGCTCTATTGCGTACAAGCTCTTGCATCCCTTCACCGCTGCTGGCAAAGATGTGGTACACAATTGGATAGCGCATCTTTCGTGGAAGCGCATCCGCAACTGCGGAAACGGTGCTGCCACATCGTTCGTTATGCGAGCCTACGCAATGAGCCTACTAAAATCATTCGTTGCTCGTGGCCAGTAGCAGGGTGTACATACGCGCCATCGACCAGAAGCCTCGTTTATCACCACAGCGCAGCAGGTTCCCAGCGTCGCAGTTCAGTGGAGACGACGGCTCCGGCTCTGAGAGGAGCAGTTGAATCGCCCTCAGACACGACGCAAGGCTCCAGGCTGGCGACCACGCCGACTGCAGAATGTCAAGGCAAACTTCGCCGGTGCGGAAGTTGATGTTTGGGTGAAAAATTGGAGTCAGAAAGCGCACTGTCGGTGGCACGAGCGGGTACGCAGGCGGTAGTGTCAGCGCGACGCGAAAACAGCCTCCCTCGTAAGGTGTAGCGGCGGGTCCGCGCAGGTAGCCTTGCAGCCGGAGTGGGTTGCCTTCCTCGGGCTCCAGGCAGAAGTTTGTCGGGTCTTCGCGGAGCTCTCTAAGCTCTGTGAGCAGACGTTTCTGCAGAAGCATGGTGCAGTCCTAGGGTTCGCGTTGGGGTACGAAAAGCTGCAAGCGAGCGCTGCCTGGAGGTAGCGCGAACGCTAGAGTGACTCTCACCAGCGAACACACCTAGAGCGAAGGATACAAGTATGCTTAGTGGCACCGAGTGCGCGGATAGTGACGAAAACAAGTACAGCGCCTCAAGAGCGATACAGAGCGCACAGAACTGCGCCTTTCGCGAGTAGGATCTATGGAGGGCTTTGGTATTTCGGATGACGGCAGCGACAACAAACGCCTTTCCAGAAAAAAACGCGCCCGCGAGTGGGGCAAAGTAGTGGCGAGAAACCCGCGCTAGACGAAACGTCTACAGCTGAGGTGCAGACGCCTCCCAACCGTTTTGGACCGGCCAACTACTACAGCTTGCAATTCTTTCTCATATAGTAACACTTTGAAAGGTTGTCCTACAAAATACCATATTGTCCACTCTGGAGGTCTCCCTCCAGCATCGCACACCGTCTGATGTTGATGGCGGCGTTCAAGTCTCGGTTCACAATCTCCATACGTTTCTTGCCGCCGCTAGTAGAACTGACCGATGCAAGCAATCCTCGAACTGTCGCCCTCCTTTCCATTTGCTCCTCCGTCAGCGGTCCGTACTTTTGTATATCCTCGGGGCTCCTCTGGCACTTTTCCATCTCGACTCTCTGAAGTGTACACCCCAGCTCATGGTGTGTTTACGATGTTCGGAACTCATCTACGGGTATCGTGACGAAACGCCTTGCGCACTCTTTGTATGTTCTTGTCGTTGGAGCTGGCGTAATCCCTTTTTGGGTCTTCCAGCGTCCTGCTCCGGATGCTAGTACAAGCCTCTGACTTTCATCCTCCTTCAAAGCGCTCAACTGACTGAAAAAGATGGCAAATGCCCGCGGTTTCCCACAGTATAGATTCATTCGCAGACGAGCCCACCGAGGCTTTGTATACGCTTCTCACAGCGCATCCCAGTCGGCAACACGAACTAGCATGAATTCCCGAAACGCTTGAAAGCCCGCTCCTCGGCACGTCACCTCGGTCAAAGCTTCTAGGCGATCCTTCATTTCTGCGGTCCATGTCTTGATTTCCTTCCTCGCATTCATGATTGCCGATTCTCGATAGTACCCCGCTCTAGACACTCTCAACAGACGCATATCTTTCTGAAGTAAGTTGCCGTCAGTACCATCTTCCGCATGCTTGGGTACTGCGACGGTAACGATATTTGTGTTTCCGGGGTCCGCGCCAACGGCAAAGTCGTTCTCATGCACTTTCTGCGTCGAAGGATCCACCTCCTTCTCATCTTTCTGCATCGTCGAGGACGGGACTGGACGATCTGGGTTGAACCGCCGATCGTGTACACACATAGCTACTCCATCGGTTTCGATCATCCCAGTGAATGCCTTTTGTTTGTTGACTTTGAGACGTTTGAGATCGAAGATGATCTTCCAGTACGTCTCCCGGTTTTGGCCAGTGAACTCTATGTTCCTTACATCGAACTCCGGACTGATCTCCTTCATGATGCCGTGAAGGATTCTGGAGTCGATAGTTACGAAATGTGACTTGATATTGGACAATGGAACGACGTTGAAGCGCTTCCCCATTCGGACAGCCTTCCGTCTCTCCCACTCTTCATTTGTCTCTTCACTCAGCTTCATTTCTGCCTTGCGTTCGAGCTCTCGGTCCAGAAACACGAAATACCGCAGGATGAGGCGATAGTATCTTTCCTTATCGTTTTTCAACTCTGATATCCTTTCTGTTGGATTCGCCAGCCCCAGTACCGCACGATGCTCTTGTATAGCCGCGCGGATGACGGAATCCTCATCCGTGTTCCCATTTGACGCCTTCTTGTCGACGCATCCGATCTCATCTTTATGCTTACGATCCTTCGTGATGCCATTGATCATCGCCCCTTTTCCTTTGCGAGGGATGCCTGGGTAGAGTGCAAACACGGCGCGTTTCATGAACCGCTCGAGGTTCTCTGTCAAATGGTTCTTCAGGTTCGCAATGTACTTCATTGCCACGTACTTGTAGCTATCCTGGTCACGCTTGTATCGATTACCCTCGAAGCGGAATTCCGCGAAGTTTTCATGGAGAGCATGGACTACCTCATTTTCCTTCCGCGCTTTCTCTGTACCAAGCATCAGGTGACGAATAGAGGTCTAGTCGAAGAACTCGTCGGGAGGCTCGATTGTTTCCATGTGTGTCACGCCTCCGTACATCTCCTTCACCGAGTTCATTTGTACTGACGACGCCTTTATTATACGCATGGAGTGCAACGCGACGCGGTTTCTGATAGCGTTTCGCAATTTTGCCTGTAGGGATCCTTGATATGTTTAAGGAGGCAGGCTTTCACCACCATCTGGTCGTACAGTCGTCTTTCCTGCCGCCTCCGACTTGGGGCCCCTTTTTGCTTCATTTTCTCTTCCTTTTCTTCTGGACTCAGCAATCTTTTTTGTTTTTTCTGGCAGCCGGTGACCCTGGGCCTCCAGGATCGTCGACTTGCACTTGTACAACATTCCTTTTCATAGTTATTTTTTTTGAAAAAGAATGCTCTCTAAACGCCCCTGATGCATACTGCAAAACAACACGTGAATGCACTTTCTTGAAGTTTTAAGCACAAATGAACTGAAAAACTGTACTTTGCTACGTCTCTAACGCAAATACAACTTGTATAGTAGAGCGGCACGCAAGTGATCAGGATCGCGTTTCCCTTCAACGGAGAGACGCATCGCGTCAGTCGACTGCCTGATCACCAACGTCCGCTCACCGAGCCCGATTCTTTTTTTTCATGAACAAGACGTTTACTTAGGCCATCGTTCCCCGATTATGCGCATTTTATTCTTCGTACTTTTTTTTGTGTGTTTTTTCAGTGCGCAGTTCGGTATCCATCAACCCCCTACCTCCATGATACATTATCTATACATCCTCTCGGATATTCCGGTCGTTTCGTACGCCCTATCGTGTGCGCCAACTGCCTGCCAAAACCGACAGCAATGGCGCTCATAGCGCCGGTGCGGCCGCTGCACGTAGGCGGAACGGCGTTGCCGTACCACAGAGGGCGGCGGCTAGAGCGAGACGCCGTGCACCGCGATGGTGGCGATCGCACCAATTGGCGGCGTCGGCTGCCCCCTGTCGTGTCTACACGTCATATGGGTGTCACGAGAAAAATGTCCGTTATAGGTGCATAGGTATAGGAGCAGCCGCCCGTTCCGTTACACCGGCGTCGGAATGGGCGTTATTTACAGGTTCTCCGTTCGCGCGTCACTGCGCGAAAATGACGTGGAAACACCGCAAGCCTTAAAGTACCCGCCAGCTTTCGTATAGCGCAAAAGTTCCTGGTTCAAAGCACGAATGGGTTCTACGAATCAGCCTACAAATAGATATCTCTTCTCAAGTATGGCGAAAGGAACTGCACCAAGTCAGAAGAAGCGGTTTACAACAGCACGCCGTCGACACCAACGAGCTTTCCGCTTTATGTTGATGCTCGTCCTGGTAATATTTTGGTTGGAAAAAGTGATGATCGTACAACCTACGGCAGCAGCAACACCAACGCCGACGGCAACACCGACACTTTCGCCTACGCCAACTGCGACACCAACGCCTACGCCTACGGCAACACCAACACCAACACCGACACCGACGGCAACACCAACAGCTACGCCAACGCCAACTGCGACACCAACGCCTACGCCTACGCCGACTGCAACACCGACACCTACGCCTACGCCGACTGCGACACCGACACCGACACAAACTGCAACACCGACACCGACACCGACGGCAACACCAACACCTACGCCTACGCCTACGCCAACTGCGACACCAACGCCTACGCCAACTGCAACGCCGACACCGACACCAACGCCAACTGCGACACCAACGCCTACGTCTACGCCGACTGCAACTCCGACGCCAACACCAACTGCGACACCAACTGCAACACCGACACCGACGGCAACACCAACTGCAACA